>ERZ840096.2713-NODE-2713-length-13322-cov-7.972940_pt1 | contig 13322 bp, 10 predicted proteins | sample MGYA00519878_ERZ840096 | MGnify/ENA primary metagenome ERZ840096 (study PRJEB31850, sample SAMEA3708865) | human gut metagenome | biome: human gut; feature: human-associated habitat; material: faeces | place: China | collected 2014 ...
GCGTTCGGTCGAAGTGCACGCCTTAACGGCGTCTTTGTGCTGCTTAAGGGTTCGTCGGCCGACCAGATTGCGTTTAGCAAGAATCTTAAGAGTGACGGTTGGCTCACGATTTCGAGTACGGCCGAACATTGGCAGAACTACGAGGCGAACTTTACGATTATCAATTCGGTCGTGGTGCTCGTGACCTTTATGGCGGCGTGCCTGTCGTTTGTGGTGGTGTTTACGCTGTCCAACACGAATATCTCCGAGCGCGAACGCGAGCTGGCGACTATTAAGGTGCTGGGCTTCCGTCGTGGCGAGGTGCACCATTACGTCAACAAGGAGACGTTGATCCTCACGGCGATCGGAGCCGCGCTGGGCGTACCGCTGGGCGGCTTGCTGGCCGAGAGTTTTACGTACATTTTGCAGATGCCGTCGCTGTACTTTGACGTCGAGGTCGAGCCGCTAAGCTACGTGCTCGCCGTGGTGCTTTCCTTTGGCTTTACGTTTATCGTCAACCTCGCCACCAACCGTACCCTCAACAAGATTGACATGGTCGGTGCCCTCAAGAGTGCCGAGTAACCTGCCAAAAAGGGACAGGTTTATTTTGGCAGGTTTTATCTGGGCAAACGCCGGGCACCTACGAGCGACCCGGCGTTTGTTGCTTTGCTATCTTTTGCCCGCAGGCGTGGATGAGAGGCTCTCTTTAGCCTTCGAGATTGGGCTTGAATGGGTCGTATGCCACAAAACGGGCCTATCTACTACGTTTAATTGGATACCCTCAACCATGCCGGGAAAACGAAAAATAAAACCGCAGGTAGAAGGCCTGTCGATTTTCGAAAAAGGCGGTCATGGTTGGCCCCATCGAGTTAAACGTAGTAGATGGCCCCTTTTCGTGGCGCGCGGTCAGCTCAATGCTAATCTCCGTGCCGGAACTGACCCAGTTGTTTGTAAGTTGCGGTGATATACGGACTGTTTGGCGCTTTGGAGCTTCAAAACAGTCCCTATCTCACCGCAACTTAGGAGAAGGGCGGGGGTGGTTGGGTGCTGGTGGGTCGGAGCGTGTTAGGCCTGTTTGCGGTGCTTCCATTGTTTGCGGCACCAGCGCATGAGCGCCTTTATGACGGGAATCGTGATGAGGATGATCCATGCAGGATGGGGCTGTCCCAAACAGAGCCACATGTAGAGGAACCAAGCGATGGCGGCTGCCGGGTAGATGGCCTCGATCAGCTTAGACAGGTGGCGCCGATCGATGAAGTCACCAATCGCGTAGTAGACGGGAACCAGAAAGACGAGGAAAAGCCCCATGCCCCATGTGCCGTAGACAATGCCGAGCACCAGATAGGCGAGAGTGACAAGTGCGGGGAAGGGGAATTTGTTCCATGCACGTCCGACCTTGGTGTGGAAATGCTTGCCATGATGGTCGAGCTTGTCGTGTGCTTCCTTCCAGCTGGAAAACGTCTCGCCGTCGATGGTGACGGTGCCGTCGTCATTGGTGCGTACGCTATGTCCATCGTCCTCAAGCGTATCGATATGCACGCCGTCCGGCCCCACATGCACCTCTTCGCCCTTGCGCTCGTTGGTCACATGGATGCCGCTCCAACCAACATGGACTTCCTCGCCTTTATTGGGATCAATGACGTGGATACCGCGCGCGAGGGAAATATCGACAAGTGGCTTATCGCTGCAATCAGCGTGCTCAGTAGAAGCCTCAGCCTCGTCAGTCACATCCGCCGTCTCGGTGTCGGCGCTACCGTCCTCCAGGATGTCGGCATCGGTGGCCGCCTCCCCATATAGCAGCTCGTCCAACGACACGCCATACAGCGCGGCGAGCGCAATGAGGTTATCGGTATCGGGTGAGGACTCGCTGCGCTCCCATTTACTAACAGCCTGGCGGCTTACGCCCAACTGGGCAGCAAGCGCTTCCTGAGAAAGGCCGGCAGCTTTACGGCGATCGACGAGGCGCTGTGCCATCGCAAGATCCATGGTGGTTCCTTTCGTGTGGTGACCGTAATCGAATGAGCCGAGTATGCCGAGAACAACCGGTAGCGACCACCATTTCTAGTTAGAATCTGCCCCAACCCTACCGCAACTACCGGTAGCAATCCCTAACGACCAGCCATTTCAGGACAAATGTCAGTGCTACTCTCAGCTAAGAGCCTGCAACATCCCAAAATCTCAGCCCACGCACTTGCAGCAAGAAGACGAATAGCCTCGGCCTCCCTAGTTACCGCAGGAGGCCCCAGGGCTTACCTCCCAAATCTTTCCGCAGGACGGAAGGACCCCGCCGCGCGAAGCGCACGGCGGGGTCCTGACATGTCCGAGGACGATTTGGGAGGTAAGCCCTGGGGTCTCCGATGGGGGCGGTTCCAGCCGAGGTTATTCGTCGCCGAAGCTGATGCCCAACGCCTTGGCCTCGCGCACCAGGTCGCTCTGGGGGTCGACAAACTTGAGCTTGCCGGCGACCTTCTCGAGCGGCATGTGGCACATCTTGCCGTCACGCAGGGCAATCATGTAGCCAAACTCGCCGCGCAGGCAGCCAAGCGCGGCCTCGACGCCGCACTGGGTCGCAAAGATGCGATCCTGGGCATCGGGCTGGCCGCCGCGCTGCGTGTGGCCGGGGATGGCGACGCGGGTCTCGCGACCGGTCTTGGCCTCAATCTCCTTGGCGATGTCGTAGACGATCGACGGGCTCGTGCGCTCGGCAAGCTTCTTCTTGTACTCCTTCTTGGACAGCGCCGCGTCCTCCTTGGAGATAGCACCCTCGGCGACGGCTACGATGGTAAAGCGGCTGCCGGTCTCCATGCGATGCTCGATGGTCTTGATGACGTTGTCCATGTCGTAGGGGATCTCGGGAATCAAGATGACATCCGCGCCGCCCGCGACGCCGGCGTACAGCGGGATCCAGCCAACCTTGTGGCCCATGATCTCGATAACGAACACGCGGCCGTGACTCGAGGCGGTGGTGTGAATGTCGTCGATGCACTTGGTGGCGACGTCGATGGCGCTCGTAAAGCCAAACGTCAGCTCGGTGCCCCAGGTGTCGTTATCGATGGTCTTGGGCAGGGCGATAACGTTGAGGCCCTCTTCGCGCAGGCGGTTGGCGGTCTTGGTGGAGCCGTTACCGCCCAGCATAAACAGGCAGTCGAGCTGCAGCTTATGATAGGTGTGGACCATCGCCGGCACCTTCTCGACACCATCGGTCTCGGGGGTATCCAGACGCTTGAACGGTGTGCGACTCGTGCCCAGGATGGTGCCGCCGCGGGTGAGGATACCGCTAAAATCGGCGGGCGTCATGACGCGGAACCTGCTGTAGATAAGGCCCTGATAGCCGTCCTCAAAGCCATAAATCTCGATAGGCTCTTCGCTATTGGTCATAAGCGTTTTGACAATGCCGCGCATGGTGGCGTTGAGCGCCTGGCAGTCGCCGCCACTAGTAAGAAGACCGATCCTAAGCATGGTGAATCCTTCCGGGCAAGTTATAACATGCGCATAAGTTTACCCCCGCACACTGTTGATACGGGGGTAAAACGTGTTAGCTCAAGCGTATGGAAATGTAAGCAACGTCAGGGAACGTAAGGTCGACGGGCCTGGCTCCTTACAGTGCGAAGGCATCGACGTTGCCCCAGTGGCGGCGCAGCGTGATGGCGGCAGCGGGCTCGGTATTGTCAAAGACGACCGACCATTGCGTATTGCTGGTGATGTCTTCCGGATTGGGCTCTTGCGCTGCGGCTCGCAGGGCTTCCCAGGCAATCGTTTCGTCCTGGGCACCGACATGGGCGTCAAGGACATCGGCGATGGCGATGGCGCGCTCTTTGCCATGGCCCATCTCGCCATTCTTTTGGTTGGGCAGCACTTCGTCGCCATAGCAGGCGTAGAAGTTCGTGACCTGGCGTACGGGCGTCGCCTTGCATGCACGGTCGGGATCGCGCGGATCCCACTCCACCACCCGCGCGTCACCGGCGGCGTCGTTGATAAAGAAGTGATAGTCGCGTCCGGCCATGGCGTGCATGTCGTAGGCAGAAAGCAGGTCGACGGCCTCCTGCGTGGTGGCCGCGCGGTCGAGCACCAGACGGATGGCGAGCGAAGTGTTGATGACGGGGCGTTGCGTGTCCTGGTCACAGGGCTTGGAATCCAGAGTGAGTACGGCAATGGACACGCCATATTCGTTGACGCCGTCGAGCTGGGCAAACGGGCCCATGAGTGCGGCGGCGCGTCCGGCGACGGAGTCAAGCGGAGTGTTATCGCCCAGGTTGTTAAGGGCCGCAAAGCCGATGGAGGCATAGCCGTCGCGCGGGTGATTGCGCACCAGCAGCGCCGAGGTGTCGTCCTTAAAGTCGTAATTGCGACCGGTGCGCACGCGGCCTTCGGCATCTACGGCGACAAAAGCGCTGCAGGCAAACTGGGGCGCCTGGACATGTGCCGGCACACCGGGCAGCACCTGCGCCACCACGGCATCGATGTAGGCCTGGTCGTCGCGCACGCCAGCGGCGATGATGCGATCAAGATCGTAGTCGTAGGCAATGTCGATTGCGTACAGGTCATAGCCATCCGCGTAGCCGGTCAAGCGTTTGAGCGACGCGACGGACTTGATTTGCTTGCGGTAAACGATGCCGGTGGCAGCGGCAAGGCCGACGGCGGCTCCCGCGACACCGCAGGCGATGGCAATGTTACGTGGCTTCATGACGACTCCTCTCGTCCTGTTAGTGCAATTGTCGCAAAAGGAGCGCGGGCATGATGGCTCAACTTGGTGAGCGGCGCGGAATTTAGCACGGAATGAAGAGTGCGGCGCTGGCGTGGCGGGGTATGCTGGAGGGGATCATCAGCCCAGCGAAAGGGGAGAGCATGACGGATCAGGAAGCGCCCGAGCGCGCGCATGTGACGGCCGACGATATCGAGGCTGCCAACGACCTTATCGACTTTATCGAGGCATGCCCCAGCATGTTTCATACGGCGGCGACCATTATGGCCGAGCTCGACGAGGCGGGCTTTACCTACCTGCCCGAGAATGCAGCGTGGGATATCGAGCCGGGCGGGCGTTATTACACGCAGCGCAATACCTCGAGCGTCATCGCTTTTAAGGTGGGCGAAGACCTGGCCGCTACGTGGGGCGAGGACGGCGTTGCCGGCGACTATCATTTTCAACTCACGGCGTCACACAGCGATTCGCCGACGTTTAAGGTTAAGGCCGTGCCCGAGCTCGATGGCGCGGGCGAGACGCTGCGCCTGAACACCGAGGCCTACGGCGGCATGATCGACTACACCTGGTTCGATCGCCCGCTGGCACTTGCGGGCCGCGTGCTGGTGCGCGAGGGCGACCGTATCGAGAGCCGCTTGCTCGCTACCGAGCGCGAAGTTGCCATCATTCCGAGCCTTGCCATCCATATGAACCGTGGCGTCAACGAGGGCTTTGCTCCCAACCGAGCCGTTGACCTGTGCCCGCTCATCAGCGCTGGTGACCTTAAGCAGGGCGACTTTGACGCCCTGATCGCCGACGAGCTGGACGTTGAGCCCGAGCAGATTTTGGGCCGCGATCTGTTCCTGGTCAATCGTCAGGATGCGCGCATTTGGGGCTGGGCCGACGAGTTTATCTCGACGCCCAAGCTCGACGACCTGGCCTGCGCCTACACCTCGCTGCAGGCATTTTTGGGTGCCGAGAATGCGCACGACGTTTCGGTCTTTTGCTGCTTTGATAACGAGGAGGTTGGCTCCGAGACCAAGCAGGGCGCCATGTCGACGTTCTTGGCCGACGCGCTGCGCCGCATCAACGGGTCGCTGGGCTTCGATGACGAGTCGTACCACCGCGCACTTGCCGCTTCGATGCTCGTGAGCTGCGACAACGCGCATGCCGTGCACCCCAACCACGCCGAGAAGTGCGACGCCCGCAACCAGGTTGTGCTTAACGGCGGCATCGTCATCAAGGAGGCCGCCAACCAGCACTACTGCACCGACGCCTTTAGCCGCGCGGTGTTCCAGGCCATTTGCGATGACGCCGACGTGCCCACGCAGGCCTTTGCCAACAAGAGCGATATGGCCGGCGGTTCTACCCTGGGCAATCTGTCCAATATGCAGGCGAGCATGCATGCCGTGGACGTGGGCCTGCCGCAGCTTGCCATGCACTCGAGCTACGAGACCGGCGGCGTGCGCGACGTAATGTACGCCATCCGCGCCCTCACCGCCTTCTACGAGCGTGACCTGACCATCAACGGCGCCGAAAGCGTGGAACTCTAAAACCTGCCAAAAAGGGACAGGTTTATTTTGGCAGGTTTTATCTGGGCGAATGCAAAGGGTGAAACCGAACTAGATCTGCGATACGTGGCCGCCGAGGTGCAGTGCGCCTCGGCGGCTTTTTGTGTACAGAGTACGGCTAATGCTTATAAATGCTATACATGCTTTACGTATCTACCATAGAGCTTTATGATATTTTGAAGTATTAAGGAGGGGTCATGACCACAACAGCCGCTCAGATCAACGTACGTCTCGATGCCGATCTTAAAAGGAGTGGGGACGCCGCTCTCTCCAAGGCCGGTATGACGCCGAGCCAAGCGGTGCGAGCGCTCTGGCAGCTTGCAGCATCGCTGGCCGATCGCCCCGGTGCGCTCGAGGATATCCTGCTGCCCAGTCGTGCCCGGGCGGAACAGCGCGAGCGCGAAAAGGCCGCCAAACGTAAGCTCGAGCTCATGGATCAGGGGTCGAAGCTGTTCGCTGCCGCTTGCTGTGAGTCGGGAATCGATATGGTCAAGGCTCAGCCATCGGACGACGAAGAGCTCAAACGAAATGCCTATGCGGATCGCTATGGCGAGGAGATGAGCTGGCTCTATGAGTGAGACTCCAAAGCGCATCTTGGTTGACACCAACGTGTGGCTCGATTACTTCATTCCCTCACGACGTGGTCGTTCGGTGGCGATTGAGTTTTTACGCGATGCATGCACGGCGCAGGTTGATTTGCTGTATGCGGCGACATCGTCCAAAGACCTGTTTTATTTGATTTCAAGCGAACATAAGGCATGGTATCGGCGAGAGCACGGTTCGCTTTCCCAGTATGCCGCTACGGTAGCGACTTCGCTTGCATGGGATTGTCTTAGCGTGCTGTCGCAGCTTGCCACGCCAGTGCCCTGTGACCTGAGCGACATCTGGATGGCGAGCAGACAGCGTGAGCTCCATAGCGATTACGAAGACGATTTAATCATTGCGGCAGCGATACGCGCTCAAGCAGATCTACTGGTCACCAACGATGTCAAACTCTGTTCACACGCACCCGTTGCAGCAATGAGCGTAGAAGACGCAAAGAATTACTTAGCAACGCTCTAGCAATTTGAAGACCCTGCAGGTTGAGCAAACGTCAGCGAGAGCCCGCCAGAGTGAGCAAGGTGACGTGAAAGAGGAGGGCATAGGCCTTTTGGCCATGCCCGACGATTGAACGTCAGATTGCCGCTCTGGCGGGCTTGCAGCGTCGAGGGGTTCCGGCGTTTGGTAAAACGCCGGAACAAATTAGTGTTCGATCCAGCAGCGCAGGGTCTCGCCGGCCTGCAGGTGACGCAGATTCTCCGCGGCGATGTCTATGACGTTGTTGAGCGTGGCTGCCAGGTGGAACCAGCCGGAGACGTGCGGCGTGATGAGCATGTTGGGCGCATCCCACAGGGGGCTTGTCGCGGGCAGCGGTTCGGGGTCGGTGACGTCGACCGCGGCGCCGGCGAGATGTCCTGACTCCAGGGCGGCAACTAAGTCGTCGGCGACCACAAGATCGCCGCGGCCGCCGTTGGCAAAGAAGGCGCCCGGCTTCATCGCGGCGAAGAACTCGGCGTTCGCCAGGCCTTGGGTTTCGGGTGTGCTGGGCATAAAGGATGCGACGATGTCAGCCTCGGCAAGGCGCTCGGGCAGGGCGTCCATACCGTCCATGTCCTCAAACACAATGGGATAGACGAGCGGATGGCGCTTGATGCCGCGGACGTGTGCACCCATGCTGCGGCAGAGCGTGGCGAAGTGGCCGCCGATATCGCCCGCGCCCAGCACGAGCACATTGGCATTTTTGAGCGAAGTGACCGGCCCCAAATCCTCCCAGCGATGCTCGCGCTGCAAGTCGTGATAGCCAGGCAGACGCTTCATCATGGAAAGGACCATGGCAAACATGTGCTCGCTCACGGCCTGGCCGTAGGCGCCCACCGAGCAAGACAGTTTGGCGTCGGCTGGCACGGTGCCGGCGGCCAAGTAATCGTCATAGCCCGCGGTCTGTAGTTGCAGCAGCTGGAGGTGCTCGCATGCGGTAAGTAGGGCAGGGTCTATGTTGCCCAAGATCACGTCGGCGTTGGCGACTTGTTCGCGCGTGATAGCGTCGGCGCTCGTGTAGATAAAGTCCTCGCCCGGAGCGCTCGACTCAAGAATTGCGCGATGGTGGTCGTTGACGGGCAGCAAAACCAAGATGTTCACAAGCAGTCCTTTCCGCTTGACCCGCCAAAAAGGGACAGGTTTATTTTGGCGGGTTTTATCAGGCAAAACGTTTAAACAAAAACGCCGGATGCTAGACGAGCGTGCCCGTCAGCATCCGGCGCATCCACGGCTACCAGCTCAGCAGCTCGTAGCCGTCCTCGGTCACCACGAGCTGTACCTCGCACTGGGCCGAATCGCTGCCGTCCTTGGTGCGCACGCACCAACCGTCACCCTTGCTAATCTTGATGTCGGGCGCTCCGGCGTTGACCATGGGCTCGATGGTAAAGACCATGCCCGGAGCCATGATGGTGTCTACATCGGGCGCCTCGGTGGTAAAGCCCACAAACGGGTCCTCGTGGAACTCCTTACCGATGCCGTGTCCGCCGTACTCGCGCACCACGCTAAAGCCGGCGTCCTCGACCGTCTTTTGCACGGCCTCGGCCATCACGGATAGCGGCAGCCACGGCTTGACGGCCGCCAGACCCGCCTCCACGCTGGCGCGGGTGACGTCGACCAGGCGCTGGCGCTCGGCCGAGACTTCGCCGATGCAGAACATACGGCTCGAGTCGCTAAAGTAGCCGTCCAAGATCGTGGAGCAGTCCACGTTGATGATGTCGCCCTCGTGCAGCACGTCCGTATCGCAGGGGATACCGTGGCAGACCACGTCGTTGATCGAGGTGCACACGCTCTTGGGATAGCCCTCGTAGTTGAGGTCGGCCGGCGTGCCACCGTGCTCGACGGTGTAGTCGTAGATCATCTGGTCGATCTGGTTGGTGGTCATGCCCGCGGCGATGTGCTCGCCCACGTAGTCGAGCACGCCTACGTTGATGGCGGCCGAACGCTTGATGCCCTCGATATCGGCGGGCGTCTTGTAGAGCGTGCGGGGCAGAACCTCCCAGCCCTCTTCCCACAGGCGCTCGAGGCGCTCGTCGAAGGCGCTGTGGCATTTCTTATATTTTTTGCCGCTGCCGCACCAGCAAGCGTCGTTGCGGCCGGGCACGGGTCCTTTGTCATACATGGCTAACTTCCTTTCGTTCGCAGCTAGTATAGCCCATCCACGCGTCCATAATAGTTGCGGTGATATAGTTCCGATTTAAGCGGTTTAACAGCACAAATAGGAACTATATCACCGCAACTGATGGAGCGGGATGGCTGACACTAGCTGCTGCGTGGTTTTGCTAGTAGCTCACCTGGCAGGGGATGCCGAGGGCTTGGACGCGCGCGGCAATGGCGTCGAGCACCTCGGGCGCTGCTTTGGCAAGGCCGGCGACTGGTGTCTCGCGCGCGACCGTGTAGATGGTCGCCTCCTGCGGACGAATGCGCTCAAGCGCCGCGAGCCAGGGGGCAACATACTCCTCGCCGGTATTGTCGATGAGCTTGCCCTGATACTCGCCGGTCAAAAAGATCGTCTGGATAATAACGTGACCGTCAAAGCTTGCGAACGTCTCGATCTGGTGTTCGACGTTGTAGGGGCCAACAGGCTGGTCGAGCAGCTGGATAAACGCCGGGTCGACGGTATCGAGCTTAAGAATGTTGTCGTCGACCATCATGAGCGCGTCGTGCACCTCGGGGCGGCCGGCGCGTGTGCCGTTGGAGAGCACGGCGATCTTGGAGTTTGGGGCAAGCTCGTCGCGCAGTGCGACGGCACCGGCGATGGCCTGCGGAAACTCCGGCGCGGCGGTGGGCTCGCCGTTGCCGGCAAACGTGATCACATCGGGGAGCTCGCCCTCGGCTGCCATCTCGCGCAGCTTTGCCTCGAGCGCGTCGAGTACCACGGCAGCTGTGTTGTACGGCTCGTGGCAGGGGCGCTCGGCGTTGAGGCCGTTCTCGCAGTAGATGCAGTCGAACGTGCAGATTTTGCCGCTGGCGGGCATCGTGTTGACACCGAGCGAGAGGCCAAGGCGACGACTGCGAACGGGCCCAAAGATGGGGCTGGCATTCAAAAACGTAGACATAGGCATATGCTCCTCAAGACAATTGTGCCTAAGCATAGCATCGGCTCCAAAGCAAGGCGCGGGCTCTTGCTTTACAAGTTTCGTTTTTTCACGTCGCTCATGATGCCGTGCCATGAAAAGCCTCAGGTCGGGTACAGTTAATCTGTTAACAAGGTGTAAGGCAATGCGGGTCTATCCAACCGCACTGACGTGCAACTGGATGAGCATTGATGACGGGGGCACAACATGGATTTTACGGTCGAGAATGCGGGCACCACGATCGCCTGTCGCGAATATGTCGGCCCGGATGTGTCGCCTGATGCTCCTGCCTTGGTGTGCGTGCACGGCGCTTGTGTCGACGGCACATTTTTTGACGGTATCGCTTGTGAGCTCAGCCGCAACTACCGCGTAATTGCCTACGACCGCCGCGGCTGCGGTGGCAGCAGCGATGCGGCAGACGGCAGCTATGATCTTGCCGCTCAGGCCGCCGACCTGCAAGCCGTGATCGAACGCGTTGGCGCTCCGGCAAATGTGCTTGCGCATAGCGCCGGTACGTTGGTGGCGCTGGAGCTTCTTCGCACCGAACCCCATCTCGTTGCCCGTGCGATTCTGCATGAGCCGGCTGTGTCGGACAAAGGCGTCGGTATGGGCGCAGCTCCGGTTTTGCTCGATATGATTGCGGCGGGAAAGGTTTCAAGGGCGCTCCGGCTTTTCTTGGGAGCCCTCGGCGACTTGGACCCCGAGGCTCCTGGAACGACCGAAGCGGAAGCCAAACATGCCCTGCGCAACGGCCGCAGTTTCATGGCAAACGAATACGGGATTGCTATGACCTGCGTTCCCGATTGGGATAGCGTTCGCGCGTCAAAAACGGTGGCCGCCGTGCTCCTGGGCGAGCTCTCGATTGGCACATCCCGCGAGGCTGGTACGCGAGCGGCTGCCGAATATCTCGATTGCCCCCTCGTGACAATCCCGGGCGCGCACAACGGCCTGCGCGATCGCCCGGCAGCGGCTGCCCAGACTGTCCGTAGCATCCTGGAGCTCTAGCAGCCGTAAAAATCAAAACAGTCTTCACTCGCAAACGTTTCGGCCGTGTTAACAAATGTGCTCAAAACTTCACGTCTGCGGCTTCAATCGCGCCGTCTGCCAGGTCATAAAAATGTAACAGCATTCACGTGCTTACCTGCATCGGCAAGGTGTTACCCTTGTAACATTTGGAACCCACCGCTACCATGCGAAACTATCGAAAGGGCCCCATATGCTCAATAATCACGAGGTCAATCTAACCGACGAGGAGGCTGCCGCCGAGGTCGCCCGTGTCGCGAAGACCTACCCCGTGGTGCGTTTGCTGTCGGCCGATCAGATTAAGAGTGAGCCTAACTGCTTGCTCGCCGGCGATCGCTGCCCTTGTCTGCGTCAGTCGAGTCTTGAGGCTTTGGCAGACTCCGATGAGGTGTCGGAGCAACTGCTCAATGATGGCACTGAGTACCGCGCCCGTCTACGCCCTCTGAAGGTCGAGGACGAGCCTCACGTCTTGCTGATGGTGCGTCCGATTGATGAGCAAGAGGCCGCAGAAGAGGACCTTGTCTACACCGACGTGCTGACGAGCGTGCGCAATCGCCGATATTACGAGGAAAAGCTTCGCAGCGCCCGCATGAATGCCGGCGTTGCGATGATCGACGTTGATGATTTTAGGGCCTTCAACGATACGTGTGGCCGTCATGCCGGCGACCTTGCGCTCGGTGCTGTGGCGACTGCCATACGCAGCGGAATCCGTTCGACTGACGAGCTTGTGCGCTATGGCTGCGACAAGTTTGTGGTTGTCATGCCCAATATTCCCTCCGATGACTTCACCCGTCGCCTGCATCAGGTGTCCGATGCCGTTCATTCCACGATTATTCCGGGCCATGAGTACGTGAGCTTGACGGCATGTGTTGGTGGCGTTCGCATTCATGGCGAGACGGTCGATGAGGGCGTTGGCCGCGCTGCTCAGTTACTGAGCCGCGCTAAGGCAAAAGCCGGTACGGTCGTGACCGATGCCGATTCCATCGAGGCCTTCCAAAGCGAAAAGCCTTTGGTGCTTATCGCCGATGACTCCGAGATGAACCGAGCCATTCTCAGCGAGATGCTCAAGGACGAGCATTGCATCCTCGAGGCCGATAACGGTCGTGCGGCGCTCGACATGGTCGACCGCTATGGCGATGAGTTGTCGCTCGTGCTGCTGGACATTGTGATGCCGGGCATAAGCGGCTTTGAGGTGCTGGCCGATCTGTCGCGCCGATCGGGTATCGATAATCTGCCTGTCATCATGATTTCGAGCGAAGATTCCGATGATGCGGTTCTGCGCGCGTACGAGCTGGGCGCCTCAGACTATATCAACCGCCCGTTTGACTCCCGTGTCGTGCGCCGCCGCGTAAGCAACACCATCCGCCTGTACGCCAAACAGCGCCGCCTGACGAACCTGCTGTCCCAACAGTACAACGAGCGCGTCAAGAACAGTCGCATGCTCATCGACATCATGGCCGGCGTCATGGAGCTTCGCAACGGCGAGAGCGGTAGGCACGTTACGAACATCGAAAAGCTGACCGAGCTGCTGCTTGGCTATCTGGTCCAGCGTAGCGGCACGATCTCCCTCGACAATGAGGAACGCTCCACGATCGCCCTGGCTTCGGCGCTGCACGATATCGGCAAGATGTCGATTGACGATGCGATCCTCAACAAGCCCGGGCGCCTCACGCCCGAGGAATTCGAGATTATGAAGACGCATACCACGATTGGCGCCAACATGCTGCTCGAGCTGGGCAGCCATCACGCCGGCAATGCGCTTATGGAATATGCGTACCAGATTGCGCGTTGGCATCACGAGCGCTGGGACGGCAAGGGTTATCCCGATGGCCTTAAGGGCGACGAAATTCCCATCGCCGCGCAGGTGGTTTCGGTGGCTGACGTGTACGATGCACTGACGAGCGTGCGCGTGTACAAGGA
>ERZ840096.2732-NODE-2732-length-13251-cov-3.566838_pt1 | contig 13251 bp, 13 predicted proteins | sample MGYA00519878_ERZ840096 | MGnify/ENA primary metagenome ERZ840096 (study PRJEB31850, sample SAMEA3708865) | human gut metagenome | biome: human gut; feature: human-associated habitat; material: faeces | place: China | collected 2014 ...
TGAAGTCCTTGGCGCCGGCGCTGACGGTGACCAGAGACATGGTCATCACCAGAGCCAGTACCAGAGAAAGGAACTTCTTCATTGGGTGTTTACCTCCTTTAAATTTCCGCCGTTCCCTCATTTTGGCAAATTGGAGAGATACACTCCGCAAACGCGGCCCCCCAACTACCTCGGTGAGCGTTCGGCTTTAGAAGTTCAGAACGCCTGAGTGAAGCCTCTTTTTTACACGGTACACATACCGTGGCTAGCCATTCCTGTATCTGTACCGGGCAGCCAAGAGCGATTCCTCATTTGTTCTAGACGCATCATATCAGATCAATTTTCTGTTTGCAATAGATTTGCAGCTCTTGTAATATAACCGTAACATTCCGGCAGATCGTCTGCGATCCATACACTTTGATACGCTCTGTCCCAATATATATAATGTATGGCTTGCCAGATGTTCCTCCCGACCCCCCTCCCGGTTTGGGCCGTTCTTCTTTTAGGGTAAGGCTGTACCGTCTGCCCTCTATTGCTTACCGCCCAAATACATGTTTCGATTTTGTACAGATAAAAATAAACATTGCTGCATCCGTCGCTCTATGGTAGAATGCAATCGTTACATTTGTTATACAAAAGGTGTAGTCTATGGATTTGTTTGATACTTTTTTCGGTGAGCTCCTCATGACATTCCTCATTGCCATGGTGCCTGTGCTGGAGCTGCGCGGTGCAATTCCGGCCGGTATAGCCGCCGGCCTGCCGCCAGCCGCAGCGGCGGCTGCCGCCATCCTCGGCAATCTCGTTCCAATCCCCTTTCTCATTCTTTTGCTCCGCCGTATTTTTGACTGGCTGCGCAAATCCAGCTGGGTTGGACCGAAAATCGACTGGCTGGAGCGCCGGGCACACCTCAAGGGCCGAATCGTGAAAAAGTATCGCACCATCGGCCTGATCATCCTCGTGGCAATCCCGCTGCCGGGGACCGGGGCCTGGACCGGCGCCCTGGTGGCCGATGTGCTGGACCTCCGGCTCCGGACAGCCCTCCCCGCCATCGCGCTTGGCGTCCTCATCGCCGGAATCATTACCACCACCGTGACCTGCGGTGTCATTCGAGTCTTTTGGTGAGTTTCGCTGTACGTGTGTAATCAGCCGCCTGCGGCGGCTGATACTCCTTTCTATACAGGAACTTCCCCATGTTCGATGGGGCAGTGACCGGAATGACCCTGCGCCGCATTCGCCCGGAAATGTACAACTGGTGGAAATGGCTTCCGGCAGGTATTCATGCAGCAGGAAAATAAGGTCCTGCCGTTTTTCAGGAGATGCGCAGAACTATCCTCTATTTGAAAAGCAGTCGTAACTTCAAGCAGCCTGCCAGCGTCGGTTTTCTGCCGCTTTAAGAGGAAGGTCCCGGCAGATCAAACATTTTTTAAAAGAGTGGGCCGGAGCTGGCCTGTACTCCATGGCTGATGCGTTGCTGCGAAAGATGTCCGGTGCGAGGGAGCGACAGTCCGGCCGCCGCATCCGTTTCATATTTTGCGCTTTCATTTTGCTCCGTTTGTATTTAGCAGGCAACATAGGACTCCTATTCAGAAAAGTCCAAAGCCATTGCGCAGAAATGGCTTCGGACACAAAACGCCCCTGCCGATCAGAACAACGACAACTCTCTGTTCTAATCAGGCAGGGGCATTCAGACGGACCGGATGAAGCTGAAGCTGTAAGTACCCTGTCCCGCTCCCTTGCACCCACGCCGTTGACAGTGACTCCCCAAATTTTCTGATTTGTTCCGGCTAAGGGAAGGCGCCGCCTGTTTTCATCAATTCGGATCGGCTTTAACAGTCCCAATGGCCGGAACTGTTTACAGTTTTTTTACAAAGGCTACGTTCTTGATTTCCCCGCCGGATATGATAGGATTATGCTCTGAGAAAGGAAGGTCCAGATGAACTTTTATCAGGCGATGCAATTAGATGTCTCTGTATGTAAGGGGAAAATCAGAAACGCAGCGAATCCGTCTGAACGGCACAAATTGATTGCGGCCTTGATTGTGAAGGATATCCTCTGTGTTCTCTTTGCAGTCGTTTTTATTTCTATTCTAAACTTTCTGTTTGGAGATGAAAACAGCTCTGCCGCCGTGGTAATCTTCTGCATTCTGCTGACGGTCCGGTTTGTTGACTTCGGCTACTGCCTCAAAAGCTCCCTGATAAACTTCTTTATTGTCTTTGTGCTGCTGACCTTCAGCCCTTGCATTGCGCAGTCCGTAAATCCGGCGTGGGGGTTTCTGATCAACTTCTTGAGCATCGGCTTTATCGTGATCTCCGCCTGCCACGAGCCGTTATACGGAGGGGCGGGCCTGTACCTGTTTGCCTATATGTTCCTATACGGGAATCCGGTTGGCGGACATCTGCTCGTGCTCCGGGTATTCGAAATGCTGCTGGGATGCCTGCTGTGCGGAATCATTTTCTACATCAATCACAGGAAGAAAGATTACGGCAAAACGTTCTCGCAGATCGTGAAAGACTTTTCCCTCTTTGATCCCCTCGGAAAATGGCAGTTTCAGGTGACGCTTGGATTATCGCTTGGAATCCTTGTCGGAGAACTACTTCAGGTAGACCGGATCATGTGGGTGGGCTGTGCCTGCCTGACGGTCCTATCGCAATATGGCGAGCGCCCAAACAAACGGGCATTTCAACGCCTGGGCGGCGTCGTGGCTGGGAGTGTTTTATTTGGGATCGTATACCAACTGCTTCCGGCTTCCGCCCACTCGTATCTGGGAATCTATTCAGGATTGCTGCTCGGCCTCTGCGCCGCCTATCATTGGAAAACCCTTCTGAACTGTTTTGGCGCGCTTCTTATGGCTACAAATATCTTTGGGGTAAAATCAGCAATTATCCTCCGTATTATAAATAACATCATCGGGTGTTGTTTCGGCGTCCTTTTCTATTATGTATATAACTTTATAGTCGACCGGTTTGCCAATGCCAGAACGGGACGGAGTTGACAATCATAACGAACAGCCGCTGTGGGAACCTCCACAGCGGCTGTCTTGAATTGTTGACCAGAGGATGAAAATATATAGAAACCTGCCCTGTCCCATACTTAGTTACTCATTTTGGTCTAGGATTTTTTCCACCTCTCTTTTGGTCAAGTCACGTCGGCGCTAACAGCGCAGGCACCTCAGCCGTATTCTATCTTCCAGATATGGAATGCTTGGCCTCATTTGACGGAGTCCACTCCAGGGTCATGTCCTCAAACTGCTTTTCGTGGAAAATCATCCGCTATTCCACATTCTCCGCCGAAACGAAGCAAGGAACAGGCCATCCGAAGTTTTCCCTGCTCCTCTCCAACAAAAGCGGATGCCGGGCCATCCGCACCGCCGATAAACCCGATCCCTGCTACATACGAAGTAGTCTTCGGCTGATCCGGGGCGCAGGGCGCCTGTCTGGGGCGATCCCCGTCGCCGCAGTCCGCAAGGGTCATAGCGCCGTCCTGCAGTTCCAGCGTAACGGTATAACTCATGGCGGCACAGTGCTCCGGATACTCCGTTCCTGCCTATGATCCCGGCTTTTCTGGGTGTGCAGAAATAGGCACGGTCATCCGCCCATTTCTCGATCCCCAGCAGCGCAAGGTCAATTTCCTTTTTGAAACGCTTGGTATGCAATATGCCGCAACCGTACAACCTCCTGCCGGTGGATTTTCGAGGCATTGTATCCTGGCACAATACCCAAAATCAGCCTGCGGACAGTCACTCCAGTCCGTCAACTCCCTGCGCCTGCCGGTGTGTATAACGGCGCAGGATCACCACAAACCAGGTGAACACGACGATGCCTTTTGCAATGCTGGAGATGCTGATGCTCCACCAGACCCCATCCAGCCCCAGTACCGTGGCGCTGAGGAATACAGCCAGAGGGATGCGGGCGGCGTTCCCGATGATACCGGCCAGCGTGGGCGGCATTGGGCGGCCCAGTCCCTGGAACGCGCCGGAGGAGGTGATCTCCAGGCACATCAAGATCTGGGAGTAACCCATGATCCGCAGATAGCTCACGCCGGTCTGCAGCACGTGGTCATCCGGAATGAATATCCGGAACAGCGGAACAGGAAAGACCACCAGCATAAGTGTGGTGAAGCCGCTCCAGACAACGATCATACCGATGGCTGTCCAATACCCCTTACGGATGCGCTCCATCCGGCCCGCGCCGAAGTTTTGTGCGATAAATGCGTTGACCGCCGTGGCAAATCCCTCCGCCGTGGTATAGGAGATGGACTCGATCTGCGAACCGACCTTCTGAGCCGCGATAGCGGCGTCCCCCCAACCCGCGACGAGCCTGGCGAGGATCATGGAGAGGCCGGAGAAAAACATGCTCTGGATGGAGACAGGCAAACCGATTTTCAAAATCTCCGCCCAGGCCCTCCACTGACTGGCCTGGAATATATGGATTTGCGGAAAAACGGTCATCTCGCGGCGGGCTGCCAGAAGGAACATGGCTGTTACGATGGCCTGGGCCAGAACGGTGGCTGTGGCGGCTCCGGCCACGCCCATCTGCGGGAATGGGCCGATCCCAAAGATCATAAGCGGGTCCAGAATGATGTTCCCCACCAGCCCGATGGCCGTGGAGCGCAGAACCACCACGCTTCCCCCCATAGCGGTGAACATCCCCGTAAAAATCTGATTGAAGAATGAGAAGAAAAATCCGGCCGCCACAATTACCAGATAGGTGCGTGCGTCCGCGATCACAGAGGGCGTGTTCAGCCTGAAAAATGCGATCAGCGGCCCGTTGAGTGTGATACAAAGCGTTGTAAACAGAACCACCAGCAAGGCCCCGAGATGGAATGCCGCCTGCCCATAAGAGGCCGCACGTTCTATATTTTGCGCGCCCAGCTCATGCGCCACTTTGACCTGCCCGCCCAGGCGCGGGATCATGGCAAGGCCGTTGGCGAGCCACAGATACATTCCCGCGGCGCCCACCGCCGCCACCGCATTGGCTGATACGCGGCCGATCCATATCATATCCGTCATATTGTAGGCCATCTGGATCAAAGACGTGGCCATGATGGGCAGGGCTAAACTGGTCAGGCTCCGAACAATGGAGCCCTCCAGCAAATCAACTTTCTGCATAGCGGGGGATCACCTGCCTTTGTGGAAGTAGTCTGAAAAAATGATATTCCGGCCCTTAGAAATAGTCGGATATATAGGGCGGCTGCTGCTCAATCGCGTCCTCCAGCATGTCAATCGTCTCCCCGCCGGCGTGGATTCTCCCGATTTTGGCGAGGTAGTCCGGGCGCTTATAGCCCATCAGCATGGTCGTCATGGTCTGGATGCTGATGCTGTCGGCGCACGGCTCGGAGATCTTCACAGCCGTCCCCCTGCCGTCCTTTGATATCTTCAGCAGGAACGAGCCCTGGTTGCACTCCATGATTGGGTCCGTCATGGAGAAGCGCCACTCCCGCTCCGTACCGTCCGCCTTGAAGGGATAGTCCGCGACGAACGCGGGGAAATCCACAATCCTCGCCATATAGTAGGGAGAGATGGACTCCTTGATGCTGGCGTCCTCCAGCAGGAAGGCCAGCGGCTCGTCCGTATAGGTGCTGCCCTCCACCCGGTCGATCATGGAGAAGTGGGCGGAAACAAAGTTCCACAGCCCCGTGCGGGCCTCCTCATGATTGAAAATCATGTCCTTGATATAGAACACTTCATTTTCGATCCAGTAGATGATATACCCGTCCGGCTCCTCATTCTCGTTATAGTAGATTGCCGCCATGATATCGTCCCGGTCCCAGAGCCAGTATTCGTTCCAGGCCAGCTCATCCCGGAGGATGGCTCCGTGGGTATGCTCGGCAAAGCGGGCGTAGGTCTCCTTCAGTTCCTCGCCGTCCGCCTTCACCCGGCGCACGCTGCCAGTGACCTGGTGGTTTTTCGAAAGCTGATAGTCCTTGATCTCATACGAGATCTTGTCCGAGATCAGTTCCCAGCCCTTTCGCCGGTAATAGGGGATCGAATAGGGGTAGAGATAGCAGATATACTGCTTTTTCTCCCTCATGTTTTTCAGGGCCTGCTCCAGCAGCTTGTGCATCAGGCCCATATTGGAGTATTCCGGGTAGGTCCCCACTCCCGTCAGGCCGCCCATGGAATAGGTCTTCCCAAAAACCTTGACGCGCATCGGATAGACCGCCACCTGGGAAACCAGGGTGTCGCCGTCAAACCAGCCGATCACGTCCGCTTTCTGCATGGTTGGAAATTTCGCCCGGATGATCTCCTTCTCCTGCCAGCCCACGGAACTGAGCTCCTGATCCGTCACCTGGAATACATAGCGCAGCAGGGCGTTATATTGTTCCAGATACTCATTGCCTACCGGCCGCATTTTCAAATCTTTTTTATTCATCAAGAATCACCAAATTCTCCGTTTCATACAAAATATATCTATCGTTATAGTATAGGGGAAGTTCAAATAAAAGGCAAGCCGCCCCGCGGCCCAACACAATCCCAGTTGTCTCAAAGCAGGATTACGCCCCAACAAGACAGCGCCGCCAGAAATCCGGAAGCGGCCGCCTTGTTGGGGCTGTCCACAGTCGCTATTCTCATTGAGCCAAAGAGGCCGGAACCTCTGCCGCAATCAGCAGGCCGCATCATTGCCTTTCCGCCGGGACAGGCGCTTCAGGATGGCCGCTTCGATCTGATCCCCATATTTCATCCCCAGAAGAAACAGGACTAACCCCGCTACACCGATCAAAACCATCGCCCACGGAGAGACATGAAAGGCGGCGCCGCCCAGGGCGCTGGCAAAGAGCAGTCCCCAGGGGCGGGCAAGCAGGACGATCACCGCAAAGCGGCGGAATGAGAGCGAGGACAGGCCGGCCAGGATGCACAGAAGATCGTCTGGGAAAAAGGGGAAAAGGAACGCCAGAGTGAGGAACACCGGAGCCTTGGTCTGGAGGATCTGCTGATATTTTTCAGACAGCCTCCGGCTGACAAAACGCCCGGCAAAGTCCCGGCCCAGCACCCGGGCCAACCAGAACAACAGCAGGGAACCGGCGACTACTGCGGCGAAGGTGAGGAAAAAGGAAGGCCATGTTCCAAAGAGAACACCGCCCGCGGCAGCGGTAATATTGCTGGGGATCGGAGCCAGCACGACAGAGAGAAATTGGAGCAGGAAAAAACACAGGTGGGAGTATGGCGCAAAGTCGTCAATGTAGGCCCGCAGGGATTCCTGAGAGGACGCCGCCTGGAAAAAGCCGGTGGAGTATAGGAACCATCCACCTCCGACAATCAGAAGCCCCGCTGCGGTCAGGAAGAGAATACGCTGTCTGGATTTCGTAAAAGACACCTCTTTATCGTTGAGCCGTGAAAGGCATTTTATCACACGTGAAGGGGAAAACGACAGAAACTGTCTTAACATTCTATGAAGGAATCGTAAATAAACATGGTCAGGGTCCCGGATTTTCCCTTTGCCGCAAAGGTGTGGACGCGCTCCCCGCGGCGCTCCATGCCCCGGCGCTCATAAAACGGGTAATTGCAGGTGGTGTCTGTGAACAGGAAGAAATTGCTGATCCGCCGGTTCCTCATGTAATCCCGCGCGGCATCAAACAGCTTCTTCCCCAGGCCGATGCCCCGGTATCTGGAATTGACCGCAAAGAAGGCAATCTCTCCCTGGTACTCGGTCTGGGTGTCCTGGAGGAGCTGCCGGTCGATCTCTTCCACGCCGGAAAAGAACCTGGTGACCATACGCCCCTCTTTGGACAGGAACAGCGACGCCACGGAGAGGAGCATCCGCAGTCTGAGGCGGAACGGGCATCTCTTCTCCCTGCGGTCTTTGACCATGATAATCCCCACCGGGACTTCATCCACCAGCGCGACCTGGGTAAAGGTCTGATTGGTGAGGCAGCTGTCCAGATAGGCCCGCGCCAGCTTCTGCGCCGCCTTGGGGGAGGCAAACTTGTCATACTGCCACGTCTCCCGGATGATCCCGATCAAAGCCGGGCGGTCTGATGTCTGGTATTCTCTCAATACGATCTGTCCATCCATTTTGTTTTCTCCATTTCTTCTTTCCAAAATCGTCTGCGGGATCTCCTGATACCGCTTCAGCACATAGTCCCGCTTTTTTGTGAACCACCGGTACTCTGTAATCAAGGCTCCGACCACAAACAGCGCACCTGCGATCAAAAGACTGTGCTGGAAGCCCGCCCATTTCAGGACACAATAGCTGATGCCGGACGAGAGCAGCGCGGCGGCCAGATAAATACCAATCGCGTACTGCTCCACCTTTTGCGGCGGCAGGGTGAGAAAGAAATCGTCCCATTTTTCGCTATTACCCCTGAACTGCTTCCCTTTCAGCCAAAAGAGCAGAAAAACCAGGCCCAGGCCGCTCCACAGGCACAGAAGCCATTTTCCTGCGATTACGGCCAGCAAAATCACCAGCTTCAAAATACTCCCCCCTGGAATCAATAGCAGTAGCGCCGCCGGTATTTCAGGAGCATGACGGCGGACAGGATGATCGCCGCCAGCTCTGCGGCCGGTGTCGCCAGCCAGATCCCGGTGACGCCCAGAAGGGCCGGGAGGGCCAGCATGGCGATCACCGTAAAGACAAAGGTGCGGGAAAACGCCAGCACTGCCGAAATGAGCCCATTGGAAAGCGCGGTGAACATCCCGCTTGCAAAAATGTTGAAGCCCACAAAGAGCAGGGCCAGGGAACAGATCCGATTTCCTGCCACAGCCAGGTCATAGACAGGTGTTCCGGGCCGGGCGAAGATGGACACCAGCGGCTCTGTGACAGCCAGAGAGACGAGCACGGTGGCCGCGGCGATCACGCCGATGATTTTCAGGCTGGTGCGGACCAGCTTCCTGAGCTTCTCATGGTTCTGTTCCCCGTAATAAAAGCTGAGCATGGGGGCCACCCCGTAGGCATAACCGGCATACAGGGACCCGGCAAAGGCCAGCACATAGGAGATGATGGTGATTGCGGCAACGCCGTCCTCCCCTACATATTTGAGCATCGTCCAGTTGAACATCAGCGTGATGATGCCGTTGACCAGCGCGGTGGCCATTTCAGAGCAGCCGTTCGTGACGGCTCTCCCGAGCGTTTGGGGCCGGCAGACCGGCCTGACAAAATGGAGCAGGCTGTTCCGGTTGGAGAACACCAGCAGGCCCACGATGGCTGTGATGGAGTACCCCAGGCCGGTGGCAACCGCCGCCCCGCCGATCCCCCAGCGGAAAACGGCGATAAACAGGTAGTCCAGCACGATATTGGTCACGCCGCCGGCGACGGAGCAGAGCAGGGAAAGGGACGCCTTGCCTGCTGCGATCATATAGAGGGTGAAGTTATTCATCAGAAGAATAGGGACGGTGAACAGCAGGTAACGGCTCAGATATTCCCAGCAATAGGCGGAGTCCTCCGGCGACAGGGACATGGAGCCGAAGATCTTCCCCATGAACAGATAGCCCAGCCCGCACATCACAAGGCCGGTCAGGACATTGACCAGGATCAGAAACGTAAAGTCCTGCTTTGCTTCATCGGGCTTTCCCTCTCCCATCTTTCTCATGATAGCCGCGCTGCCGCCGGTTGCGAGCATGGTGGAGATGGCCGTCACCAGCGCGATGACGGGATAGACCAGATTGAGGGCAGACAGGGCGCTGGTCCCGATCAGGTTTGAGACGAACAGCCCGTCCACCATCGTATAGAAGGACATGAATACGCTCATGGCGATGGTGGGGACTGCAAATCTAAGAATGTTTGTCAGGGTGACGGGTCTGCTGTATGCAATTTCATTCTGCACGGAAATTCCTCCTGCTTCTTGTGGTAGTTACCGGCATGGAGTATCATAATCCCTACAGTTACTGTACGGTCAAGGGGGTTTTTGAAAATGCTGCGGGAAAAACCGAAGCTGTTTACCATCGGCCAGTTTGCCGCTCTGCATGGGATCAACAAAAAGACACTCATGTGGTATGATGAGATCGGTCTGTTCAAGCCTGCGTTTATCCACGAAGAAAATGGGTACCGGCTATACAGCTATTACCAGAGTACGGAGCTGGAGGTGATCCTGCTGCTCCGGGACATGAACGTGCCCATCCGGGATATTCAGGAATTTATGAAAAACAGGTCCGCTGGGAGCATGGCGGACCTGCTTCGGGATAAAATCTCAGAACTGGACCGGACGATCCAGGGGCTGAAGGCCGTCCGGTCAAAACTGTGCAGCCGCCGCCAGGAGATGACCGAACTTTTGGACCTGGACCTCTCCGAGATCTCCCTCATTGAGCGGGAACCGCAGTATCTGGCGACGGTGCAAACATCACCGGAAAAGTCCCTGGAGGATGAGATTGAGCTGATTCTTGAGCAGACCAAGAAATATCAGCTTCCGCGTATGTACCAGACTCCCTACGGCTCCATGCTCCCGGTGGAAAACCTCCTGGCCCGGAGGTTTGAGGACTACTCCAAGCTGTTTATCGAACTGCCGGACACGCAGAACAGGATGGGACTCCACAGGTGCCCCGGCGGGGTCTATTTGCGGGCATTCTGCATTGGGAATTGGGACAGGCTGCCTGCCCGCTATGAAGCGATCCTCCGCTACGCAGAGCAGCACCATTTACAGTTCTCCGGCTATGCCTATGAGATTGGGATCAATGAACTGGTGATCGACAGAATCGAGGACTATATTACAAAAATTGAAATCCCGGTTTTGAATTTCAATTGACAACAAAAAGCCAGGGTGCAGCAATCTGAAAAGATCACCGTTCCCTGGCCTCTTCATACTCTATTCGCTGGACTATGCGTTTTAATGCCGCAATTTCATACCCGGTTTTAAACAGAATGAGGCCGCAAGCACTCTGCGGCCCATAGGGTTCAATCGTAAACCAGGATTTGATTGAGGGCTACGCTACGTCGTCAGTAACATGAAATGTAACTTTACATGCCGTCGCATCAATCTCGCAAATCATCGCATAATAAGTTCTTTCTGTGCAAATATTCCCGTCAGGAGTAAGACTGACAAGCACCAGAGCGGTTCGCTCATCATCAATGTCAACAGCTGTAACGGCATCCTGAACAATTCCTGTATTTTTTCGTAAATTCCGATCTCCACGGACCAAGGTTATAGGAACGCAAAGGCGCTGTCTTCACAAATTCTGTTCTATCTTGCGCGTATATATGCAGCCCCTTTATCACTGCGTCTTAAAAATTATTTTATCGCAAACGCTGAACTGCCCAGCGGCGGCAATGTCCCTTACTAAAACAGAGCAACGGCAGCGGATAACCTGATCTTCCAGCTGTTCCTGGGCGTGTTCGATCGTCTCCCGCGCAGTCACCCCCTGACCCGTCAAATGACAGCAAATAGAATGGGCCACTGTTTTGACGGAATCCACATACAATATCTCAGAAACCGGCAGCCGTACCGTTTCATCGATCCCGATGGGCAGTTCGGCGGTGTCCCCGTCCGCGCTGTTTTGCTGCTCCGGCACCGCCATTTTCAAATATCGAATATACTCCCGAACCATCTCATTCTGATCCACACATTTTCAATAAACCCAAAGGGCCGCACGCCGCTGCGCAGAATATCCATGCCCTTCTCCCCATGGCCGGTAACAAAGACGATTTTCCCGCCGGGGTCCGTGTGGTAGATCTGCCGGACAAGGTCCACGCCGTTGGGGGGAATCCCTTCCCAGGTCATAATCGAGAAAATAGAGATAGCTTCCACCGCTGCGGATAAACTGGAGCGGCTCCTGACCAGCAGAGGCCAGACAGACAAGTTGGCCTCTGCTTTGCTTTGCCGGATCGCCCGTTCCAGCAGCTCGGACAGAATCTGCAATGTGAAGGGATCGTCGTCGCAAAGAACGATCGGTACCATAGGCGGAATCCTTTCTTGTCCATCTTTTCCCGCAGTATATCAGATTGAAAGGTTTTGTCCTGAATAAATGCAATTTGTCCTGAACGCATAGGACTAACTCGCATTTAAAGCCGAGGACGCACATCTGGGGCCAAAATCCAGCCTATCGCTCTTCATTCATGCTACAATGCCGCCGATAACAAGAGGGGATAAAAACCAAGGATGTCCCCATGAATCAAAAGGCAACACGAAAAATTACCCCCGCGGCTGTCAGGCTGCTGGCATTGGATGCCGTCCGGGGGGCCGTGATTGGAATGCTGATCGGGACAGGCGGGAGCAAGGTTCTGCTGGCGGCGGCGCTGCCGGAAAGGAAGCTGAACTTGTTGTATCGTCCTTTTGCAAAGGTCGGAAAAGCTGCGCTGATGCTATACAGCGTTCCATTTGTATTGGCATGGATTTTGATGCTGTTTGGACTGACACCTTCTCTTCCCTCGCACAATTTCCCGGCGGGGATGTTGTGGTCATCCTCATCACACTGGCTGCTGGCTGGATAGGATATTTGATAAGGCCTATCTAATGTGAAGCGAGATGGTAGATATAAGAATCAGAAACAAACGCATATAGCATCTTGTTGGCATTTTTAACAATAATTTCTTGTAACCCCTTGTGAATTTATCATGAATTTTCGCCGCCCAATAAATGACACTTCTATTCCCTATTGTTTTTTTCTCTGTTCTCGATTACACTTATTTTAACTGGAGGAAGAATTCCATGAAAGTAAAGAATAGCCTGGACGAAATTTTGTATGAGCATATTGTTGAGAGCCTCATTAATGGTGATTATGAGATGGGACAAAACCTGACCTTGGACGAACTGGCTCATCGCTTCGAGGTCAGCCGAACGCCGGTGGTTCAGGCCGTTAAATTACTGGCCAATGACGGGATCCTTCAGATCATGGGTAATGGCCGCATCTATGTGCCGGAGTATGACCAGGAGCATGTGCGCCAGATGTGTGAAGTCCGTCAAATGGTAGAGGGACATGCGCTGGAGCGGTTTATGTCCGGCCTTGGGCTGTCGGCAGAAACCGTATTAGCCCAGTTGAATCGTTACAGTGAAGAGGGTGTCCGCCTCACCGGCAGTTCTTTTTCTCCAAAAGAATTCGCCATGTTGGACCGCCGCTTTCATCGGTTGCTTGTAGAAGCGTCAGGGAACAGGATTCTGCTGGAGACGTATGACCGGGTACAGGGGCGCTTTCTAGTGTCCAACTATCTGCTTTGCCCTTTGCGGCTCCGGGACTTTAGCGGCACAGCCAGAGATCACGTTCGCCTAGTAGAGTCCATCCGTTCCGGAGATATCACGAGGGCCCAGCACTGTTTACAGCAGCATATCGAAGGTGTGCTTCGCCGGTTGTAAGGATGGGGCCATTTTTTAATTATTTATTTTTAATTAAAAATAAATAATTAAAATCAG
>ERZ840096.2747-NODE-2747-length-13194-cov-2.627521_pt1 | contig 13194 bp, 4 predicted proteins | sample MGYA00519878_ERZ840096 | MGnify/ENA primary metagenome ERZ840096 (study PRJEB31850, sample SAMEA3708865) | human gut metagenome | biome: human gut; feature: human-associated habitat; material: faeces | place: China | collected 2014 ...
TCCGTCTTTCTGGCTCTTCTTCTCTGCAACTGCCCTGCGAAGTGCCTCAAGAACTGTAGCATTTGCTTTTACTTTTGCCTTACTGCATGCAGTCTTCAATGCACCTGCTGCTGTATCAACTGTATCCTGTGTAGCATACTCATTCGTTTTCAGTTCTTCAGCAACTGCTTTCGCTTTATCTACTGCTGCTTTAGAATCTGTTGTCCAGTTTGCTGCATCACTGCTTCCTGTTGCCGCAATCGCCTCATCCAGCTTTGTCTTGTCAACTGTAGCTGCTGCCTTACTGCTTGTCTTGATCATTGAAATTTCCGGAATATTTTCACCCCAGGTTACTGTTACATCCAAAATTCTTTTATTTGAAGCTACAGCAAATTCATTGATTGCCTGGCTCAGTTTACCAAGTGTAACTCTCTGGATATTACTTCCATCTTCATTTGCAATTCTTGCAGTTACAACTGCATCAGATGCTGCTCCATTCTGGATCATACGGATCGTTCTCTTTGCCTCCAGATCAGAAATGCGATAAGTAAATGATCCATTTGCTTCTGACGGCTTGTATACCGTACGGTAATCTTCTTCAAATACATTGGAAGGTACTTTTCCTTTTTCTTCGATCACGGTCGATACGATATCTCGATTTGACTCTGTAGAGATATAGGCTCCACCATTGATCTGGATCTCATAGAAATCAACCCATCTGTAACTGTATGTCTTAAGCGGTACAACTCTTAAGTAACGTCCGCTTACATTCAGCCCTGTCTGCTCTGCATACATATTTCCAGGATTCTCACTGTCATGTGTCAGAGCTGCATAATCTTTTGCTGTATCTGTATTTTCTTTATTTACAAAAGAATCATTTCCTACAGTCAGCACTGTTGTCCAGTCCTCATCTGCTGCATCAGGATCATTTGCTACTTCAAATTTTGCATAACGCAGGAAATCAAGGCTTGTCTCTTTTACATAGTAACGGATGGAGTTGAAGTTGATCGTCTGTCCAAGGTCAAATACGATCTTCTTTCCGATATCCTGTACACCTGTGATCGATCCATAGGTTGTAAGGTCTCCGTCAAAGACATGATTGACATTTCCGCTTCCACGCATATCACGGCTTGCATCGCCCTGTGCAAAATCACTGGTTACTGTCTTTTCACCGATAAACTCATATGTTACTGTGAAAGCATCCCAACTTACATCAACGGCTTCATCTGTATTATTATAAAGTCTGATATAACGTGCATCAGCTGCCCGGGATGGATCTGTTACCTCTGTCCACTCTACCCCATTCATAGAGGTCTGTAACTTCAATGAAGTTCCTGTCGGACTGGTAATTCCTGTCACCGCTTTGATATGTCCAAGATCGATTCCAATATACTCTCTGGCTCCTACGCTTAAGGATGCTGCATTCAGTGATACGTTTCCTTCTGCTGCTGTTCCTAGAACATCACAGTTCTCAATATTTGTAAATACGTTATCTTTTGTTCCTGTATTATTTACTCTTTCTGTTACCGTAAATTCTGAGAATCTCGCCCAGGTCTTCCGATTTTCCAGATTGCGGACACGGATATACTGTGCAGAAAGTCCGTTCAGCTTAATATCCAGCACATCGGTTCCCGAAGTTGTTCCTGTATGGGAATCATATCCCGGAATGGCTGTCCAGGTTGTTCCGTCTACAGATGTCTCAACTGCATATTTTACAAACTTGTCACCATTGGACGGTGATCCAACAACAATGTGGGCACTTTCTAAAGTTGCAACCTTTCCAAGATTGTATCCAAGGGAATCATCTACCTTTACAGAATCACCAGTACCTGTATTAAACCAGATAAATGTACTGTCATTTCCGTCACGAAGGAGTGATTCTGATCCCTGGTAAACCTCCCAACTCTCCGGCTTCATTAATGTATAACTGAGTTCACTGGCGTCTCCGTCATCTGTATTCTCATCTTTGTTGATCGTGATCTCATTAACCTGCAGCCATGCATCTGCTGCATTATCTGCTGTTGCGATCAGGCGGATCCCCTTTGCTTCAAAATCTTTCGGAAGATTTTCTTTTGCAACGCTTACTTCCTGGTTCTGGTTTCTGACACCTGCAAAGCTGTTGTCCATGCCTGTAAGCTCCAGATCTTTCCAGGTCTTTCCATCGGTTGTGTACTGCAGCTTTGCCTGATCCATATGATCTTTTCCTGCTCCAAGAAGGAACCGGATATCATTGATCTTGATTGCCTTACTGTAACTTACTCCGATATAGGTACCTGTTGTAATCTTATTCGGTGTCTTATAAATCGCACTTGTGCTGTCATCTCCGTCAAATAAGTTATCCGCAGAGCCTGTCGGTGTGTCTGTACGGCTTGTGATGTATTTACGGATCACTTTGTCCGGATTCAGGGCAAGTTCTGCTTTGCCTGATACATATTCAGCCAGTTTTTTAATAAACGGAACAATATGCTGTACTCCGACTTCTGCGACTTCCTGATAATTTACATACAGGAAATCATGCGTCTTGGACTGTGCGAATGCCGTTTCTCCTTCTGTATTGTATTCCACAACTGCGGATACATCTCCGTTCAGAGAACTCTTTACTCCATTCAGGTATGCAATCGCTGCATCTGTTGTATCTTTCCAACAATCCAGCCAGTAAACAATCTGATTTCTGATTGCCTCATTACCTGATTCTTTATACAATGCTGCTGCATCCTGAAGTGTCTGGAATTCCTGGATCAGATCATCCACATCTGCTTCTGTGACCGTTTCCGTTTCCAGTTTATCTTTAAATGCGTTGAGTTTTTCCTTCAGTTCTACTGACTCCTGAAGCTCAGTTACACGGCTGTCCATATTCTGATTGATCATATGCTTGGACAACTCTCTGAGTGCATCACTTGCTTCTGTCTCTACTGCCGAATTATGATCTACAAATGAAAATGCGTCTTCCCATGTCTGATCTGCATCGGCATCTGTATCCCAGATATTCCATGCATAGGATGCATTTGCAAAAATAGCTACTTTACTTGGCTCTGACTGCTGCATCGGGTTCAGCATGATTCCCTGAATCTTAGACGCATCAACACCACCATGAAGGAATGTGCTGTTACCACCCATGATCAGATGCTTATGTGAGTTATCTGAACAAGGCCAGTTGATCCACATGAAAGGACCTCTTCCTACATTATTTGTAAATGTAGTAGTAAAATTATTTGTAACCTCACCCCAGACACGTCCACCGGTCATAACGATCTGTACATTTTCCGGTACACTCTTCAGGGTCTGAAGTTCACTGGAACTTCCATTTCCCATATAATCATACGGAACGAACGGAAGTGTCATCTTCATATCAGGGTATTCCTGCTTCACCTCTGCCAGCCAGGTACTCATATCGTTCAGAAGTCTTACTTCATTTGCTGCTCCCGGATTTACAAAGTCATCCGCAAGAATCGCAATCTGACGTACTCCTGCATCAATTACCTGCTTAAACTTTGCTTTCAATTTTGCAAGATCTTCATTATAGTGTGCATCTGTATCAAAGCGGAAGTTATTTCCACTCGGAAATGGATGCAGGGCATACACAAATCTGCACTTGGAAGCATTTCCAGCTTCTGCAAGTGGTCTGATCTTACTCTCTAACTCTTCATCTGTATAGAGTTCATTCCATTTCGTTCTGTGTTTCGGATCATCCTTTGGTGCATAGAAATAAGCATTTAACTTATAGTATCCCCCCCATGTCATCAGATTCACACGATCCTCTGTAGACCATGGATTTCCATAATACCCTTCAATAAATCCACGGCTTACAACATCTGCATAATCTTCAATCGTAAAATTTCTGATCGACAGGCTCTCTGTCTGTGCAAGTACATGATACAGTGTCGTCAGTCCATAAAAACTTGCATCTGTATCTTTTCCCAATACAGCAATCGTATTGTTGTCACTTTTCAGGAAATAGGAATCGGTATGATCAAATAATGAAGTATCTACATGATATCCATCTACGATCTGATCATCTACTGTTCCGTCCGATCCGTAAACTCCTACATAAATGTTCGTTGCACCACTCTTTTCTGCATCTGATTCTGTCACATTCAGACCTTTCAGTTCTGCAGTCTCTTTAAGTCGTGCTTTTGTTGCATCGTCAATATCCTCATCATAAATGACATTGACATTCTTTTTCAGGATGTAGCTTCCATCCTGATACGTCATTTCCTGAGGATTCGGATAAAGCTTATATGTAACTTCTTCCGCTTCCTCAGCCTTTGCCGGTATTGCAGTCATCGGCAGAACCATTGCCACCGCCAGCACTGCTGCAAGTACCTTTTGGACTCTTCTTCCTTTCATGATTCTTCCTCCCTTGCAAAATTTAATTTTATTTAACTATTAAATAAAATCACGCAAGTATACAAATCTATTATAACATTACAAGATTTTTTTTCCTTGTCATTACCGTTACTATTCTTCCTTATTTTTGTCTAATATGGAACTAAAAATCACCGGATTTTCAGATACTTCTCTTTAAAATCCGGTGGTTTTCTCCATCTTGAAACTATTCTTTTAATATTCAAATACAGCAACGCCATAAGCAGGGAGCGGATATGCAAAAGAATATTTCTGACCGTCGCACTCTTTCTTCACCGGCTTATAGATCTCGGTTCTCTTTTCTCCGGAACCTCCATACTCTTTCTCGTCGCTGTTCAGTACCAGCTTACACTGCCTCTTCGTCGGCACTCCAACCCGGTAATCTTCTCTTGCTACCGGAGTAAAGTTGCACACAAATAAAAGATTCTTTTTCTTTCCCTTTGAATGTCTGACAAAACTGAAGATACTTCTGAAAATATCATCTTTATTGATCCATTCAAATCCGGCCGGATCATTATCCAGCTCATACAGTGCAGGATTCTTCTTATATAAATGCAGAAGATCTCTGTACCAGTTCTGGATCTGCTGATGTGGTTCTTCTGAAAGAAGGAACCAGTCCAGTTCTCTCTCCTCGCTCCACTCACGCAGTTGTGCAAACTCCTGTCCCATAAAAAGAAGCTTCTTTCCCGGATGTCCTGTCATAAATGCATATGCTGCCTTGAGATTGGCATATTTGTCAAAGCCTTCTCCCGGCATCTTATTCAGCATGGAGCATTTCAGATGAACGACTTCATCATGCGAAAGAACAAGGATATAGTTCTCCGAATATGCATACTCCATGGAAAATGTCATCATATGATGTGCATTTTTCCTGAAATACGGATCCAGCTTCATATACTCTGTAAAATCATGCATCCATCCCATATTCCACTTCAGGCTGAATCCCAGTCCGTCATCCTCCGGGTTTCCTGTAACCTTTGGCCATGCAGTGGATTCTTCTGCGATCATCATCGTCCCCGGATTTCTTCCAAGTACAACAGAATTAAGATGCTTGAAAAACTCAATCGCCTCAAGATTCTGATTTCCACCATACTTGTTTGGAACCCACTGTCCGTCCTGCTTTCCATAATCAAGATAAAGCATGGATGCCACTGCATCGACACGCAGTCCGTCCACATGGAAATGCTCGATCCAGAACAATGCATTTGCAATCAGGAAATTCCGTACCTGCGGCTTTTCATAATCAAAGATCTTCGTTCCCCAGTCAGGATGCTCTCCCTTTCTCGGATCTGCATACTCAAAAGTCGGTGTTCCGTCAAAATCAGCCAGTCCGTGAGCATCCTTCGGGAAATGTGCCGGAACCCAGTCAAGAATCACACCAATCCCATTCCGGTGCAGATAATTGATCATATAAGCGAAATCTTCCGGTGTTCCATATCTGGAAGTCGGTGCAAAATAACCAGTTACCTGATATCCCCATGAGCCATCAAATGGATGCTCCGCGATTCCCATCAGTTCTACATGCGTATACCCCATCTTTTTTACATATTTTGTAATCGCTTCTGCAAATTCACGATAAGTATAAAATCCCTCATCTTCCCTTCCCGGATGCCTCATCCAGGAACCCATATGCACTTCATAGATGGATAACGGATTTTCTTTATTATCCCATTTTTTTCTGCTTTCCATCCAACGGTCATCCGTCCATTTTAAATGAGAAATGTCCGTAATCCTGGAAGCAGTTCCCGGCCGAAGTTCTGCATAATTGGCAAATGGATCTGCCTTATAGATCAGCTCTCCGCTCTGTGTCTCAATACAGTATTTGTACATCTGTCCGTCTTTCGCTTCCGGTACAAAAACTGTATAGATTCCTAATGGCTCCTGCCGCTCCATCCTGTCCGCTGCAGCATCCCATCCATTAAACTCTCCGATCACTGAAACACTCTTTGCATGTGGAGCCCATACTGCGAAATAAACACCCTTTTTGCCTGCTGTCACTTCATGTGCACCAAGCTTCTTATAAATCTCATAATGATTCCCCTGCCCGAAAAGGTAGTGATCCAGTTCTCCTATCTCATAAGGCTGCAGTTTTTTCACTGCCTTCTTCTTTGTAACCATAAATCCACCTCACTGCTCGAATTCTTTCATTGCTTGGGATTTTGCTCCCAACATCATAGCATCATTATACTTGATGTACCTGAAAAAAGAAAGAGAAAACATATTTTTGCACAAAAATAGACAGCCTTTCCCAAGACTGTCTATTAATTCTGACTAAATTTTGTCGTTAAATGTTGAAATCTCGTTCGGAAAGAATAATTCTGTCCGACGAATCTGTATTTCTTCCGAATACTCTCTTCACCAGCTTCTTGGCTGAAGCTTTCTGTGAATGTGCGATTGCCTTATCCATTACTTCTTTTACTTCCGCAACAGTTACTGAATGATCTTCTCTCTGAAGAGAATCAATGCAACTGTAAAGAGCAAGAATACCCATTTCATCAATCTTGTAACCATTCTCCTGGGCATAAGTCTGACCAAATGTTACAAGCTCATCATTAATGAAGATCGGCACTTCCAGACGGGAAGTAAACTTTCTCCTGAACTCACGGTTGGAGGAAAGCAGACGATCTAACGGCTTTCTCTGTTCCTCAAGCACGATCAGAAGTTCTCCTGTATCACGCTCCATTGCCCTGTTCAGCTTGGCGACTGTCTTTTCATTCATCTTTCCTGCTTTTTCAATGATCAAAGCACCACCGTATAATTTATCGAAAATATCTCCGATCTTTTTCTTATTCAGGGACTCTCCTGTCACGATTGCTACCTTACCCTGACGGATCTCTCTCTGCTTCTGGATTGCTTTAACTACATCTACTGCAAGAACAGTCTTGCCATTTCCTTTATCTCCAATAATCAGGAGATTTCCTGTCTTCGACGTTCCCTTCCGGTTTGTACAGTTCTTATCCTGCTCCAGAACATCTACTAACTGTTCGCTCATGCCACGCACAGGAACAAAATAAGAGAATAATTTCTTCTGTTCTTCTGTCAGGCCGGCTCTTGTACCGATTCCGCTCTGAGTTTCCAGATCATATCTTCCATGTACTACAAATCCTGTATCCATGGATAATGCATCTGAAATTTCATCCAGTGGCAACGGAGAAGTCTTACCTGTAGCGATCAGCTTTGCAGTTTCCTTTCTGCTCAACGGTGTCGTAGCCGACATGATATCAATTCCATCATCTTCGTCCGGAATCTCCCGATCATCCGGCTCTTCACTGTGCTTCGGATCTACCTTGAATTCATCTTCAAAATCAGGTGCATCTTCCTCGTCCGGTTCTTCGTCCGGTTCTTCTTCGTCTTCATAGTAGAATTCCTCATCATCTGCTAACTCATCATCATCCGATTCTTCATAATAAGCTTCATCGTCATCTTCATATTCGTCATCATAGATTTCATCTTCATACTCATCTTCATCATAGGATGTATATTCATCTTCTGAATCGTCGTCTTCGTAAGATTCATACTCATCTTCTTCTGAATCGTCGTCTTCGTAAGATTCATACTCATCTTCTTCTGAATCGTCATCTTCGTAAGATTCATACTCATCCTCTTCTGAATCGTCATCTTCGTAAGATTCATACTCATCTTCTTCTGAATCGTCGTCTTCATAGGACTCGTACTCATCCTCTTCATCCTCTGACTCTAAGAAGTCTTCATCTTCAAATAAATCTTCGTCTTCCTCCGGCAGATCATCTAAACGGAGAGATTCTGTCACTTCTCCCATATTTTCATGCGGTTCTTCCGGTGCTTTTTCTATCTCTTTTTCTTCTGGCAAAGACTCCTCTGCCGGAACTGCACCTTCAATTTCATCAATCAGCCGCTGAATATCAGGAGACAGGATTGGAGTATCTTCCGTAACCTCGTCTTCCGGCTCTTCTTCGTATATTTCCTCAGCATCCGCCTCAACGACATCTTCTGCTGATTCTTCAATCGGCTCTTCCTCGGCATCTTCTAATATATCTTCTGCTTCGTCTTCGTCCGGTTCTTCCTCGTACGTTTCTTCTACCGACTCATCATATACTTCTTCCTCGGCATCCTCAAGCAACGCCTCTGCTTCTTCCGAATCCCAGTCAGATAAAATCTCTTCAAAACTCAGCTCCTCTGCATCCGCTTCTTCAAAGGATTCTGTATCATCTTCCCAATCCTCAGCAGGTGAATCCTCCAGGAAGTCTTCCGCTTCTTCCATATCGAAGATCTCTTCTTCCGGTTCAGCCGGTTCTGCATCAGCAATTTTTTGCAGTTCTTCTTCTATTGTCCCTGTCTGTGTTTCTTCAATCGGTTCTGCCTCTTCGACTTCTTCCGCCTCTTCTTCAACCGGCTCTGCCTCTTCGACTTCTTCCGCCTCTTCTTCAACCGGTTCTGCCTCTTCGACTTCTTCCGCCTCTTCTTCAACCGGCTCTGCCTCTTTGACTTTTTCCGCCTCTTCTTCAACCGGCTCTGCTTCTTCGACTTCTTCCGCCTCTTCTTCAACCGGCTCTGCCTCTTCAACTTCTTCCGGCAGCTCTTCTGCCACCAGATCTTCAAGATCCAGCTCTTCTGCGTCATCTTCCGTAATATCTGTTGTGATTTCTACAGGGATCCGCTCTGTCTTATCTGCCGCTTCTTCTGATACTTCTCCAGGAATAAGTTCCTTCATTCCGATTGGCACATCACCTGTATGCTTTTCCTGTGAAATCTGATTTACCATATCAAGATCCACGACCGACTCAATATCACCGATCGCACTCTCAAGATCAGAAATATCCGGCTCTTCATCCTCTGCCGCAGATACTTCCGGCTTGCGATGCAGTAACTGCTCCAATGCCTCATCCAGCCGCATTGTATCACCGATCTTTTTCTTTTCCGGCTTACGGACTGGTTTCTCTGAACTTTCTTCTTTTCCTGTATCCTGCTGTCCAATACTCTCAGGAATGTCCTCAACCGGCTCTTCTGAAACAGCCTCTGAATGCTCCGTTGCTGCTTCATCCAAATGATCTTCCGGCTTTTCATTTTCTGCAACATACGTCTCAAGATCCGGAATCTCTTCCGTCTCACCGCCATTTTTTTCAAATCTGCGATTATACTTTTCCTGCTGCGAAGGTGTCAGTGGCTTATACTGCATCTTCAATTCCATTGCTTTATATACATATTTGCCTTCACTGAACCACAGGATCAGATCATCACATTCTTCCAGACATTCTGCCGTCATACCTGCTTCCTGATAAAGCTTTGCAAGTTCAAATGCCCATTCTTCAATATATTCTGCCTTCTTAAACTCTTCCAGTGCTTCAATCTGCTGCTCTAACGGAGCCCGCTGTGCCCGTAAGATCTGGTATCTCAGAATATGTCTGTTCGGATCTTTTGGTGCTAACTGCACAAACTCATCATAAAAATCTATTGCTTCATCTACATTCCCCGTCTTCAGTGCAAGAGAACTCAGACGATACAATACCTTCCGGCTTCCTTCTGCCCGATGATAAGCAATCTGCAAAATATCATAGCTTTTCTGATATTCACCGGTCTTTTCATAAATATCACTTACATTCGCAAGCATCATGGCATTGCGAACCCTTCTCCAGTCAATGGAGTCAGCAATCTCCTTTGCTTCCCCGTATTCTTCATTTTGCATAAGCTCTATCATTCGCTCTGACAGTTGCTTATATTCATATTTGTCCACCGCATTCACCTCATTATATTAATGTTTATTCGGTAACTCAAGATCTCTTCATGTCAATTTAACATAAGGCGATACTCTTTCATTAGTGTACCATACCATCTTCCCAATGTCAAAAAAATGCACCTCCAACTACCCTTGAAGATGCATTTTTTATAATATTTAATTTTCTCATTATTTTTATTTTATATTCTGGATCGAAGGTAAATCCTGATACGATTCCTGTAAGACCCTTTTTCTTTTACAGCTACTGTTCCATGTTCCTTTACACATCGTTCAGTTCTGTATGTGGTAACTTTATTCAATATATCTGCAACTGCTTTATCTTTTTATTATGAATCTGGTCTTGTATTCTCTCCGTTCCATTTATTTTCATTCTTAATTTTTACCAGATCTGCGAATTAACTTTTGCTCAGGTCTCTTTCTTCACAGGAACCTGCAATCGCCGTACCACTGACATATTGATGAAATTCTGAAACTATACTGTCCATTGGTCCAACCTCCTGTTATCCGTTATTTTTAATCTAATCAGGCATCCGCTTCTTGTACCTTCTTAGTTAAATATCTTTTTTTGATGGTTTTATCTTAACACCCGGGCTTCTATTTGTCAATATATTTATCCGTTTTTTTCGTATTTTTTATTTATTTTTATTTTTATATATAATTGTTTGAATTTTCAGTTAATTCATTCTTGCATATCTACGCCTTAATCCTCTGCTGTCAGCCTTTCTTTTACTTTCAAAATTCTTCTGACCGATTCATCAATTCTTTCTTCTGTTAAAGTTCCATTCTGAACAGCCTCTAAAATTCCCTGATATGCCTCCTGAAAATTTTCCGGCATCAAAAGCATATCCCCACCAGCCTCTAAAACTTTAACCGAGACCTCTGCCGAAGAATAATGCTGTGAAATTGCCCCCATATTCAATGCATCCGTAATTACAATTCCATCAAATCCCATTTTTTCTCTTAATACATCCGTAATCATAATTTTAGACAGGGAAGAAGGCGTATTGTCTCCTGTCACATTCGGTACTGAAATATGCCCTGCCATAATAATGGCAATATGATTTTCAATGGCATTCTGAAAAGGAACCAGTTCCTGCTGCTCCAGTTCTTCCAACGACTTGTCTGTATAAGCATATCCCTCATGTGTATCTCCGGCTGTTGCCCCATGCCCCGGGAAATGCTTGATTACTCCATACACATTTTCCTCATGCAGCCCATCCAGTACTTTTTGCGACAACGCAGCAACTTTTGCACTGTCATTTCCGAATGATCTTTTTTTAACAACTGTATTTTCCGGATTAGTAAGAACATCCCCTACCGGTGCATAATCCAGATTGAAACCTAATTCTGCCAGGTAACTGCCAATCGTCTGTCCTATTTCGTAAGCTCTTTCCTCATCTGTAACTTCGCACATATCTTCAACAACAGAAACATTCGAGATTCCGCTGCCTGCAACTCTTGCTACAGTTCCACCTTCTTCATCTACACTCAGAAAAATCGGGATTCCACTCTGCTCTGTACTGTACGACTGCGTAGTGTGAAGCATATCCGATAATTGTTGTCTGTCCTCAATATTCCCTGCAAAATAAATCACGCCACCAACCGGATACTGTTCCAGGCATCTTTTTGTCGTGTCTCCTGCTGCCGTTACCTTTCCCATTCCGGTCAATGCTTCCGGCGTAATGATAAATAACTGTGCCACTTTTTCTTCCAATGTCATCCCGGAAATTTTTTCTTCTACCCAGTCAGGCTTCTTCTGTTCCTTTTTATCGGTTGTAGTCTGCTCCACTTTTTCCGTCTTCCCAGCGTATTTTCCGGTTGGGGAAGATTCTTTCATATTCACAAATTTAATACACAATATTAATAGAAAGGCTGCAGCCAGCAGAAAACTTCCGCCGACCACAGCAATAATTTTTTTATTCTTCATATTTAATTCCTGAAATTAACAGATTTCCGCACCTGCAGGCATCTCTTTCTCCGGTGTCATCAGTGCAAGATTTCCATCTGCATCTTCAGCACAGAGCAACATTCCCTCTGAAAGAACTCCGGCAAGCTTCGCAGGTTTCAGGTTGACGAGAACCATAACCTTCTTTCCTACTATCTCTTCCGGCGTATAATATGCTTTAATTCCTGATACGATCTGCTTTACCTGACTTCCGATCTTTACCTGGGAGCATAAAAGTTTTTTCGACTTTTTGACTGCTTCGCAGGCGATGATCTCTCCTACCTGGAACTGCATTGCACCAAACTGCTCGAATGTGATCTCTTCTTTTGGCTCAAGATCAATGACTGCTTCTTCTTTCTTTTCTTCTTCTTTCTTTTCTTCTTTTTTCGGATGAAGTTCCTCTACTTTTTTCAGAACTTCTTCCAGATCCATTCTCTGGAACAGAATTTCCGGTTTTTCTGTCACATGGCCATTTCCAAGCTGCTCAAGGATCTTTTTGCTTGTAGATGGCATATATGGCTCAAGAAGTCTTGCACCCTCTGAAATACTCTGGATCAGATTCCATAATACAGTAGACAGACGATCTTTCTTTGACTCATCTTTTCCAAGTACCCATGGTGTAGTCTCATCAATATATTTGTTGCAGCGTTTAAACAGATTGAAAATTTCTGTGATTGCATCTGCCACACGCAGATCTTTCATCTTTTCATCTACTGCCTTTGCAGTATTCTCTACGACTGCCTTCAGGTCAGCATCCACTTCTTCTGCCACGCCTGTATCTGTCACTGTTCCGCCAAAATACTTATTTGTCATGGAAATCGTACGGTTTACAAGGTTTCCAAGCGTATTGGCAAGATCTGAGTTCAGACGCTCTACCATCAGCTCCCAGGAAATCACTCCATCGTTCTCAAACGGCATCTCATGGAGTACAAAGTAACGAACCGCATCCACTCCAAAGAAATCAACCAGCTCATCCGCATAAAGCACATTTCCTTTAGACTTGCTCATCTTTCCATCTCCCTGAAGCAGCCACGGATGTCCAAATACCTGCTTTGGAAGTGGAAGATCCAGTGCCATCAGGAAGATTGGCCAGTAAATAGTGTGGAAACGGATAATATCCTTTCCGATCAAATGTAAATCTGCAGGCCAGTTTTTCTTGAAAAGCTCTGATGATCCGTCAGGATCGTAGCCG
>ERZ840096.2751-NODE-2751-length-13128-cov-9.811749_pt1 | contig 13128 bp, 15 predicted proteins | sample MGYA00519878_ERZ840096 | MGnify/ENA primary metagenome ERZ840096 (study PRJEB31850, sample SAMEA3708865) | human gut metagenome | biome: human gut; feature: human-associated habitat; material: faeces | place: China | collected 2014 ...
AGTTTAATAGAATACCCGTCAGTGTCATCCATTTTGATAAGGATGGCACAGTCACTGATGTAGAGGATTACAACCTCGATAAAGTCGATCCTGCTTTGTGGGCACTCAAAGGTCTGGCTGCAGCACTGCTCCCTGTCGTTCGCGAGTTCTATACGCACGAAGAAAATGTTCGAGCATTTGAGGCGTGGCTGAAAAATCGGGAAAGTGATCCTCAAAAACAGGGCAAGGGAAAATGAGCACAAAGACGGAAATCGGAGATGCGAGGCTGTATCTATTTCGGTCACTCTTAAAAATGCCCAATTCTCCGCTATCATGGGAAATTGTAAGCAAAAAATATGGCTGAAACAGCTCAAAGCCGCTCCAGCTCTCGGTTTTTCCTATTTTCAGCATGTATCTAAATTCACGCATCACACTGAGAAGTCTGAAACCGTAAGGTTTTGGACTTCTTTTTTTCTGTTTGACCCTTTATCTGACCCTTTAACCATTTTGCAGCTTCTTTCCACAGATGGTGTGCTGCATATAGGCTTCCATTCGATTTGCACTGTCCTGTTTCATTTTCTCTGAAACGTGACCGTAAGCAAATGCAAAAGGCGGTCTGCCTTCCGCAACAGGAAAGGCAGACCGCCTTTCTGCGCCGAAAAAGAGCACAGCGAGGAAGAGACGTTTCATTGATTGCAGGAGGTGAGGGCAGTGGTGGGAACAAATTTCCGCTTGCGGCATCATCTGACATCCTTTCAACTCATGATTCTCGGCTTTGCGGGCGTGATCCTTTTTAAATAAGAGAATCCCGTCCTCCAAGCGATGCATAAAGGGCGGAATTTTTTGCCTGCGGGGTTTGGAAGACGGGATGCTCGGAGAAGGGCGCGGCGGCGCAAAGAGAAAACTGTGCCATAAACCGATGAAAATCCATTTTTCGTCATAGTATCCAAAAATTATGCAAGTTGCTACAAATTTCGGATATTGCTTGACAATATTTATGCAAGATGTTATCTTAACATCAAGATTCACAGCATTCATTCGCCGCTCTTATCGCTCATACACATCAATAAGGACGGCATGGATGCGGGGTCGATCCCGCACGGCGGACATCCATCCCTGCAAGCCCCGACCGTTCCGGTAGGGAACTTGGCCACAACAATTTGAAGGAGGATTAAATCATGCGCAAATCTATGAAGAAGCTCATTGCTCTCACCCTGACCTGCCTGATGCTCGCGACGCTGTTCGTTGGCTGCGGCTCGAAGGACGAAGGAGGCGGCGACGGCGACGATGTCATCAAGCTCGGCTGGATGGGCTCGCTGACCGGCGACCAGGCGGCCTTCGGCACCTGCGAGAGTCAGACGGTCAAGATGCTCGTTGACGATCTCAACGCCAACGGCGGCCTGCTCGGCAAGCAGGTCAAGCTCTTCTGCTACGACACCAAGGGCGACGCGCAGGAGGCGGTCAACGTTGCCAAGCGCCTGTGCGCGCAGGATAAGGTCTGCGCGATCATCGGCCCGAACGCTTCCGGCCAGTGCATCGCCATCCAGTCCGTTCTCGACCAGTACAAGATCTCCGATATGTCCACCGTGGCCACCAACGAGAAGGTCACCGTGCAGGACGGTCAGCTCAAGGACTATAACTTCCGCGTCTGCTTCATCGACCCTGTTCAGGGCCGTATCGCCGCTTCCTTCATCGCCGACTATCTTGGCTATGACAAGGCTGCCATCCTCTACGACGTGAACGACGACTACGCCCAGGGTCTGAAGGACAACTTCATCTCCGTCTACACCGCCAAGGGCGGCACTGTGGTCGCCGAGGAAGGCTACACCGCGGGCGACACTGACTTTACCGCGCAGCTCACCAAGATCAAGGAGGCTCAGCCCCAGATCATCTTCACCCCCATCTTCTATCAGGATTTCATCATGATCCACAAGCAGGCCCGCACCCTCGGCATTGACCTTGCCATGGTCGGCGGCGACGGCTGCGCGTCCGAGGTCCTCTTCGACGCGGCCGACGCGGTGGACGGCTCCTACGTTATCAACCACGTCTCCCTGACCGACCCCGCCGGCGAGAGCTTCCGCAAGGAGTACGCTGAGAAGTACAACGGCGCGAAGATGGAGCTCAACGGCTACATGGCGCACGACGCGTTCCTGACTTGGGTCGCGGCGGTCGAAAAGGCCGGCAGCGACGACCCGCAGGCCATCACCGACGCCTATACGCAGATCACCGTTGAGGGTCTGACCGGTACCATCAAGATCTCCCCGGAGGATCACAACCCTGTTGATAAGGCCGGCTGCGTGGAGCGCATCGACGGCGCGAACAAGACCTATATCTTCGAGACCAAGATCGCGTAAGCGCATAGCGCACAGGCAAATGAATTTTGCTTCTTTACGACACTCGGGCGCCCCGTGCGGGGCGCCCGAGGTTAACAGGACAAAGGAGGCTATCCATGGGATTTGAGTATTTTCTCCAGCAGCTGGTAAACGGCATCTGCCTTGGCGGTATGTACGCGCTGATGTCGGTCGGCTATTCGCTGGTCTACAGCATTATGAACTTTTCCAACTTTGCCCACGGAGGCGTCATCATGGTCGGCGCTTATGTGGGCTATTTTGCTCTTACGTCGCTGAACGTCCCGTTTTTCCCGGCGTTCCTGCTGTGCGGCTTGGGCAGCGGCTTGCTCGCGGTCATCATCGAGCGCCTTGTCTATTCGCCGCTGCGTAAGCGCCGCGCCCCATCGCTCTATTTCATCATCTCTGCGATGGGCGCGTCCATTTTCCTTGAAAACTTCGTCATCGCCACCATCGACGGAACTCCCAGAAACTATCCCCCGATCTTCGACAACCGCATCAGCATCGGCGGGATCTCCCTCGGCGTGGACAGTTTGCTGATGATCGTGGTTTCGTCCGTTGCGCTGCTGATTTTGATGTTCATCATACAGAAGACCAAGGTCGGCCTTGCCATCCGCGCCTGCTCCTACAGCGAGAAGGCCTCGACGCTTATGGGCATCAACGGCGACCTCGTGATCTTCATCATCTTCCTCATGGGCGGCGTGCTCGCAGGCTTTGCCGGTATGCTCTACGGTATGCGCTTCATCGTCAAGCCCACCATCGGTCAGGTCACGAACAAGTCCTTTGTTGCGGCGGTGTTCGGCGGTCTCGGCAGTCTTCCCGGTGCCATCGTCGGCTCGGTGCTGCTCGGCATCATGGAGATCTTCGTCGCGTCCTTCAACTCCAACCTGCGCGACCTGTTCGTGTACGCGCTGCTGATCCTCGTCCTCATCATCAAGCCGTCCGGCCTGATGGGCAAGGTCGTGGAAGACAAGGCATAAGGAGGGAGGAACGATATGTTTAGCTGGTATTACATCGAAGGCATCCTCATTCAGTCCTGCTACACCCTGCTGATCGTGTTGGGCCTTTCCATCCTCACGGGCTACACCGGTATGTTCTCCTTCGGCCATGCGGGCTTTGTGTGCATCGGCGCGTATGTGTCCGTCATCTGCACAATGGCCTTCGGCTTGCCGTACTGGCTCTCGCTCATTCTCGCCGGCCTTGCTGCCATGCTGCTCGGCGCGGGCCTCGGCAAGATCACGCTCAACCTCAAGGGCGACTATTTCTGCATTGCGACCCTTGGCGTGGGCGAAGCGATCCGATTGATCTTTAACAATTTGCAGCTCAACATCAACGTCGGCGGCAAGGACTTCCTGCTCGACGGTGCGAAGGGCGTTGCGAGTATCCCGCTGCACACCACCTTTGCAGGCTCACTCGTGATCGTCGTCATCTTCCTCACCGCCACGGCGCTGCTGATGAACTCCAAGCATGGGCGCAGTATGCTCGCCGTGCGCGAGGACGATCTGGCTGCGCAGATGAGCGGCATCAACACCTTCCGCTCCAAAATGCTCGCCATGTGTATGTCCGCGCTCTATGCCGGCATCGCGGGCGGCATGATGGCCCATTACTTCGGCTACCTCCAGCCCAAGATGTTCATGATGGTTAAGTCCACGGAGTATACCATCATGGTCATTTTCGGCGGCATGGGCTCGATCACCGGCTCGGTGCTCGGCACGGTGCTGCTGTGCGCGCTGCCGGAGCTGCTGCGCGCGGTAGGCGACTGGCGACTTGTGATGTACGGCCTTGCCGTTATCATCATCATGATCGTCCGCCCGAAGGGCCTCATGGGCGGTAAGGAGCTGCCGATCGGCCGCATCTGCCGTGCCATTGGCCGCATTTTCACCGGAAAAAAGAAGGACCTGCCCCCGCCTGACGGCGGAGACGGCGGCGGAGAGGAGGCGCTGGTATGACGGACATTACCTTTAAGAATCACGATCCGGAGGTCATGCTCGAGCTGTGGCACGTCACCAAGCGCTTCGGCGGCCTGACCGCCGTAGGCGACGTCTCCTTTAAGATCAAAAAAGGCGAAATATATGCGCTCATCGGACCCAATGGCGCCGGTAAGACCACCATCTTCAACCTCATCACCGGCGTTTACGCGCTCACGGAGGGCCGCGTTATCTTCGACGGCACGGTCATCGGTCAGGGCGAGGATATCATCAAGGACGATATGCGCGAGACGGAGGTCAAGCCCTTCCAGAAAAAGCCCTGCGACATCATGTCCCGTGGCATGGCGCGCACCTTCCAGAACATCCGCCTTTTTAAGAGCGAGACGGTGTACAACAACGTGCTCACCGCCTGCCACGCGGGCGCGGACTACAATATTTTCCAGTCCCTCTGGCGCTTTAAGTTCGGCCCCAAGTGGCTGACGAAGTACTATTGGCAGGAAAAGGCGCTGCGCGAGAAGACGGAAGAGCTTCTCAAGATCATGGGCATCTGGGACCAGCGCGACATGATCGCCGTCAACCTGCCCTACGGCCAGCAGCGCAAGCTGGAGATCGCCCGCGCGCTGGCGACCGACCCGAAGCTGCTGCTGCTCGACGAGCCCGCCGCCGGCATGAACCCGGAGGAAACGCTCGCGCTGATGGATCTCATCCGCGAGGTCCGCGACCGCTTCGACCTCACCGTGCTCATCATCGAGCACCACATGGATCTTGTCATGAACGTTTCCGACCGCATCTTCGTGCTCAACTTCGGTAAACCCCTTGCCGAGGGCACCCCTGCGGAGATCCAGAGCAATCCCGAGGTCATCGAGGCCTATCTCGGAAAGGAGGATGACGGCGATGGCGATGCTTGAAATTCGTGACCTGAACGTATATTACGGCGGTATCCACGCCCTCAAGGGCATCTCCCTCGAAGTTTCAGAGGGGCAGATCGTATCCATGATCGGCTCAAACGGCGCGGGCAAATCGTCCATGATGAATGCCATCTCCGGTATTGTAAAGTACAAGTCCGGCGAGATCCTCTATAAGGGCGAGCCGCTGCCGACGGCGGCGAACAAGATCGTCAAACTCGGCGTGTGTCAGGTGCCGGAGGGCCGTCAGATCTTTGCAAACCTCACGACCTACGAAAATCTCAAGATCGGCGCTTACCTTCGCAGCGACAAGGACGGCATCGAGCGCGACCTCAAGCGCGTGTATGAGATCTTCCCGCGTCTGGAGGAACGCAAGAATCAGATCGCCGGTACGCTTTCCGGCGGCGAGCAGCAGATGCTCGCCATGGGCCGCGGCATCATGTCCGCACCCGACCTCATCATGCTCGATGAGCCGTCCCTCGGCCTTGCGCCGCTCCTGGTCAACACGATTTTTGACACCATTAAGGAGATCAAGGCCATGGGCAAGACCATTCTGCTCGTTGAGCAGAACGCGCTCAAGGCGCTTTCCGTCGCAGACAACGCCTATGTTCTTGAACAGGGCCGCATCACCAAGTTCGGCCCCGGCCAGGAACTTCTCAAGGATCCAGCTATCGCGGAGGCCTATCTCGGCAAGGCCGCGCGCTGAATTTACCGAAAAATCTCGGAGGTATGTTACAATGGCTAAAACAGCACAGGAGGTCATGCAGCTTATTCGTGAGCAGGGCATCAAGATGGTGGACTTCAAAATGGTCGATATCAACGGCCAGTACCGCCACGTGACCATTCCTGCACAGAACTTCACGGAGGCGACCATGACCGATGGCATCGGTTTCGATGCCTCGAACTATGGCTACGCTGTGGTCGAAAAGAGCGATATGGTCTTTATCCCTGACCCAGACACCGCGCAGATCGACCCGTTCTGCGAGATCCCGACGCTCTCGATGACCGGCAATGCCATGATCATCGACTATCCTGCCAACCGTCCGCTCGATCAGTATCCGCGCAACATCGTGCGCGCGGCGGAGCAGTATATGCGTGACAGCGGCATCGCCGACACCATGCTCATTCTGCCCGAGTTTGAATTCTATCTCTTCGACGATGTGGCGTGGAAGGTCGCGCCGGACGAGATCGGCATGAGCCTTGACGCCGAACAGGCACATTGGAACGGCGACATCAACGGCCGCGGCGTGATCGTTCCCCGTCAGGGTCACTACCATATCGCAAAGCCGTTCGACCGCACCTATGAGTGCCGCAGCGAGATGTGTCTGCACATGGAAGAGGCCGGGATCCCTATCAAGTACCATCACCCCGAGGTTGGCGGCGCGGGTCAGTTCGAGATCGAGCCGAAGCTCGGCGAGATGAGCAAGATGGCCGACGCAAGCATGATGATCAAGTATATCATCCGCAACACGGCGCTCAAGTACGGCAAGACCGCAACCTTTATGCCCAAGCCTGTTTACGGTGAGGCAGGCAGCGGTATGCACGTCCATATGCTGCTTATGAAGGACGGCAAGCCGGTGTTCTCCGACGACAACGGCTACTCGCACCTCAGTCAGGAGGCGCACTGGTTCATCGGCGGCCTTTTGAAGCACGTCTCTTCGCTCTGCGCCATCACGAACCCGTCCACCAACTCCTTCAAGCGTCTGGTGCCCGGCTTTGAGGCACCCGTCACCGTCGGCTATGCCACGAGCAACCGCAGCGCGGTCATCCGCATCCCGGCCTACGCCAAAACGCCGAACCTGCGCCGCTTTGAGATCCGTAACCCGGACGCTACCTGCAACCCGTATTTCTGCTATGCGGCGCTGCTGATGGCCGGTCTCGACGGCATTGCGAACAAGATCGACCCGCACGAGAACGGCTGGGGCCCCTATGACATGAACCTCTATACCCTTTCGGAGGAGGAGAAGGCCAAGCTCCACCACCTGCCGACCTCTCTCGACGCGGCGCTCGATGCGCTTGAGGAAGATCACGACTACCTCACGCGCGGCGGCGTATTCCCCGAGGCGCTGCTCAAGAACTTCATCGCCGCCAAGCGCAAGGAGTGCGCGGCGATGGCATCCATTCCGCACCCCGCGGAGTTTGAGCACTACTATAACCTGTAAGAATGGTTTCAAGGTAAGAAGAGAGCCGCCCGCGGGCGGCTCTCTTCAGTCTGTCGAGAAACCCGGCTGCGGCAGCCGGGTTTCTGGTGCATTTAACGGGGGGACTGGAAAAACCAAGAAAGAAAACTCTCCTTCCACTTCCACCTGGCCAGCTTTTTCAGATTCATGGCAGCAAACTTAAGCTTCACCCAGTTCGTCACCTGGGCCAAGCCCCTGTATCTTCCGGAGAAAGCACATCACAGCAGGAATAAGGGAATGTCAAAATGAAAAGACTGCCGCCACTATCCGAAATGGAACGCATCGAGCAAACACTGCTCGTCGAAAAGCTGGATGAAATTCTGGAACGCATTGACAAAGAGGACATCGGCTTCGTAATAACAGAAAACGGCCTGCCAGATATGGTCCTTATACCATTTCGCTGGTTTGCCGAGAACTTTCCGGATGAAGTGCCTGACGGCCTATGAACGGCCGGTTTTAACTCGAGATAGACTCTACCGTTGAGGAGCCGAAGAAAGATGGATGAGAAGTTTAATAGAATACCCGTCAGTGTCATCCATTTTGATAAGGATGGCACAGTCACAGATGTAGAGGATTACAACCTCGATAAAATCGAGCCTGCTTTGTGGTCGCTCAAAGGCCTGGCCGCAGCACGGCACCCTGTCATTCGCCAGTTCTATACGCGCGAAGAAAATATTCAAGCATTTGAAGCGTGGCTGAAAAATCGGGAAAGTGATCCTCAAAAGCATGGCAAGCGAAAATGAGCGCAAAGACGGAAATCGGAAATGTGAGGCTGTATCTATTTTGGTCACTCTTAAAAATCCCTCGATGCTTCTCTATCACGGGAAATTGTAAGCAAAAAATATGGCCGAAACAGCTCAAAGCCGCTTCAGCTCTCGATTTTTTCTATTTTCAGCATGCATCTAAATTGGTCACGCATCACAAAGAACCGTGACTGAAAAGTCGCGGTTCTTTCTTTTTGCTGCATGATTTAGACGCTTTTGACGCAGAAAAGTTGCATTTGCATTTTGACAGAATATGTTTTACCCCTAAGTTTACCCCAATTAAAAGTTTTACCCCTCAACGGGGACAAAAGCAGCTCCGCCAATGATGATATCGACGGAGCTTTTTTCATGCCTTTTTGAGATTTTCAAAATAGCCCTGCATCCGGGCGGCACTGTCCTCCTTCATGCGCTCTGAGACGTGGCCGTAAACGTCCAACGTAAAAGCCGCGGTCGCATGACCGAGGTTTTCTTGCACGGTCTTCACGTCATCGCCGTTTTGCAGGGAGAGCACGGAGAAGGTGTGGCGCAGATCATGCACCCGGGCGTCCGGCGCTCCTGCGTTGGCTGCGATCTTCTTGTGATGCGCATAAAGTCGCTGTGGGTGCAGGTGGTCGCCGAGCACATTTGTGAAAACAAGCCGACAGGCGGCATACTGCTTGGCGGGGTCTGTCCAGTCCTGCCAAAGATCACCGGCCTGTAAACGCCTTTGCGCCTGCTTAGAGCGAACGGCGCGCAGCATATCCATGACGAAGGGAGCGGGGCGCAGGATGCGCGTCTTGTCGTTTTTGAGGGTGGCAAACTGGAAACCGCCGGCCTCGGCGGGGCGTTTCTGCAACTGCTTGCAAATTTTGAGCGTGCCTTTCTTGAAGTCGACACAATCCCATGTCAGCCCCAGTGCTTCAGCTTCACGCAGGCCGGTAAAGAGAATTACTTTCAGAATATCTCCATAATCGTTGTCGGCATCCGCTGCGGCGAGATAAGACTTGACCTGTTCGTCGGTAAGCGGCATGATTTGTGCTTTCTCGACGCGGGGGAGGTCTACCATGTCGCACGGATTGCGTGCGATGTAGCCCACCTTGACGGCCTGTGAAAGGGCTTTTGTCAGAACGCCGTGAACATTGCGCACGGTCTTTGCGTTGAGCGGTGCGGTCTCCGTGACGGCGACGCCGTCCTTTTTGATGATCTTGCCCTGCTTGTCCCGTTTGGGAACAATGCGGCCATTGGCGAGCAGATCGTTGTAAAAGCCCTGGATGATATGCGGCGTGAGTTTGGTGAGTTTCACCGCGCCGAGGGCGGGCTTGATGAGCCTTGGCGATATCGACCGTGCCACGGAGGAACTCGGCAAGCAATTCGATAACCTGCTGCAGGAGGCGAGCAATGCGGTGAACGCAGAAGAGTATGCTGAACGATTCCGCGCGATCTCCGACATGATAGAAGAGCTGAAACGCCGGAAAGCCAATATCTTGCAGATCCGTCAGGAACAGGAGCAGATCGAGCGCCGCGTGCATGCAGCGACCGCAGTGATGAACACGATCCCTTCTGAACTGACAGAGTGGGATGACAGCATCGTTTATCAGATGGTCGAAAAGGTCAGTGTCCTGTCGAGAGAAAAGATCCGCGTGACATTTCGAGGTGGGACGGAGATTGAGCAGGTGGTCGATCAGCCGAAGAGAAGAAAGTTTGCATGACGCTTGCCCCTTGGGAGCAGATCGTGCAGATCTGCTAAGATCCAGCGGAAAAGGAAGTAAAGGAAAGAGCGGTGCAGTTCAGAGGAGCAAGATTATGTTTTCAGCAATTAAGTCTTTTGCCAAAAGAAACAGAGTCCTTTTTATTGATAGTTGCTGTTAGTATAACTTTATCGTATTACATATCATATGACATACCAGAACTGATTTCTGGTATTGAGAAATGGTACAAGCTATTTTCAGATTTGAGCATCGGGGTAATAATCAATTTCATATTTTATGTGTTTCAGGTCTATATACCGAGACGTGAAGAAGAGAAGGCGACTTTGCGAATCATTGATCCTGATTTAACTAAGATATGTCAGGGAATACAGGAAATACTGCTTGTAGCGCAGACCTATTTGCCCGGGTTTGAAAAAGGAAAGATTCATATAGCTGAGAGCTCAGTTTATTATATGAAGATGACGACGGCCGATGCGGGTGAAGGTTGGACACGGCATTTTGACCTATATAAGGATTTTAGTCAGCTAAAAAAAGGCGTCGTTGAAACGACGGATAGACTACTATCGTCAGCTTTGCTTCAGGGGTGTGATAAAGAAGTAGTTGAACTTCTGGGGGAACTACAGCGAAACGGCTTTTTGCAAGCACTCGAAGCTGCTGAAAATAATAAGTTTGACCCCGATTGCTACTATACAGATTTTGAAAATTGCTATTCAGATTTTTGCGCAATATTTGAGGGGTTGAAAAGCTATGTTAGCGAGTACAAGGTGCAATATATCAGACCATTAACGCTTGCGGAAATTGCCTTTTTCGAAGCGCGAATGAGCACTGTAAAACAAGCGAAGGAAGGGATTCCGCATATCTATATGAAAGGATGTGACTGATAACATCGTAGCTGTATTTTCGAATTAGAGCGATACAAGAGTGAATTTCTTTTTAGCCGTTTTTTCTTTTTGGGGAACACTATATAATCTGAAAGAGGGTAATTTTATGAAAAGACGAAAACGAACGGCAACATTTATTTTATATGTGATTGTGATTTTTACCATTGCAGCTGGTTGCGGTAAGCAAAAAGAGCCGATTACAGAGCAGCCTGCGCTGGAGGCGGTGGAATATTCCAACCTGACCGATGAGGATTCCAGAAAACAGCTTTCCGAGCTTCTCACGGATGCAGGAATCGAAGAATCACGCATTGCTGCTCTACTGAATCGGGTGGAACAGTTTAACGCCAGTGTCAAGAGCGAGTGGCTGACCGATGGCTTCGAGAGTGCTGCGCCGACCGACACCAAGTACGATTCCTACGAAATGCAGGATGAATGGACGGAGGCAAACGGTAGCTTTCCCGGTTATAACTGCCGCATCACAGCCTTTGGATTGTTCAGCGAATTCATCACAGCAGGAGCCGACCAGCCGGAGGTACAGGGCGAGGACTCGCTCTTTACCGATTTAGAGACAGTCGACGCCGATCCTAACGCGCTCTGCGGTGACAGCATCTCCAAATTCTGTGCGCTGTTTGCACCGGTGAACGCCGCGGACAGCACGGAGGTCGAAGCGCAGGTCAAAGTGCTTCAGGAGGACTGGGCAGCCCGTGGTATCGCGTTTGCAAACAGCAGGGCAAGTATGATCTCGGTTGTCTTCCACGATAAATTCTCGGATGAAGACAACACGCTCTTCATTGGTCATGTCGGCGTGCTGCTGCCTGCGGAGGACGGTTCGCTGTACTTCATCGAAAAGGTGGCGTTCCAGGAGCCATACCGTTTAGTGAATCTCCAAAACCGCACGGAATTGAGCGACTACCTGATGGAGAAATACGATACCTCATGGGGCCAGGATACGACGCGCCCCTTCATCATGGAGAACGATAAGCTGATGGACGGATACCGACCGAACCCTCTGGAGGCAACAAATCCTTAAAATTGAAACAGCAGCGGGATGGCATTGTCATTCCGCTGCTTCTATTTTACAGGAAAGGCGCACCGCGCCGGAAAGGAGAAAGCCCATGAACATTCGCAAACCCACAGATTACGTCACCATGTTCACCACACTGGACACGCTTATGGCGGCGCAGCTCCCGCAGATGGAATTGTACTGCGAGATTGGTCGGCTGGTCAGCAGCAGAGCAGAGAAAGGAGCGGCTGTTGCGGCGTCCGAGTACTTAAAAATGACTTGCCCTGATGTCGAGGGCTTCTCTCCCCGCAATCTGCGCCGTATGCGCGCGTTTTATGCAGCCTACGAAGCATCCCCTGAGATCATGCGGCTGGCGATGAACCTCGGCTGGACGCAGAATGTGGCGATTCTAGAGCGGTGCAGCAGCAATGAGGAACGAGTGTGGTACATCCGAGCCGTGCTGTGCTTCGGCTGGAAGAAAGCAAAATTGCTGGAAGCCATAGGATCTCAGGCATGGCTGCATTCTTCTCTCGACGAACAGATGGTTTCCTGCTATACTGAGAAAAAAGAAGTAACGCAGGAGAGCGAGAGCGATGACAAAGAAATTACTACACCATTTGCCCGAAAATCTGCGTAGAGTTACGGGAATATGCGTAGGTTTCCGGCACAACAGCAAAAATAAAAGAAGCGCCCAAACCCTGAAATATCAGGGTTTGGAGGCTTTTGAAGGGATATAAAAGCAATGACAAAAATCTTATTCGTCTGTCACGGCAATATCTGCCGCAGCCCAATGGCCGAGTTCGTGATGAAGGATTTGGTCAGGAAGGCGGGGCTGGCGTCGCAATTCCATATCGAATCAGCGGCCACCAGCCGGGAGGAGATCGGCAACCCGGTCTATCCTCCGGCACAGCGCAAGCTGGCGGAGCATGGGATATCCTGCGATGGTCATGCCGCACGGCAGCTTGCCAATGCCGATTACGAGAACTACGACTTGCTGATCGGCATGGACAGCGCAAACCTGCGGGATATGTACCGCATCTGCGGCGGCGATTTTGCTGGAAGGCTGCACCTCCTGATGGACTACACCGACCGCCCCAGCGATGTTGCCGACCCGTGGTACACCGACGACTTCGAGGCAGCTTGGAGGGATGTGCTGTCGGGATGCCAAGGGCTGCTGAGAGAATTAACTGCGAGGAGGTGCAGCGAAAATGGATAAGCTGGTTGTTCACGGAACAGAAATCAATGTGCAGTGGGATCTCAAGAGAGATGATTTTCTCAGCTTGACAGACATTGCAAAAATCAAGGATAGTGACAATCCACGGTACATCATTCAAAACTGGCTTCGTAATAGAAACACTATCGAGTTCCTCGGCGTGTGGGAAACGCTTTACAATCCGAATTTTAACCGTGTCGAATTCGATGCGTTTAGAAGTCAGGCAGGGCTGAACAGCT
>ERZ840096.2756-NODE-2756-length-13116-cov-5.511446_pt1 | contig 13116 bp, 9 predicted proteins | sample MGYA00519878_ERZ840096 | MGnify/ENA primary metagenome ERZ840096 (study PRJEB31850, sample SAMEA3708865) | human gut metagenome | biome: human gut; feature: human-associated habitat; material: faeces | place: China | collected 2014 ...
GGCGGGCTGCCCGGCGTGCAGCCCCTACGGTATCGATTTACACGTTCAAAAATTTGCCTGCAAATTTTTCATTTGGCTCGAGACCCGAGACTGAGCCGCTATGCGGCTCACGAGGCCGGGGTGTTGCACATAACGTGCAACAGCCCCTTTTTTCTATTCTGTAGCTTTTTCCCATCCCTGAATGTATTTGTCTATCTGACCGCCTGTATACAATTCGAAGACGGCTGGATCTGGATTTAAATCATCCAATTCCTCATCCAGAGAGATTGCAAAAGCCAAAGAGCAATTGAAGGCAAATGCACAGAAAGAAGCAGAGAAGAGAACGGAGTATTACAATAAGCAGCAGAACCATATCTGATAAAGGCGAGTGCGGCCTGCCATGAGCAGCCGCACTCTTCCCTTGTTGAAAAATCAGATAATTTTGTTATACTTAAAAGAATGGAGGAATCCGGAAAAGAGCGAAAAGACCCCCCAGGCCACGGACGGGCGGGCCTTCGGCTCGCCCCTACGGCGTTGGGGTCGGGATGTTGTTTGTACAGTCAAGTTGGACGGGGATATCGGAGAACCCCGTTGTTCACGTCCGCTCATCAGCGACGGCGTAGGGGCTCCCCGGAGGCGAGCCCGTCCCGGCCGCCGGTTTTCACCTTCAAAAGTAGATGGGGCAGCATCTGGTATCCTTCACGATGAACGACATTCTGTCCCCAAAATTTCCCACCTATTTTGGTATACTGGAACCAGGAAAGGAAAAGGAGGTAGGGATCATGAGCTTTGTTCTTGTGGAGGATATGGATTTTGGTACGGTGGAGACGGCGGTTTATGGGTACGTGAATTTCTGCCAGGGACCGGATCTTTATGAGTTCCGGATGAGTCCGGAGGCGGCACGGCCTTTTATGGAAAAAATCGACAAAGCCCTGGCAGGGCTCGATGGGGTGCTGAAAAAGCTGGACCCTCAGGCTCAGCCGTTGGATCAGGTCATTTACCAGGAGGGGGACGAGGACAACCAGGGGACCATTGTGTTCACCGCCTGTCTCCTGGGACCGGTGGCCATTGACAGGGAATGGAAGAGTGAAGGGGATGCTCTGAAGTTCATCGATGAAATGGATCCGGAAGGGAAGCGGCATGTGACCTGCGACCTGGTGGCCGACCAGTGTGATTTCGGCAATATCGTTACTCTGCAGCTGAAGAGGTTGGATGGAAGAGAGTAGGCCCAGGGGCAGTCTCTGGCAGCCACTAGCCGTTGGAGGGAACCTGCCAAACCCCAGGCCGGGAAGGGCGGGCCTTCGGCTCGCCCCTACGCCGTTGGGATCGAACGCTCGATTTTACGGTCACAGGAACAGATTTTTCGGCAGTTCCGTTTCCGGAATTTTTTGTTGGATCCTTCGGAGACGGGCGGCCGGGCCTGCCGCCCCTACGGTTTCGGTGTGCATTTCCCAAAATTTGCCTGCAAATTTTATCCAAAACGACCAACGATGAACGACCCACTATGAACCACATTTCAGGAGGTGTTTAACCATGGTGCTAAAAAAACGACGGATCACCCAGGGGCTTTTGGCCGGTTGTTTGCTGCTTTCCCTGGCGGCTGGGGGAACGGCCCTGGCCCGGGAGCCGGAGATCATGTCCAATCTGGGAGCCATTACCATCAGCTGTTCCATTTACCCAAACCAGGCCGGGGTGGCGGGGGTGCGTACCGGCATTTCCCAGAGCCAGGTGGAGGAGGTGCTGGGGGCGCCCCGGTCGGTGAAATACGGCCGGGGGACCATGGAATATTCCTATCCTTCCCGTACGCTGCTTTTGGTCCATTTCAGCCCGGAAATGCCCTATGTGCTGACGGACATCAAAACCACCAACCGGGAGGATGCCACAGTGGACGGGGTCCAGCCAGGGATGGCGGAAACGGTGCTGAACGATGTGTACGGCCAGGCGGACGCCGTCTGGACCAAAGAGTACGAATCCCCCAAGATCCCGGAAGAGGACAACCAGAAGAACCACGCCCGGCTGGACGAAACCATCTATGAATACCATGCCAACAAAACCACCACCCTGGCGTTCAAGGTAAGGCAGGGCGTGATCCGGGAGATCCACGTGCATCAGGCGGAGTAGAAAGGGGTGCGAAAACAGCCCCCATTTACGTGCCCCTGGTGCCCCCGGATTACCACTTTGACCCGGAGGTACTGGAAGCAGGCCGGGGAGGGCGGGCCTTTGGCTCGCCCCTACGCCGTTGCTGTCGCATGTTCGATGCAGCGACCGCAGAAACGGAGGCTCCGAAAATCTCATTTCCATGGTTTTCTCCTGCTGAATCTTTGACTCCAACGGTGTAGGGGATTGCCGGAGGCAAGCCCGTCCCGGCCGCCATTTTCTGGAAGGAAAACGCCTGAGGGTTTTCCTTCCTTTTCAAAAAGTTTATCTTTCCCCGCCTTCCAGTGCTGTATACTATAAAGATACAACGACAGCACTGGGGGGCGGTTTTTTTATGTTTGAAGGCAGAATCCGTGAGGTGGAGCGGCCGGATCGGATCCTTTCCTATTTTGGACAGGAAAAGGCCGTCCTGCTGGTGGTGACGGTCACCGGCATCTTATACAACCTGGGCATGGGGGCGGGGCCCTATTTCGAAGGCCAGCTGGCCCAGTGCCTTTACGACATTTTCCAGGGCAAAGCCACTGCCGGGGACATGGTCCGTCTGGCAGCTTTGTATGTGGGGGTGATCTTCCTGGTCCAGTTGTCCCGGGCCGGGAAGCGCTACAGCGTCCGGCTGTTTGCCAACCGGGTGAGCCGGACCATACGCCATACCCTGTACCACAGCCTGGTGCGTCTGGAAGCCCGGCAACTGCAGCAGGAAAACCTGGGGAACCTGATGACCAAGGCCATGGGGGATGTGGATGCCTGTGCGGAAGGGATGCGGAAATTCACCACGGAAGTGTTCGACACCGGGGTGGTGATGGTGGTGTACCTGAGCCTGCTGCTGGCCTACGACTGGCGGCTGACCCTGCTGGCCTGCAGCTTCACCCCGGCGGCCTACTGGATCGCCAACCGGCTGAAAAAGCAGGTGGCCCAGGCCAACGGTGTCTACAAGGCCACGGAAGCCCGGCTGAACACCCTGACCCTGGACCGGGTGAGCCGGGCTCTGACCTACCGGATCTACGGCCAGGAACAGAACCGGGATGCCGCCTACGAAAACCAGCTGACCGCCTACGAAAAGGCCAGCGCCCGGGCCAACATCTTTGAAGGAGCCCTGGGGCCTTTGTACGATGCCATTGCCATGGCAGGCACCGGGATGATCTTCTGGTTCGGGGCGAAGAACGTCCAGGGCACCGGGTGGGAACTGTGGAACATTGCCAGCTTCACCACCTTTTTGGCCTGCTTCACCAAACTGGCGGTAAAGACCAGCCATGCGGCCAAACTGTTCAATGCGGTCCAGAAGGCCCAGGTTTCCTGGCAGCGGATCAAGCCCCTGCTCCAGCAGGCGGCTCCGGAAGAGGATGAACAGCCACTGGGACCGGTGGAACCGGCGGATCTGGAAGTCCGGGACCTGGCCTGCCATTATCCGGGCCAGGAAGAAGGCCTTTTCGGGATCTCCTTTGCTGCCCATCCCGGGGACATTATCGGCATTACAGGACCGGTAGCCTGCGGAAAGAGCCTTCTGGGGAAGGTGTTCCTGGATGAAGTGCCCTGGACCGGGACTCTGCTGTGCCATGGGGAAGATTTCCATACCCTGGACCGGGAACGGCGCCGGAGCCTTGTTTCCTATCTGGGCCACGATCCGGAGCTCCTCAGCACTTCCATTGGGGAGAACATCGCCTTGGGAGATCCGGTGGATGTGGAAAAATACCTGGCCATGACCAATCTGGCAGAAGAGGTGGCGGCCATGCCCCAGGGAGTGGATACTCCGGTGGGCAGCGAAGGCACCCGGCTTTCCGGCGGGCAGCAGGCCCGGATCGCCCTGGCCCGGACCCTGGCCCATGCCCGGTCGGTGCTGGTGCTGGACGATCCTTTTGCGGCAGTGGACCGGAAAGGGGAAACAAAGATCCTGGAGAACATCCGCCGGGCTTTCCCGGACCGGGTGATCCTTTTGATTTCCCATCGGCTCACCCATTTTCCGGAATTTACTGGGGTCCTGTTCCTGGAAGGGGGACGGGGGGGCTTCGGGACCCATGCAAAGCTTATGGAGCAGGAGCCCGGCTATGCCCGGCTGGTAAAGCTTCAGCAGGAAGGGGTGGATCTGGATGAATAGGAAGAATCCTGTTTGGGAAAGTGTCAAGGGAACCCTCCGGGCCCATCCCCGGTCCGGCGCCCTGGTGGCGGTGCTGGTAGTCCTTTCTGTGGGTACCTCCCTTTTGCCGCCCCTGGTGCTGGAACGGGCGGTGAACAGCCTGACGGAAGGACGGGGGATTCCCTGGCAGCTGGGGATGCTGTACATCGGCCTTACGGTGCTGTCGGACTGCTGCGAAACCGCCCAAAACGGGGCCATTACCCTGTTCGGCCAGAAGGTGACCCACGGTCTCCGGTCCACCCTGTGCGCCAAACTGGACCGGCTGCCGGCCCGGTACTTCACCGGCCATCCCAGCGGCCAGACCACGTCCATTTTTGTCAACGACGGGGACACCATCGATGCCCTGTATTCTGACGGGATCGTGGGGATGCTGGCGGATGCCTGCAAGCTGCTGGGGATTCTGTGGATCCTGTGGAGCCGGAGCCAGGGGCTGTTCTGGATCTTGTGCCTGCTGCTGCCCCTGCTGTTTGGGCTCACCCGGCACTTCCAGAAGGGGACCCTGGCCGCCCAGCGGGAAAACCGCCGGGCCATCGGACGGGTGAACAGCCATGTGCCGGAAACCATCCGGAACATCCGGACCATCCATTCTCTGGGAAAGGAACAGTATATGGAAGACCGGTACGATACTCTGATCACCGACAGCTTCCGGGCCATCAACCGGGCCAATGTGTTCGACGGGATCTATTCTCCCATTATCCTGGTGACCCAGGCGGCAGTGGTGGCGGTGATCATGGTGGGGGCGGCCCTGGGGCCCGCCTGGGCGGATCTCTTCGGCCTTTCCGTAGGGTCCGCCGTGGCGGTGATTGCTTATGTGGGGAAAATCTTCGGGCCCCTGGAGAGCATCGGCATGGAAATCCAGAGCATCCAGAGCGCCATGGCCGGGATCCAGCATATCGGGGAATTCCTGGACGAAGAGGAGCGGACTTCTGTGAGCCGGGAACCTTTGCCGGAAGGAATCCGGGACAAGGCAGTGGCTTTTTCCCATGTGACCTTCGGGTATGACCCGGCCCGACCCATTTTGAAGGACTTTTCCTGCAGCCTGGAGCCGGGGGAACAGGTGATCCTTATGGGGCCCAGCGGCTGCGGCAAAAGCACCCTGTTCAAGCTGCTCCTGGGGCTGTACGGCCCCCAGCAGGGGACAGTGGCACTGATGGGGTACCGGGCCGGGAGCCTGCCGGAAGAGGAGAAACGGAGCCTGTACGGCTGTGTGGAACAGGAATTTTCTCCGGTACCCGGTACCGTAGGGGACCAGGTGACCCTGGGAGATGGGACGGTGACTCCGGACCAGACGGACCGGGCCCTGGAATTGGTGGGCCTGCAGGAGGCGGTGGACCGGCTGCCCCAGGGGAAGGACACCCCTATGGCGGACGGACTGTTCTCCCAGGGAGAACTCCAGCTGTTGAACATTGCCCGGGCTGTGGCCAAAGAACCCCGGCTGCTGCTCTTGGACGAAATTACGGCCAACCTGGACAGCCAGACGGAAGAAAAAGTACTGAAAGCCCTGGAAAGGGCTGCCCAGGGCCGCAGCGTCCTCAGCATCTCCCACCGGTTCTCCCGGATGATGGAAGGGCAGAGGATCATCAGGATGGGGGTCCGCGCCCTGCGGCAGGGGGGATGAAATCCCCCCTTTTTTTTATTTCTTTTTCATCCTTCAAGGTGTACAATAATCACTTGTTCAATGAATTGTAAAGGAGTGGATGGTTTTGCCGAGACATCTTACCTGGGACCTGCTGATGGAAGAATTCAAGAACGGGGGCCCTCATGTCCATTTTGTAGCCTTTATCCTGTTCAATATCCTGGGGATCCTGGTCCTTCATTATGTATTCCGATGGCTGATCGACTTTTTGTCCAAACACACCCGGGGCAGCCGGGAAGCCTGGGCTGGGGCCTTCCGGTTCCTGCCGGTGCTTTTGGGGATGCAGCTGGGCATCAAGCTGACCAAAGACATCCTGGATCTGCCCAAATTCGTTCGGCATATCCTGAACCAGCACTTCCACAGCCTGGTGATCTTTACGGTGACTCTGTTCACCGCCCATCTCATTGCGGCTTACCTGAAATCCCGGCTGTCCAAAAGTGAGGAACGGTCTTCCTCCATGTCCATCCTGGCCACGGTGGTGGATATCGGGGTGTACATGGTGGGGTTCCTGTTCATCCTCAATTCCTACGGCATTTCCATTTCCCCTCTCCTGACCGCTCTGGGGGCCGGCGGCCTGGCTTCCGCCCTGGCCCTGCAGGATACTTTGGCCAACCTGTTTTCCGGCATCACCACCATCTTTTCCAAACAGGTGCGGATGGGGGACTACATCAAACTGTCCAGCGGGGAATCCGGCCGGGTGGTGGACATGAACTGGCGGAACACCACCATCCGTACCGCCACCGGGAACATGATCATCGTCCCCAACAAGAACATCGCCGCCAGCAACCTGACCAACTACGAACAGCCGCTGGCGGAATGCACCATCACCATTCCCATTACCATCACCTATGACAACGACCTCCAGAAGGTGGAGGACGTAACCCTGGAAGTGGCCCGGTATGTGCTGGACAAAAGTGCCTACGGGGTCACCGGGTTCCAGCCCCAGGTGCGCTACGACCAGCTGGGGGATTACGGCATCCGGTTCCAGGTGGTGCTGCGGATCAAGAACATCCTGGACGAAGCCGCCCTCCGGCACCAGTTCATCAAACGGATCTTCAGCCGGTACCAGCAGGAAGGAATCGCCCTGCTGGTGAGACATGACTAAAGGGGGGTGTTGCACGCAACGTGCAACACCCCCTAGCTGTAGAGCCGCGTAGCGGCTCAAGTCTGGAGTCTGAAGTCTGGAGCCGAATGTTAAATTTGCACGCAAATTTTTGAATATGTAGAACCTTTGGACGAAATGATTGCTCAGATTGATTTCGATTCTGGTTTTACATAATCAAAAGGATCCGTCCAGCCAGGCGGATCCTGTCCTGAGGCTTCCGACTTCAGACTCCTGACTTCCGACTAAGGGGCTGTTGCATGCGCAACAGCCCCTTTTTTTAATATCCCAGCTTCTTCTTCAGCTCTTCCATATCCTTTTCCGTCAGGAAGGGCCGGATCAGGCCCAGGTAGTATTCCGCTTCTTTTTCCCGGCCGGCTTTGTGGCAGGCCTGGGCTCCTCCGGCGGCCAGCCGGAGGACTTCCGGATTGGGGCCCAGGGGGATGGCTTCCTTCTGGGCGAAGGCGGCCAGTTCTTCCCGGGTGGCCGGTTTCCCGTCCAGCTTCTGGTTTTCCGCCAGGGTCTGGAGCTGTTTTTTGGCTTCTTCCGAATCCTGGAAGTTCAGGCTCAGGAGATAGGCGTACCGGGCTCCCTGCCAGTCTTCCTTATGGAGCAGCAGGGCTCCCTGGTTCCGGTAGCACCGGGCCAGGTCGGCAGGACGGAAGGCCTCACGGAAGGCTTCCCGGTTCACCCGGCCGAAGCTTTCCCAGTCGGCCTCATCCTTCAGCACCGCCAGATAGGCCGCCCGCACCGGGGCGCTGGCCGGATCCCACCGGAGCCCTTTTTCCAGGGCCTTCCGGGCGTTTTTCAGGTTCCCCTGGGCCAGTTCCAGTTCCCCCTGGACCAGATACAGCAGGTGGAAGGGGAACGGGGCCTGTTGGACGTTCTTTTTCGGCTGGTAAAACTGCTGGAACAGCACCATTTCCATGGGCTCTGCAAAGGACCGGAATTCCACTTCCGAATCCGGCTGGAACAGGGCGGAATGTTCCGCTTCCTGGATATGGGGGGCCAGCAGCTCCCGGGCCTTGTCAAAATCCCCGGCAGCGGTCAGCTTCCGGGCTTCTTCCAGATGAGCCCGGAATTTGTCGAAAGCCTGGCTGAACATGTCTGCAAAATGCTGGCGGCTTTCTTCCGGCATCAGCTTGTACAGCAGCTGGCTGCAAAACCGGGCGATTTCCCGGTGGAGAGGGTGGTCCCGGTACAGTTCCATGCACCCCTGCAGGTATTTGATGTCTTTCTGGGAGTTCCCGGTCAGGTTCTCCCGGATGGATTTTACAATGGATTCCAGTTGTTCCATGATTTTTCCTCCGATTCGTGGCAATGTATCTACTATTATACAGCCCTTGCCCCCTTCCTTCAACTGTGCTATAATGGTTCCATTCAATTCCATACCTTGCCATGAACAGGAGAGTACGCATTTCCGGAGGTCACAGAGAGTGGGGAGCAGGTGGGAGCCCCGCACGGAAAGAAATGGGGAAGTTCACCTGGGAGCAACCGGACTGAACGGAGTAGGCCCGGCGCCGGCAGCGTTATCGGCCAGATGAGTGAAAAAATAGGGTGGTACCGCGAACCTTCGCCCCTTGTGGGGACGGAGGTTCTATTTTTTTAGGAGGCGTGAACATGAGTGACAAACTGCAGGAACTGCGGGAGAAGATCCAGAAGGATCTGAGCGAAGTCAAAAGTGTGGAAGATCTGAAGAATATCCGGGTCCAGTACCTGGGCAAGAAGGGGGCCCTGACCTCCATTCTCCGGAGCCTGGGAGACGTGGCGGCGGAAGAACGGCCGAAAATCGGCAAAATGGTCAACGAAGTCCGGGCCAAGGTGGAACAGCGGATCAACGAACAGATGAAGCTGCTGGAAGCCCATCAGATGGAAGAAAAACTGGCCAGTGAAACCCTGGACTTTACCCTGCCGGGACGGAAACCGGCCCTGGGCCATCTCCATCCTGTGACCCAGACCCTCCGGGACATCAAGAAAGTCTTCATGCGCATGGGATTCGAAGTGGTGGAAGGACCGGAAATCGAAACGGACTACTTCAACTTTGAAGCCCTGAACCTGCCCAAGGACCATCCGGCCCGGGACATGCAGGACACCTTCTACATCACTGACGACATCCTGCTCCGGACCCAGACTTCCGGGGTACAGGCCCGCACCATGCAGAGCCGGGAACCCAACAGCCCCATCCGGATGATCTGCCCGGGCACCGTGTACCGGAACGACTATGACGCCACCCATTCCCCCATGTTCCATCAGGTGGAAGGCCTGGTAGTGGACAAGGACATTTCCCTGGCGGACCTGAAAGGGACCCTGGAACTGTTCTGCAAGGAAATGTTCGGGGACAGCGTAAAGATCCGGCTGCGGCCCAGCTTCTTCCCCTTTACGGAACCCTCCTGCGAAGTGGACATCAGCTGCGTCATGTGCGGGGGCAAAGGCTGCCGGGTGTGCAAGAACTCCGGCTGGCTGGAAATCCTGGGGGCCGGAATGGTGCATCCCAACGTGCTGCGGATGAGCGGCTACGACCCGGACAAAATGAAGGGCTTTGCCTTCGGGATGGGCGTGGAACGGATTGCCATGCTGCGGTACGGTATCGACGATCTCCGTCTGTTCTTCGAAAATGACCTGCGGTTCATCCGTCAATTCTAAGGGGGAGGCAAAGAGATATGTTAGCTTCTATTAATTGGTTGAAACAATATGTGGATATTCCCGTAACGCCGGAAGTGCTGGCGGACAAACTGACCCGGGTGGGCCTGGAAGTGGAACAGGTGATCCATCTGGGAGAAGGCCTGGAAGGGGTCATCACCGGGAAGGTGGCCCAGATTGAACGGCATCCCAATTCTGACCATCTGTGGATCTGCCAGATGGACCTGGGCGGGGATGCCCTGGTCCAGATCCTCACCGGGGCCCAGAATGTGCACCAGAACGACATGGTGCCTGTAGCCGTGGTGGGCTCCCATCTGCCCAACGGCATGACCCTGAAACCGGCCAAGATGCGGGGCCTGGATTCCAACGGCATGCTGTGCAGCGCCGGGGAACTGGGCATCGACGCCAAACTGCTGCTGCCGGAACAGCGGGACGGGATCTTCATCCTGCCGGAAAGCACCCCCATCGGGGTGGATGTAAAGAAGCTGCTGGGGCTGGATGACGTGGTGCTGGATATCGACCTGACCGCCAACCGCAGCGACTGCTTCAACATGCTGGGCCTGGCCCGGGAAACTGCCGCCGTGCTGGGACAGACCCTGCGCCTGCCCAAACTGGCCACCAAAGACGAAGCCGCTGGGAACGTTGCTGACTGCGCCAAAGTGGATATCGGCTGTCCGGACCTGTGCACCCGGTTTGCCATGCGGATGGTGAAGGATATCCAGGTGACGGAATCTCCGGAATGGATGCAGAAACTGCTCCGGGCTGTGAACATCCGTCCCATCAACAATGTGGTGGATGTGACCAACTATGTGATGATGGAACTGGGCCAGCCCATGCATGCCTACGACTATGACACGGTGAAGGACCACACCTGGATCGTCCGCCGGGCGGAAGAAGGGGAGACCCTGGTGACCCTGGACGGTCAGAAACGGGACCTGAACCCCAACATGATCGTCATCGCCGATCCGGAAAAGGCCATCGGCCTGGCCGGTGTCATGGGGGGCCTGGCTACGGAAGTCACCGGCAAGACCGTAAACGTCATGCTGGAATCCGCCACCTTCTACGGTCCCAGCATCCGGCACACCTCCAAGGATCTGGGCCTGCGCAGTGAAGCCTCCCAGCGGTTCGAACGGGGCGTGGACACCATCCGGGACCATGACGCCCTGGACCGGGCCGTCCATCTGCTGGAAGAAATGGGGGCCTGCAAGGCCGTAGCCGGTGTGGTGGAAGACTACCCGGTGCCCCAGGAACCGGTAAAGATCAAGGCGGTGCCGGAAGCCCTTCGCCGGCGGATCGGCACGGAAGAAATCACCGACGAACAGATGCGGACCATCCTGGAAGGGCTCCGGTTCCAGGTGGAACCCCAGGCCGACGGCAGCTGGCTGGTGACCGTCCCCACCTGGCGGAACGACTGCACCTGCGATGCGGACCTTTCCGAAGAAGTGGCCCGGATGTACGGCTATGACAAGATCCCGTCCACCCTGCCCCAGCTGGATATGGCCCGTGGGGGACAGGCTCCCATGGAAGATGTAAAGGACAAGGTACGGAACTGGCTGGCTGACGCCGGACTGGACGAAGTGATGACCTACACCTTCATCAACGCCGGGGACTTTGACAAACTGGGCCTGGCTGCCGAAGACAGCCGCCGGCAGGCCGTCCAGATCATCAACCCCATCAGCGACGACTTCCGGACCATGCGGACCACCATGGTGCCCAGCCTGCTGAACACCGCCGCCTACAACCTGGCCCGGCAGAACGACCGGGTGGCCCTGTTCGAAGTGGGGCGGGTGTTCCTGCCCAAAACCCTGCCTCTTACGGAACAGCCGGCGGAAAAGACCCGTCTGTGCGTGGTGCTGGCCGGGAAACGGAACGAACTGAACTGGACCGAAAGCAAGGATGCGGTGGATTTCTTCGACCTGAAAGGGGATCTGGAAGGGGTGCTGGATGTGCTCCAGGCCCGGAACGTGACCTACGCCAAACCGGAAGAGAAATTCCTCCATCCCGGGAAGAGCTGCACGGTGCTCCACAACGGAAAGGCCGTGGGCTTTATGGGGGCCCTCCATCCCCAGGTACAGGAACGGTTCGGTCTCAGCGCTGAAACCTATGTGCTGGAAATGGATCTGAGCAGCTTTGTGGAAGAAGCGGAACGGATTCCCCAGTTCACCCATATTCCCCAGTTCCCCAGCACCAGCCGGGATATTGCTGTGGTGGTGCCCAAGACCGTCAGCGCCGTTGACCTGATGGCGGAGATCTGCAATCAGGCCGGCCCCCTGCTGAAGGATGTGCGGCTGTTCGACGTGTACAGCGGCAAGCAGGTGAAGAACGGCTGCAAGAGCGTGGCCTTCAGCCTTACCTTCCAGGATCTCACCCGGACCCTCCAGGACAAGGAGATCAACGACATCATCAACCAGGTGGTGAAGAAAGTCCAGGAACGGTTCGAGGCAGAATTGAGAGAGTAGGAGGCTGCTGCCTCTGCTGACAGGTTTTTCCAAAAACCTGTTGACAAAAATCCCTTTCTATCGTATACTAAACAAGTCAGCGGCGCTGGAAAGCAAAGCGACAACGGCCCAGTAGTTCAGTTGGTTAGAATGCCGCCCTGTCACGGCGGAGATCGTCGGTTCGAGTCCGTCCTGGGTCGCCAATGCGGAAGTAGCTCAGTGGTAGAGCATCACCTTGCCAAGGTGGGGGTCGCGAGTTCGAATCTCGTTTTCCGCTCCATAGGAGTATAGTTCAATGGTAGAGCAACGGTCTCCAAAACCGTCGATCTGGGTTCGAATCCTAGTACTCCTGCCAGAGAATTTGAGAGGACTTCCCGAAAGGGAAGTCCTTTTTCGTGTATTCTGTCCCCCATTTTACCCACATACTTTCTTATAATGGAAGCAAGAAAAGGAAAGGTGGGAGTTCTATGAAAAAGATGTTCATTACCATTACTGGCTGCAATCATTATCTGGGGTACGGGGTATTCCGGCGGAAAATGGAACTGGTGCTGCGGAAGGAACCGGACAACGACTATGACAAGGAAGCCATCCGGGCGGAGATCCCGGGGATCGGGAAAGTGGGATACGTGGCCAACAGCACCCACACCGTGCTGGGGGACACCTGCAGCGCCGGACGGATCTACGACAAAATCGGGAAAAAGGCCCATGCTAAGGTGGTTCTGGTCACCGAACGGGGCGTAGTGGCACGGGTGAAGAAGGAAAAGTGAAGAGGGAAGAGGGAAGGCCGGGACGGGCGGGCCTGCGGCACGCCCCTACCACGTTAGGGTCAGATGGTGACTGTTCAATCGGGTGGACGGGATCTGCGGTTGTCCGTGCAAGAGGTCCGGCCAGCAGCCGGCCTGCCTGGGACAACAACCGGAGAACACCATTGTTCCCGGCCGTAGGGCAGCAACGGCGTAGGGGCTGCCCGCAGGGGAGCCCGTCCCGGCCGCCCGGCAGGGTTCGGTCTGTGGGGGCGTCCTGGGCATGGGAC
>ERZ840096.2766-NODE-2766-length-13056-cov-2.636336_pt1 | contig 13056 bp, 8 predicted proteins | sample MGYA00519878_ERZ840096 | MGnify/ENA primary metagenome ERZ840096 (study PRJEB31850, sample SAMEA3708865) | human gut metagenome | biome: human gut; feature: human-associated habitat; material: faeces | place: China | collected 2014 ...
AACGTTGGTTTCCTGATTCGCCCGCGTGGATTTGGTCCGCCGCCTTCATTGCGGTGGTGTTCATGCTCAATATTCTGTCGGTGAGGCTGTATGGCGAGTCGGAATTCTGGTTCGCATCCATTAAGGTGTTTGCGATTATCGTGTTCATTGTGATCGGCTTGCTTGCCATGTTTGGTGCGATTCCGATTGCCGGTTACGATCACGCACCGCTGTTTGAGAATTTCTATAATGACGGCTGGTTCCCCAATGGTGTGCTGCCGATTTTTTCGACGCTGCTGACGGTGGTGTTCGCGTTTTCCGGCACTGAGGTTGTTGGCGTTGCGGCGGGGGAGACGAAGGATCCGGCGCAGGCGATTCCGAAGGCCGTGCATACCACGGTGTTGCGTCTTGCGATTTTTTTCATCGGTTCGATTGCGGTGATGTCCGCGCTGATTCCGTGGCATCGGTCAGGCGTCGACACGAGTCCGTTTGTGCTCGTGTTCCAGTCGATCGGCATGCCGTTTGCCGGCGATGTGATGAATTTCGTGGTGTTGACGGCAGTGCTTTCCGCTGCGAATTCCGGCTTGTACGTGTGCTCGCGCATGGTCTGGTCGCTTGCGCAGGAGGGTATGATCCCGCGCGTGCTCGGCAAGACGAATTTCCATGGTGTGCCCGTGTTCGCGGTGCTGTTCAGCATGGCTGGATCGCTGTTGGCGTTGTTGTCTTCCGTGGTTGCCGCTTCGACGGTGTATTTGGCGCTGGTTGCGGTTTCCGGCTTGGCCACACTGGTGGTGTGGGCGTCGGTTTCCGTCTGCCACTTGCGTTTCCGCAAGCAGTGGCTTGATCAAGGGCATTCGGCTGACGATTTGAAGTATCGTGCCCCCGGTTTCCCGTTCGTGCCGATTGCTGCGATTGTGATGTGCATCGGCGCGTTGGTTTTGGTGATTTGCGATTCGTCGCAGCGTTCCACATTGCTGTATATGATTCCGTTCGTTGCGATCTGCTATATCGGCTATTACGCTTCGGTGGCTTGGCGCAGGAAGCATGGCGAACTGCAGGATGATACGCGGGGCGATACGCAAGGCTGATTCTGTCTGCATAATCGGTAGACTTGGAGGAATGAGTCCAGAAGCGCTTAGTGAACTGATTTTCAATATTGCCAACAACCTTGTGAATGAAGGCAAGGCTGGCACCCTGACCACCGATCTCATCCCTCCGCAGACCAAATTCGCCGTCATGCGTCCGAAGGACCGCGCACACGGCGATTGGGCATCGAACGCGGCCATGCAGCTGGCCAAGAAGGCCGGCATGAAGCCTCACGATTTCGCCGAATTGTTCGCCGCGGAACTCGCCAATGCCGATGGCATCAAGTCCGTGGAAGTGGCCGGCCCCGGCTTCATTAACATTGTGCTTGATTCCGCGTCCGCCGCAGCCGTGGTTGACACTGTGCTTAACGAGGGCGCGAACTACGGCAAGAACGACCATCTTTCCGGCAAAACCCTGAATCTTGAATTCGTGTCCGCCAATCCGACCGGTCCGATCCATATCGGCGGCACCCGTTGGGCCGCGGTCGGCGACTCCATGGCTCGCGTGCTTGAGGCGAACGGTGCCAAGGTGGTGCGCGAATACTATTTCAACGATCACGGCGAGCAGATCAACCGTTTCGCCAAGTCGCTGGTCGCGGCAGCCCACGGTGAGGAAACCCCGATCGACGGTTACAAGGGCGCTTATATCGATGAGATCGCACGTCGCGTCATCGATGAGGCAAAAGCCGACGGTATTGCGATTCTCGACCTGCCGCGCGTCGACGGTGGCGTTGACAACGATGGCAATCCGCTGGGTGAGGGCGATTCCGAACAGCGTGAGGAATTCCGCAAGCGTGCAGTGCCGATGATGTTCGACGAAATCCGCAAATCCATGAAGGATTTCCGTGTGAATTTCGACGTGTGGTTCCATGAGAACAGCTTGTATTCCGATGGCGAAGTCGACAAGGCGATCGCCGATCTGCGTGAACGCGGCGACATTTACGAAAAGGATGGCGCAACCTGGTTCGAATCCACCAAGCATGGTGACGACAAGGATCGTGTGATTATCAAGTCCGACGGCAACTACGCGTATTTCGCAGCTGATATTGCTTACTATCGCAACAAGCGTCATCGTGACAACGATCCGGCAGACATCGCCATTTACATGCTGGGTGCCGACCATCACGGCTATATCGGCCGCATGATGGCCATGTGCGCCGCATTCGGCGACGAACCTGGCGAAAACATGCAGATTCTTATCGGCCAGCTCGTCAACGTGCTGAAGGACGGCAAGGCAGTGCGCATGTCGAAGCGCGCCGGCAATGTGGTGACCATCGACGATCTGACCGACGCTATCGGCGTGGATGCCTCCCGTTATTCGTTGGCACGCACCGACTACAATTCCCCGGTCGACATCGACCTGAACCTGCTCGCTTCGCATTCCAACGAGAATCCGGTGTACTACGTGCAGTATGCGCACGCCCGCTCCTGCAATGTGGATCGCAATGCGGCTGCTGCCGGCATCACCTACGAGGGTGCCGACGTGAGCCTGCTCGACACCGCCGCCGACGGCGAAGTGCTTGCCGCGCTCGCCCAGTGGCCGGCCCTGCTGCGCGAAGCCGGAGACCTGCGCGCCCCGCATCGCGTAGCCCATTACTTGGAAGACCTCGCCGCCACCTACCACAAGTGGTACAACGTGGAACGCGTGGTGCCCATGGAGCTCACCGATCCGGAAGCTCGCGGCGAACAGGCTGAAGCCCTGCGCATCGCCAAGGCTCCGGAACCGGCTCGTGCAGCCGCACGTTTGAAGCTCAATGACGCCGTCAAGACGGTTATCGCCGAAGGCCTTGACCTGCTTGGCGTCGCAGCCCCAGACAGGATGTGATCGCCATGGCAGTCACCCCCATCTGGCCGGCCGGCTCCAACGTGAACGAGCAAGGTGAAATCACGTTCCATGGCCGCACTGCCGAAAGCCTGCTGAACGAATTTGGTTCGCCGCTCTACGTCATCGACACCGATGACGTGCGAGCCCGCGCCGCCAAATTCGTCAAATCCGCGGCAAATGCGTTCAACAACACCGTAACCCACGTCAGCTTCGCCGGAAAAGCACTGCTTTCCAAGGAAATCTGCCGTATCGTCACCGAATCCGGCATGCTGATCGACACCTGCACCATGGGCGAGATGCGCATCGCGCTCGCCGCGGGCGTTCCCGGACGGCGACTCGTGCTGCACGGCAACAACAAGTCCGATGCGGAAATCGAACTTGCCATTACCGAAGGCTTCGCCAAAATCGTGGTGGACGAGCCGAACGAGCCGGTCCGCATCGCCGAAATCGCCAAGCGTCTCGGCAAGCGCGCTCGCGTGATGTTGCGTGTTACGTCCGGCATTCATGCGGGCGGCCACGAATTCGTGTCTACCGCGCATGAGGACCAGAAGTTCGGTGTCGCCTTGCTGCCGGTTGGTGCCGATGCAAGCAAGCTGAACGTGCTCGACGATTTGGCTGACGTGACCCCCGCAGGGTCGAACGCACGCCTAGGCGAAAGCGAAGCCACTCCGGGCGAAAGCGCAGAACGCCAACTGCAGTACGACATCAAATACCCGTATGACATGAGCCACGAGAAGGTTTCCGAAGGCGACCGCAAACTCGCCGAAGCCATGACCATGGTGGCTGATGGCCCCGCGCTCGCCGTATTGAAGGAGATCTACCGCCATCAGGACGTGCTCGAACTGGTCGGCGTGCATTCGCATATCGGGTCGAACATTCACGATGCGGACGCCTTTATCCAGGCCGCGAAGCGCATGATGCTGCTGCGTAAGACCTTCTACGCCACCGACGCATACACCCTGCCGGAGGTCGACTTGGGCGGCGGCTATTCCGTGGCCTACACCGATGGCGAGGATTCCATGGATCTCGATACGGAACTTGCCCGCCTTGCCGATGCGGTCACCACCGTGAACCGTGCGCTCGGCATGCCCGCTCCGGTCATCTCGTTCGAGCCGGGCCGTTGGACGGTCGCCCCGACCGGCGTCACCCTGTATCGTGTGGGTACGGTCAAGCCGGTGCAGCTTGCCGGAACCGCGAAAGACAAGGCTGGCAATCCGGTTACGGAACGCGTGTACGTGTCTGTCGACGGCGGCATGAGCGACAATATTCGTCCGGCATTGTATGGATCGGATTACACTGCGAGAATCGCCAATCGTGAGGGTTCCAGCGAAACCAAGCTGTGCCGTGTGGTCGGCATGCACTGCGAATCGGGCGATATCATCGTCAACGAGGTGCGTCTTCCTGCCGATATTCAGCGTGGTGACGTGCTGGCGGTGCCTGTTACGGGTGCATACGGTCGCACGATGGCCAGCAACTACAATCAGGCGCTGATTCCTGCGGTTGTTGCCGTATCCGAGCAAGACGCGCATGTGATGATTCGCCGTCAGACGGTCGATGATCTGCTGGATTGGGATGTGAGCGAATAGCGATTCGTGGCGTTTCGCTCGTGTTTCGTATTGTTCATGGCGATTCGTCTCAAATTACGGATGCAGCGTGGATGCAGTATGGGCGGTTTTCGGGGCAAAGCTCGGAAACCGTCCATTTTCGTATGATTTCGCGGTCTTACGTCATATCGGGACCGTACAATAGGCAGGGTTACACCAATACTTCACATTCAAGGGAGGATGCCTTGGTACAGGAAGATGTTGCGCCGATTCGCGTTGGATTGTTGGGCGCGGGCACGGTCGGCTCTCAGACCGCACGCCTGCTGGTGGAGCAGAAGGATGAGCTCGCCGCACGCATCGGACGACCGATCGAACTGACCGGCGTCGCCTGCCTTAATCCGTCGGAAACCGACCCGTTCCCGTGGATCGACAAGTCCGTGGTGACCACCGACACCATGAGCGTGGCCACCAATGCTGACATTGTGGTCGAACTGATCGGTGGAACCGGCGTGGCCCGCAAGTTCGTGCTTGCGGCCATCGAATCCGGCGCTTCCGTGGTTACCGCCAACAAGGCGCTGTTGGCCAAGTATGGTCCAGAAATCTATGCCGCCGCCGAAGCCAAGGGCGTCGATATCTACTTCGAGGCTTCCGTGGGCGGTGCTATTCCGTTCCTCAAGCCACTGCGTGAATCCCTCGTCGGAGACAAGGTGACGAGCATGCTCGGCATCGTCAACGGCACCACGAACTACATTCTCGACGAAATGACCACCAAGGGTCTTGATTTCGACGACGTGCTGAAGGACGCTCAGGCCAAGGGATACGCCGAAGCGGATCCGACCGGGGACATCGAAGGCTACGATGCGGCCAACAAGGCGGCCATCATGGCCACGCTCGGCTTCCACACCAACGTGACCATCGATGATGTGTCCGTTGAGGGCATCACCAAGATCACCGCCGACGATATTGCTGCCGCAACCGCCGAAAACAAGGTCATCAAGCTGCTGGCCGTGGTGGAGAATGGCGAGGCCGGTGTGTCTGCCCGCGTGTATCCGGCGCTGATTTCCAACGAGCATCCGCTGGCTTCCGTGCATGGTTCCTTTAACGCGGTGTTCGTGAAGGCCGAAGCGGCTGACGATCTGATGTTCTATGGTCGTGGCGCTGGCGGCGCTCCGACCGCTTCTGCGGTGGTTGGCGATGTGGTGACCGAGGCGCGTCACATCGCACAGGGCTGCACTGGCCCGACCATTCCGTTGTATAAGGATTTGAAGAAGGCTCCGATCGAGGCTTCCAAGGCCGAGTTCGCGGTGCGTTTCGTGATTCACGACAATCCGGGCGTACTTGCGGCCATTGCGGCCAAGTTCGCCGAGCATGGCGTGTCCATCAATGGTGTGAACCAGGATCTCAAGCCCACGCTGAAGGATCCGGGCTACGACGGCGAACTGCAGCAGCTGCGCCTTGTCACGCACATGACCGACGAGCTTACCCTGCGTGAAACCGTGAAAGACGTGTGCGCACTCGACTGCGTGGTTGGCGAGCCTTCCATCCTCCGCGTGCTCAACTAACAGTTATGAGACGGCTGCTCAAATCGTTGCGATTGGGCGGCCGTCTCTTTATTCATATTCCGGCTGCTGTGTTGGGCAATTGCTTGCCGATTGTTTACTCAATCGCCCGATGATTATGGGCTTGAATTTGACTCTTGTACCCTTTCGGGTATACGGTGCTACATTTGTAAAGAAGATGTGACGAAGGACGACGAGATATGACTCCAGTTACTCGTAAAGTGCGTGTGCGTGTTCCGGCTACCAGCGCCAATCTTGGTTCTGGCTTTGATACGGTCGGACTTGCTCTGGACTACCACGACGAACTTGAATTCACGCTGAGCGCCGATCCGGTGAACACTGCGGCTCAGGTGATGATCGAAGGCGAAGGCGCCGATACTCTCCCGCGTGACGAAACCCACTTGGTGGTTTCCACGTTCCGCCGCGCATGCCAGACCTTTGGTCTGGGCCGTGTGGGCTTCATTCTTCAGGCTCACAACAACATTCCTCAGGCACGAGGCATGGGCTCTTCCGCAGAGGCCATTGTGGCGGGCATCGCAGCCGCGGCCGCCTTCGCGCAGGACGACGAACTCAACCGTGATGCCGTGTTTGAGCTTGCTGCGGCCATCGAAGGCCATCCGGACAACGTGGCTCCGGCCGTGTACGGCGGGCTCACCATGTCTTGGGACATGGAAACCCCCGAAGGTGTCGGTTCCGTGCCGATTCCGGGCGGCGAACCGCTGCATAAGGGCTTCCATACCATCAACTATCGCGTTGCCGACGATCTGACCGCCGCCGTGTTCGTGCCGGATTATGAGCTGTCCACCGAAAAGGCACGCCAGGCGCTGCCGGGCCAGCTGGCGTTCAAGGATGCCGTGCACAATGTGTCTCGCGTGAGCCTGCTGCCGGCCGCCATGAATCCTGCGATGCTGGCGACTGGTCAGCGCCAGGACGTCAACGCGTTGCTGTTCGCCGCCACGCAGGATCGTCTGCATCAGCCGTATCGCGCTCCTTTGATGGAACCGTCGTGGACGTTGATCGAAAAGCTGCGTTCCCATGGTTTCGCTTCCATGGTTTCCGGCGCCGGCCCATGCGTGCTCGTGCTGCATCATGGCGACGCTCGCGAACAGCTGGGACAGCTTGCTTCCGAAGAGCTCGCTTCCGGTCATTGGCGTGTGCTGCATTTGGGCGTCGACACCAAGGGTGTGCAGGTGGAACGCGCATGAACAACTCCATTCCGCTGATTCTCGCTTCCAAATCCAAGCCTCGCCGTGACGTGCTTTTCTCGGCGGGCATTTGCCCCACGATTCGCGTATCGAACGTGGACGAGCCGGCGGCGCTCGAACGTGAGGCGGCCGCCATGGGCGTTGCCGTAAGCGATCTGAGCGTGGAACAGCGGGTGATGATTCTCGCTACGGCCAAAGCCGAAGCCGTACATCAGGCGTATCGGAACGTTGCCGCCACCGCTGCGGCGGCGCACGGCGATCGTGTGGTCGGATTTCCGCTGAAAGCCGTTGCCGAATCTTCCGAACATTCGGATAATGCTGAAAATACTGGGGATTCCGCATCTTTAGAACATCATCGTGTTACGTTGCGTGCGGACGAAGTGCAGTCCGCCTCCGATGTGAAGACCCGCGATTTTTCGGGAGTCACCATTCCTACGATCACCGAATCGATTGCTGATTTCGTTGATGGCAAGCCGAGCCTGACCCGTGCGAAAGTCGGTCCGCTGATTCTTGGCTGCGATTCCATGTTCCTGCTTGACGGCGAATGTTACGGCAAGCCGCATAGCGCTGAGGTGGCTCGGGAACGACTGCGTGCCATGCGTGGCGCCACCGGTGAATTGTGGACGGGCCATTGCCTGATCGACTTCGCCACCGGGCGTATCGCGCGAGGCGCGAGCAGGGCAACGCTGCACTTCTGCGAATATTCCGACACCGATATCGAACGGTACATCGCCACCGGAGAACCGTTGGAAGTGGCTGGTTCCTTCACGCTTGAGGGCTTCGGCGGAGCATTCATCGACTCCATCGAAGGCGATCCGCACGGCATTATCGGCCTGAGCCTTCCGCTGGCGCGCCGTTTGGCCGCCGAGCTCGGCGTGGAATGGACCGATCTGTGGAATGTGACGCGAGCCGATCAAGAACCGAACGTCGAACACGATTCGCGAACCGGTGCCGCGAAGCCGCTTCCTCCCAAGGAAAACGTGCATCAGCCGGGTGATGGTTGGATTGATTGCGATTGCGGCCGCAAGCATTGGGGCACGAACGGCGCGTCCGGCGTGCTCTTGGCCCGCCGAAGCGAACAGACCGGCGAAGTGACGCACGTTGTCATGCAACATCGCGCGGTGTGGAGCGCGGAAGGTGGCACATGGGGCATTCCAGGAGGTGCCACCGCCGACGGTGAAAGCCCGATCGAGGGCGCGCTGCGCGAATCGTACGAGGAAGCCAACATCACGCCGGAAGATATCGACGTGGTCGGATCATACTGCGAAGACCACGGACCGTGGGCCTACACCACCGTGTTCGCTTTCGAAAAGCCGGGGCACCGCGTGGAGCCGAAGGCCAACGACGACGAAAGCATGGAAATCGAATGGGTGCCGATTGAGGAAGTCCCCAATCGTAAACTGTTGACCGCCATGCGTACCGACTGGCCGAATTTCGCTGCGCGACTCGCTCAAATGGCTGAAAAATAGCGTCTGTTAGCGCTAACCGAAGTTGCGTGTAGAATAGTCGAAAGTAACAACGGTAGTGTGCGGAAGGCGACGGAGCATGGCAGGCAAGCGCAATGCGGCAAACAAACGCCCCTCGATGTTCGAAGTGGCGAAAATGGCTGGTGTCAGCCATCAAACGGTGTCGCGCGTCATCAATCATTCCCCCGACGTGTCTGATGCCACTCGCGAAAAAGTACAGAAAGCCATCGACGCGCTTGGATACCGTCCCAGCAATTCCGCGCGTGCCCTCGCTTCGCATCGCTCCCGCACCATCGGCTTGGTTGCGGGCGGGCAACGCTTTTATGGTCCGATTTCCGCGATTTCCTCGATTGAGGCGATGGCGAGGCAGCATGGACTGTTCATGTCGGTGAGCATGGTGCACGAGGCGCTCTGCTCGCAGACGGAATTCGACGAATTGTGCTCAACGTTCGATGAGATGAACGTGGACGCGTTCATTTTCCTCACGCCGACGGATGTTATGTTTTCCGCCGCCTGCCGTGCGCAGATCACGCAGCCGCGCGTCATCGTCACCGCCACCCACGGCCAAATGACCGTGCGTGAGGGATTGGGCCTTATCTCCACCGAAAACAAGCGTCGCACTGCGCTGGTCGGTATCGACCAGTGGGGTGCAATGGCCAAAGTGGTGGCCTTGCTGGGCGAATACGGGCACAAATCGGCTCTGTATTTTGCCGGTCCCAACGAATGGCGCGACGCCCACACCCGACTGGATGCGTGGCGCAAGCTCGCCGCCTCCCGATCCATCGATTCACAGATCGTGCGCTGCCATACGTGGGATGCCTCTGAGGCATATGCGCACATGAATCATCTCATTGATGAGTATGGGCGTCGAGGCGCGGCGTTGCCCACCGCGGTCGTCGCCGCGAACGACAATCAGGCCGTCGGCATCATGCGCGCGTTGCATGAGCATGGGCTTCGGATTCCGCAAGACATCAGCGTGGTCGGATTCGACGACATGTCTGGCGTGGATAACATGTACCCACCGCTGACCACCGTGCATCCCGATTTCGAGGGGCTCGGCGTGGCCGCCATGCGAGAGACGCTGCGCTTGCTGGGGGAGGGCGGCGAGCCGACCTTCCTGACCACCCAGCACGGCATGGGGCTGATTCCCGCCGAGGTGCGTGCTCGGCGGTCCTTGGGGCCGGCTCCTCGGCGGTAAATTGGCCCTGTTATCAAACCGTTATGATGCGTGACACGGTATAAGTTGTGTCGAATGCAGGTTATCGGTACAATGTTTTTTGGGAAATTGTGAGCGCTAACACCCTCCCCAAGGAAGGGGATAACAACGCCGGCGCTCCAAGGCAAAGGAAAGATATGGCAGCAACCGACAACGCGGCCGAGCAGGTCGCCCACATCGCCGAGAAGATTCGCGCTGGCAAGACCACGCTGGGCATCGAATTCGGCTCCACCCGCATCAAGGCCGTCCTCATCGACGACAACTTCCAGACCATCGCCTCCGGCGACTACAGCTGGGCCTCTCACTTGGAGGATGGTCTGTGGAGCTACACCACCGAGGAGATCTGGGGCGGTTTGCAGTCCGCTTACGCCTCCATGGCCAACGACGTCGAGACCGCCTATGGCGAGAAGCTCACGCACGTCGGCCACATCGGCTTCTCCGCCATGATGCACGGTTACCTCGCATTCGACGAGGCCGGCGAACTGCTGGTGCCGTTCCGCACCTGGCAGAACACCAACACCTCCGAAGCTCACAAGAAGCTCTCCGAGCTGTTCCAGTACAACATCCCCGAGCGTTGGTCCATCGCTCACCTGTACCAGGCCGTGCTCAACAAGGAAGAGCACGTCTCCAAGGTGGCTTACTTCACCACACTCGCCGGTTACGTGCACTGGAAGCTCACCGGTAAGAAGGTCCTCGGCGTGGGCGATGCCTCCGGCATGTTCCCGATTGACCCGACCACTCACACTTACGAAACCGCATTCATTGAGAAGTTCGACGCTCTGCCTGAGGTCGCAGCCCAGCCGTGGAAGCTGGAGAACCTGCTTCCTGAGCCGCTCGTGGCCGGCACTCCGGCTGGCGAGCTGACCGAGGAAGGTGCCAAGCTGCTCGATCCGTCCGGCGCCCTGAAGCCCGGCATCGTGCTCGCCCCGCCTGAGGGCGACGCCGGTACTGGCATGGTAGCCACCAACTCCGTGCGCGTACGCACTGGTAACGTCTCCGCCGGCACCTCCATCTTCGCCATGGTGGTTCTGGAGCACAAGCTCAAGGCCCTCCACCCTGAGGTTGACTTGGTCACCACCCCGGCCGGCGATCTGGCCGGTATGAGCCACGCCAACAACTTCACCTCCGACCTCAACGCTTGGGTCGGCCTGTTCGGCCAGTTCGCCAAGGCTATCGGCCAGCCGGTTGACGCCGGTATGCTGTACGGCACCCTGTTCCGCGCGGCCATCGCCGACGACGTAGACGCCAACTGCGGCGGCCTGCTGAACTACCCGTTCCGTTCCGGCGAATTCCTGGCCGGTCTGCCTGAAGGTCGCCCGCTGTTCGCCCGCAGCCCCGAAGCCAACATGACCCTCGGCAACTTCATGCGCGCCCAGCTGTTCTCCGCGTTCTCCCCGGTCAAGATCGGCATGGACGTGATGACCAAGCAGGAGCGCGTGCAGGTCGACTCTCTCGTGGGCCACGGCGGCATCTTCGCCACTCCGAAGGTGGCTCAGAAGATTCTCGCTGCTGCCTTCAACACCCCGATCAAGGTCATGTCCACCGCCGCCGAAGGTGGCGCCTGGGGCATGGCCGTGCTCGCCAACTACCTGTGGAACACCAACGAGGATCACAGCAACCTCGCTGACTTCCTTGACGGTTGCGTGTTCAAGGACGCCCAGTCCACCACTGAGAAGCCGGTGGCTTCCGATGTGGTTGGTTTCGAGGACTTCTTCGCCCGCTTCACCAAGGGCCTGCCCATCGAGCACGCCGCCATCGAAACCATCAACCTCGAAGATAAGTAAGCCTTTCTGACCTCCCTCTATTGAGGGAGGTCCTTGAGATTTTGAAAAAACGTCCATCCATCACAGTGGAAAGGAAAACCAATAATGGCAACTTTGGCTGATTACGGCCCCGAGGTTCGCGCCGAGGTCAAGCAGGTTCGTGAGGTCGTCTCCAACCTGCACCAGCAGCTGATCAAGTGGAACCTGGTCGTGTGGACCGCGGGCAACGTTTCCCAGCGTCTGCACACCGCCGACCTGTTCGTCATCAAGCCCTCCGGCCTGCGCTACGAGTACCTGACCCCGTCCTCCATGGTCGTGTGCGACCTTGACGGCAACGTGGTCGACGGCACCGAAGCCCCGTCCTCGGACACCGCTTCCCACGCCTACATCTACCGCAACATGCCCGACGTCTACGGTGTCGTGCACACCCACTCCACCTACGCCACCGCTTGGGCTGCCACTGGTCAGAACATCCCGTGCGGCCTGACGATGATGGGTGACGAGTTCGGCGGCCCGGTGCCGGTCGGCCCGTTCCGTCTGATCGGCTCCGAGGCGATCGGCAAGGGTGTCGTCGAGACCCTCAAGAAGTACCCGAAGTCCCCGGCCGTCCTCATGCAGAACCATGGCCCCTTCACCATCGGCAAGGATGCTGAAGGCGCCGTCAAGGCCGCTGCCATGACCGAGGAAGTCGCTCACACCATGTGGGCCGCCCGTCAGCTCGGTGACATCATCGAGATCGACCAGGCCGACATCGATAAGCTCAACGACCGCTACCAGAACGTCTACGGTCAGCACTGATTTGATGGAGTGTCCGCCGCGTTACGGAAGGCCCGACGTACCTTCGTACGCCTTCGCCTTCCGCGCCTTGCGGACACACACATCAAATCAGCGCTGACTCCGCCAGCACGGTGGTGTCTTGGCTCCCCTCTCTGAGGGGAGCTGTCAGCGATAGCTGACTGAGGGGAGCCTCGGCCGGCGAATGAAACTTAAACAAACCCCCATAAACAAAGAAGTAAAGGAAGTAACCCTATGGTTATGGAAAACCCCTTCGAGGGCAAGGAAATCTGGTTCGGCGTTGGTTCGCAGGACCTGTACGGCGAAGAAGCCCTGCGCCAGGTCGCCATTCACTCCGCTGAAATGGTCGACTACCTGAACAACACCGGCAAGATTCCGGCCAAGATCGTCCTCAAGCCCACCCTGAAGTCCTCCGACGGTGTCAAGGAGTTCATGGTCGAGGCTTCCGCCAACCCGAACGTCATCGGCGTCATCACCTGGTGCCACACCTTCTCCCCGGCCAAGATGTGGATTCGCGGCCTCGAAGTGCTGACCAAGCCGCTGCTGCAGCTGGCCACCCAGCACCACAAGGAAATCCCGTGGGAGACCATCGACATGGACTTCATGAACCTGAACCAGG
>ERZ840096.2770-NODE-2770-length-13040-cov-24.778206_pt1 | contig 13040 bp, 9 predicted proteins | sample MGYA00519878_ERZ840096 | MGnify/ENA primary metagenome ERZ840096 (study PRJEB31850, sample SAMEA3708865) | human gut metagenome | biome: human gut; feature: human-associated habitat; material: faeces | place: China | collected 2014 ...
GGCGGCGGCGCGTCGGCGTTGATGGTAAAGACCACCGTGTAATTCGCCCCGTTCTGTTGCTTCACCGCCCGGGTTTTGCCATCTTCCGTCAGATCCACCAGCAGACGCAGCGTCTGCGTATCCTGCGGCGTGCCGGCGCGAATACTCTTCACCAGGTTGCTGCCGCTAAACTGCAGCGGTAGTCCCTGCAATACGCCGGTCTGCTTGATATCCAGCGCCACCAGACGTTTACCCTGTGGGGTAAAGGAGTACTCCGGCTCACCGACAAAGCTTAGGGTAATACGGGCCTGCTGGTCTCCGTTAGAGACCTGGATATCGGATAAACTCGCCGCAGTGGCGTGAAGACTCGACAGCATCAGCGCAGCGGCAAGCCAGGTGGTTATGCGATACTTCATCCCGTCATCCTTCAGGCTAAAAGGCTAAACGCGCCAGTAAAGATTCACCCCGTGAGGAGATCGCGGTAATACGCGCCTCACGCCCTTGTGCCTGGTAATCAAGGTGAATTTCAACATCCGGGTCAGGCAGGACACCTGCGCCTTGCTGCGGCCATTCCACCAGGCAGATGGCATCGTCGGCAAAATAATCACGGATCCCCATAAATTCGAGTTCCTCAGGATCCGCCAGACGGTAGAGATCGAAGTGATACACCATCAGGTTCTCGAGGGTATAGGGCTCCACCAGGGTATAAGTTGGGCTTTTGACATTGCCGCGGTGACCGAGCGCCTGCAAAAAGCCGCGGCTGAAGGTCGTTTTCCCCGCGCCTAAATCACCATACAGATAAATCACGGTGGCGCCGGTACAGGCCTGCGCGATGCGGTCGCCAAGGGCCAGCGTGGCCTGCTCATCGGGTAAAGGAATCACTCGGTTAATCATGGTCTACGTCAATCACATCCGGGTTAACAACACGCCTGAGCGTGGAAAAGAGATCGGTCGCCAGCATGCCGCGGGTGCCCTCGCGGGCGGCCAGTCGGTCGGCGGCATCGCCATGAGCGACGCACCCGGCACAGGCAGCATCATACGGCGTCAGGTGCTGTCCTAACAACGCGGCGATGATGCCGGTGAGCACATCGCCCATCCCGCCGCTGGCCATCCCGGCATTGCCGGTATCGATAATGCCCATCGCCCCGCTTTCACTGGCCACTACCGTGCCCGCGCCTTTCAGCACAACCACGCCGCCATACCGTTTTACCAGACGCTGCGCAGAAAGTAAGCGATCGCTTTCAATTTCTGCCACGCTGACGTTCAGCAGACGGGCCGCTTCGCCGGGGTGCGGCGTTAGCACGCGATTGTGACGTTTATCGGGATTGAATGCCAGCAGGTTCAGCGCGTCGGCGTCCCAGACCATCGGTTTGTTAAAACTTTCCACCGTCCGCAGGGCGCTGCGTCCCCATTCGCGCTGCCCCAGGCCAGGGCCAATCGCCACCACATCAGCCCACTCCAGCGCGGCTTTCAGAGTCTGCGGCGTCAGTTCATCTACCATTAATTCCGGCCGCACGGTGACAATGGGCGCCACGTTCTCCGGGTGAGTAAGTACTCGCACCAGTCCCGCGCCGCTGCGTAGGGCCGCTTCACCGCACATACGGATAGCGCCTGCCGTGCCGCGATCGCCGCCGACAATCACCAGTTTACCGTGATCGCCTTTATGGGAGGTGGCCCGCCGCGGCGGCAGCCAGTCGGCGAGGTGGGCGGCGCAAAACCGCGTCAGAGGAGTGCTTTGTCCGGCGAGCCAGCGTTCGAGCCCCAGCGCATGATGGTGGAGTTGCCCGACGACATCCCGCGCCTTGCCGGTCAGCAGCCCCGGCTTGAGGGCGATAAAGGTCAGCGTATGGTCGGCCTGTACCACTGCACCTGGCGTCGCGCCCGTCTGCGCATTCAGGCCGGAAGGGATATCCAGCGCCACCACCGGCGCCGGGTGGTGGTTCGCCTGGTGGATGAGCGCCGCAACGGGATCGCGCGGCGCACTGCGCAGACCGGTGCCGAGCAGGCCATCAATAATCAGTGAGATATCGTCGGGCCATGGGATGGTCGCCGCATGGATCACGCCGCCGGCGTTAAGCCACGCCTCCCGCGCCGCCTGCGCCTCTTCCGGCAGCGGGCTGTCACTCTCCACCGCCAGCAGCGTCACCCGCCGCGCCGCGGCCTGTGCCAGACGCGCAACGACATATCCGTCGCCGCCGTTGTTGCCATGTCCGCAGAGGATCAGCCAGTGCGCGCTGGCAGGATAAGCACAGCTGGCCAGCTGGAACGCCGCCTCGCCCGCGCGCTGCATGAGTTCGAACAGCGTCAGCCCCAGGCTGTCCGCCGCCTCTCGTTCGGCCAGGCGCAGCGCCTCCGCAGGCCAAATGTTGTATGGTATACTGTCAGGGTTTTTCGTCATTGTATGGTCCATCATGTCACAGCCCCTCGATCTCGTTCAGTTAGCGCAACAAATCAAACAATGGGGCACAGAGCTTGGGTTCCAGCAGGTGGGGATCGCCGATACCGACCTCAGCGCCAGTGAACCCAAACTGCAGGCATGGCTGGATAAACAATACCACGGCGAAATGGAATGGATGGCCCGTCACGGTATGATGCGCGCCCGTCCCCACGAACTGCTGCCCGGTACGTTACGCGTCATCAGCGTGCGGATGAACTATCTGCCCGCTAACGCCGCCTTTGCCCGCACCCTGAAAGATCCCACGCTGGGTTACGTCAGCCGTTATGCCCTCGGGCGTGATTATCATAAGCTGCTACGTAATCGCCTGAAAAAGCTGGGGGAGAAGATCCAGGAACAGTGTGCTTCGCTCAATTTTAGACCTTTTGTCGATTCCGCGCCTATCCTGGAACGGCCAATCGCAGAAAAAGCGGGCCTAGGCTGGACAGGTAAGCACTCACTTATCTTAAGCCGCGACGCCGGATCGTTCTTTTTCCTCGGCGAACTGCTGATTGATCTGCCCCTGCCGGTCGACAGCCCGGTCGCGGAGGAGTGTGGGCGCTGCGTCGCCTGCATGACCATCTGTCCCACCGGGGCCATCGTTGAGCCCTATACCGTCGACGCCCGGCGCTGCATCTCCTATCTCACCATTGAACTGGAAGGTGCAATCCCCGAGGAGTTCCGTCCACTAATCGGCAACCGTATTTACGGTTGTGATGATTGTCAGCTGATCTGCCCGTGGAACCGTTTCTCACAGCTCACCGATGAAGAGGATTTCAGCCCACGCAAAGCGCTGCATGCCCCGCCGCTGGTGGAGCTGTTCGCCTGGAGCGAAGCGTGGTTTCTGAAGGTGACCGAAGGGTCGGCGATTCGTCGCATTGGCCACCTGCGCTGGCTGCGCAATATCGCCGTCGCGTTGGGCAATGCCCCCTGGGATGAAGCCCATCTTCGCGCCCTGGAGAGCCGCCGGGGCGAGCACCCGCTTCTCGACGAACACATTGAGTGGGCGATTGCCCAGCAACTGAAAAAGCGGAACGCCGACGCCGTTGAAGTACAGCTGCCGAAAAAATTACGTCTGGTCAGAGTGGTAGAGAAAGGCTTGCCGCGCGACGCCTGATTCATTCACAGGCTGTGAATAAAATCTAAAACACATTGCGTTTCAAGGCGCAGACCAAGGTCAAGTGATCGGATTAACATTTTGAAATGAAATTTATTTGTTAAATTTCAATCACATACAAAGATACTATTTACAAAGCGAAGCATTTGCGCCGCCAGTGACGGAACGACAACCTGTGGATAACTCTGTTCACAGTATTTCTGCGGACCAAACGAAAATCATCCCCGGCGCTGGATTGCACTGTGGATAAATAAGAGATGGAAGAAAATTTGGAGCGGGAAACGAGACTCGAACTCGCGACCCCGACCTTGGCAAGGTCGTGCTCTACCAACTGAGCTATTCCCGCTTAATCATCGTCATTCAAGCTACCGTCTAGCAACCTGAAAACTGCGACTGGTGTGGTATGTCTTTCAAATTTTGGAGCGGGAAACGAGACTCGAACTCGCGACCCCGACCTTGGCAAGGTCGTGCTCTACCAACTGAGCTATTCCCGCTTAATCATCGTCATTCAAGCTACCGTCTAGCAACCTGAAAACTGCGACTGGTGTGGTATGTCTTTCAAATTTTGGAGCGGGAAACGAGACTCGAACTCGCGACCCCGACCTTGGCAAGGTCGTGCTCTACCAACTGAGCTATTCCCGCGTTACTGCATTTTTTGCCATATTTCGATGGCGTCGTAATTTGCATTTCTGCGTCGTTACGGGAGGCGCATTATACGAGAATTCGATGCCCCTGCAACCCCCTGACGATCACTTTTTTGCGTTTTTTGTTTAAATGGACATTTTCTCGCCATCTACGCCGCTGAATTGTATAAATAAGCGTCATAACGGGCAAAATCGCTTTTTCCGCCCGGCTGAATGACGCAAAATCGCTCGCATCATACAGCGGTGGCGCGACGTATAACGAGGCCACCCCGACGCCAAACAGGGAATTAGCATGAGAAAAGTCCTCACCGTCCTGCTGCTGAGCACGCTGGCCATCGGAACCGCGTCAGCCGAGACGCTCCATTTTGGCACCACCACGGCCAATCCACCGTTTGTCACCGCCAACGGCAAAAATCAGCCCGTTGGCTTCGATATCGATCTCGCGCACGCCCTGTGCCAGCAGATGCAGGCGCAGTGCCAGTTCACGGCGCAGCGTTTCGATACCCTGATCCCGGCTTTACGCTTTAAGAAATTTGACGCGGTGATTGCCGGCATGGAAGTGATCCCGATGCGTGAGAAGCAGGTCGCCTTCAGCCGACCCTATCGCCAGGCGCTCTCCGGGGTAGTGATCGTCAACAAAGATGTCGCCCATACCTTTGCCGATCTGAAGGCTAAAAAAGTCGGCGTGGTGAAAGGCACGCTGCATCAGCGCTACCTGCGTGATAAACAGAAAGCCGTACAGGCTGTCCCTTACGACGATGTCGCCAGCGCCCTGGCCGCGCTGAAAGCCGGGCAAATAACCGGCGTCATGGGCGACTTCGCCACCCTCGACGCCTGGCAGCAGGAGAACCCTGACTACGCCATCATGGATGAACGGGCCACCGACCCGGCTTATTACGGTAAGCAGTATGCGATTGCGGTGCGCAAAGACGATCCGGAGCTGCTGAACGCCATCAACGATGCCCTGGCCGCGGTCATGGCGACACCTGACTTCCAGCAGATGCAGCAGAAGTGGTTTAAATAACGCAGAAAAGTGTACCGGGCCGCGCACAGGGCCCGGTCGCGGTTTACAGTTTAATGAAGTGTTCGCGGTAGTAAGCCAGCTCGGCGACCGACTCGCGGATATCGTCCATCGCCTGATGAGTGCCCTGCTTTTTAAAGCCGTCGAGAATTTCCGGCTTCCAGCGGCGCGCCAGCTCTTTCAGCGTGCTAACGTCCAGATAGCGATAGTGGAAATAGGCTTCCAGTTGCGGCATGTACTTAAACAGGAAGCGACGATCCTGGCCGATACTGTTGCCGCAGATCGGCGACTTGCCCGCCGGCACCCACTGCTTAAGAAACTCAATGGTCGCCAGTTCGGCATCGTGCTCGCTGACGGTGCTGGCCTTTACGCGATCCACCAGACCGCTGCCGGTATGCGTCCGCACATTCCACTCGTCCATTAATGCCAACTGAGCGTCCGACTGATGCACCGCGATGGTCGGGCCCTCAGCCAGAATGTTCAGGTTGGCATCGGTCACCAGGGTGGCGATTTCGATAATGCGATCGCGCTCCGGATCCAGCCCTGTCATCTCAAGATCGATCCAAATGAGGTTGTTTTCATTTGCACTCATGCTATTTTCCACCCTTCTCGCGTGACTATATTCATCTAAAATAGCGTGTATCATAGAGGTTTTGCCCCATCAGGGCGACCAGGAGCCAGTTCGATTGAGTAAAAATAAACTCTCCAAAGGCCAGCAGCGCCGCGTCAAAGCCAACCACCAGCGCCGTCTGAAAACCACTGCGGAGAAGGCCGACTACGATGACAACCTGTTTGGCGAAACGTCGGAAGGCATTGTCATCAGTCGCTTTGGTATGCATGCCGACGTCGAATCCGCTGACGGCAGCGTGCATCGCTGCAATATCCGCCGGACGATCCGCTCGCTGGTCACCGGCGACCGCGTGGTCTGGCGGCCGGGTAAAGACGCCGCCGACGGCGTAAGCGTCAAAGGGATCGTCGAGGCGGTGCACGATCGCGCCTCCGTCCTGACGCGTCCGGATTTTTACGACGGCGTGAAGCCTATCGCCGCCAATATCGACCAGATCGTGGTGGTTTCCGCGATCCTGCCTGAGCTGTCGCTGAATATTATCGATCGCTATCTGGTGGCCTGCGAAGCGCAGGATATCGAGCCGCTCATTGTGCTGAATAAAATCGATCTGCTGGATGATGATGGTCTGCGCTTCGTCAATGAGCAAATGGATATCTACCGCAACATCGGTTACCGCGTGCTGCTGGTTTCCAGTCGGACTCAGGACGGCCTTAAGCCGCTGGAAGCGGCCCTGACCGACCGCATCAGTATCTTCGCCGGGCAGTCCGGGGTCGGTAAATCGAGCCTGCTGAACGCCCTGCTCGGGTTGAGCGAGGATCAGATCCTCACCAATGATGTCTCGGACGTTTCCGGCTTAGGTCAACACACCACCACCGCTGCACGCCTCTACCACTTCCCGCACGGCGGCGATGTGATTGATTCACCGGGGGTACGTGAGTTCGGCCTGTGGCATCTGGAAGCGGAACAAATCACCAACGGCTTTGTCGAATTCCATGATTATTTAGGCCGTTGCAAATATCGCGACTGTAAACACGATACCGATCCTGGCTGTGCGCTTCGCGAAGCGGTAGAGAACGGCAAGATCGCCGAAAGCCGTTTTGAGAACTACCACCGCATCCTGGAAAGCATGGCGCAGGTACAGGTAAAAACGCGTAAAAACTTTTCCTCGTCCGATGACTGATCATTAAGCTGAGCATCACGTCAGGCGCTGCCGGGCAGCGATGATGACGCAGCTTACGCGGATGCCATTTGGCGAGTTTTACGTATAGAATCGTCCCCTTTTTTCAGGTCCCCGCCCGCAGGCGGGGTCAGGAACGACATATCATGGCCTGGAGGCTACTTTGTTAAACGATCTTAAACTTTCACTGCAATACATTCTGCCTAAACTGTGGCTCACCCGCCTCGCAGGCTGGGGTGCGAGCAAACGCGCAGGTTGGCTGACGAAGCTGGTCATCGATCTGTTCGTGAAATACTACAAGGTCGATATGAAAGAGGCGCAGAAGCCGGATACCGCGGCTTATCGCACCTTCAACGATTTCTTCGTGCGCCCGCTGCGCGACGACGTTCGCCCGCTGAATACCGATCCAAACGTGCTGGTGATGCCGGCCGATGGCGTGATCAGCCAGCTTGGCGCCATTGAGAACGATAAAATCCTGCAGGCTAAAGGTCATGACTACAGTCTGGAAGCCCTGCTGGCCGGCAACTATCAGATGGCCGACCTGTTCCGTAACGGCAGCTTCGCCACCACCTACCTGTCGCCGCGCGACTATCACCGCGTACACATGCCGTGCAACGGCATCCTGCGCGAAATGATCTACGTTCCTGGCGACCTGTTCTCTGTTAACCACTTGACGGCGCAGAACGTGCCGAACCTGTTCGCCCGTAACGAGCGCGTCATCTGCCTGTTTGATACTGAGTTTGGCCCGATGGCGCAAATTCTGGTGGGCGCAACTATCGTCGGCAGCATCGAGACCGTGTGGTCCGGCACCGTGACCCCGCCGCGCGAAGGCATTATTAAACGCTGGACTTGGCCCGCTGGCGACAACGAAGGCTCCATCGCCTTGCTGAAAGGCCAGGAGATGGGCCGCTTCAAACTGGGTTCCACCGTGATCAACCTGTTTGCCCCGGGCCAGGTGAAGCTGGTCGACACGCTGCAAAGCCTGTCCGTGACCAAGATCGGCCAACCGCTGGCGACAGCAGTGGAAGCGACCGCCGCCGCTGAACCCGCGCCGTTACCGGAAGAAGAGATCCGCGCCGAACACCGCGCCAGCCCGCTGGTTGATGATAAACAAGACCAAGGTTAATTCTTCAGCAAAAGGGTTATGCCGTGCGCCTGATATACACTTTCCTGTTGGCCTTGAGCCTCAGTTTCGGGGCGTACGCTGCGACAGCCCCGGATGCTAAACAGATAACCCAGGAACTGGAACAGGCGAAGGCGGCAAAGCCCGCCCAGCCTGAAACCGTTGAAGTTCTGCAGTCCGCGCTGAACGCGCTTGAGGAGCGAAAATCATCCCTCGAGCGCGCCCGTCAGTATCAGGACGTTATCGACAATTTCCCCAAACTGTTTCAAAGCCTGCGTGCCCAGCTCAATAATCTGAGCGAAGAGCCGCGCCAGGTGCCAACCGGCCTGACCGCCGATGCGCTGAACCAGGAGATCCTGCAGGTCAGCAGCCAACTGCTGGAATCGAGCCGCCAGGCGCAGCAGGAGCAGGATCGCGCGCGTGAAATCGCCGACTCCCTGAACCAGCTGCCGCAGCAGCAAACCGATGCCCGTCGTCAGCTCAATGAGGTTGAGCGCCGCATCGGCACGCAAACCGGCAACAATGCTCTCGCCCAGGCGCAAAATCTTGCCCTGCAGGCGGAATCGGCGCGTCTGAAGGCGCTGGTGGATGAACTCGACCTCGCCCAGCTCTCCGCCAACAACCGCCAGGAGCTGTCGCGCGCCCGTTCCGAGCTGGCGCAAAAGCAGAGCGAGCAGCTGGATGCCTATCTGCAGGCGCTGCGCAATCTGCAAAACAGCCAGCGCCAGCGGGAGGCGGAAAAGGCGCTGGAGAGTACCGAACTGCTGGCGGAGAACAGTGAAAACCTGCCGCCGGACATCACCGCCCAGTTTAAGGTCAACCGTGAGCTCTCCCAGGCGCTGAACCAGCAGGCGCAGCGCATGGATCTGGTGGCATCCCAGCAGCGACAGGCGACGAATCAAACGCTGCAGGTGCGCCAGGCGTTAAACACCCTGCGCGAGCAGTCGCAGTGGCTGGGCTCCTCCAATCTGCTGGGCGAAGCCCTGCGCGCCCAGGTGGCGCGGCTGCCGGAGCGCCCTCGCCCGCAGCAGCTGGATACGGAAATGGCGCAGCTGCGCGTGCAGCGTCTGCGCTTTGAAGATTTGCTGAGTAAGCAGCCGCAGCTGCGGCAGATCCGCCAGGCCGACGGCGAACCGCTGACCAGCGAGCAGAACAAGATCCTGCAGGCGCAGCTGCGCACGCAGAACGAGCTGCTGAACTCGCTGCTGCGCGGCGGCGATACCCTGATGCTGGAGCTCACCAAGCTGAAGGTCGCCAACGGCCAGCTGGAAGACGCGCTGAAAGAGATCAACGAAGCCACCCACCGCTATCTGTTCTGGACTTCGGACGTCAGCCCCATCGGCTTCTCCTGGCCGCTGGAGATCGTCCAGGATCTGCGGCGCCTGATCTCCCTGGATACCATCAGCGAACTGGGTAAAGCCAGCGCGATGATGCTTACCAGCAAAGAGACCCTGCTGCCGCTGTTTGCCGCCCTGCTGCTGGTTGGCTTTAGCATCAGCTCGCGGCGCCATTTCACCCGCTTTCTCGAGCGCTCCAGCGCCCGGGTGGGGAAAGTCACTCAGGATCACTTCTGGCTGACGCTGCGCACGGTCTTCTGGTCGATACTGGTGGCCTCGCCGCTGCCGGTGCTGTGGATGACGCTCGGCTATGGTCTGCAGTCCGCCTGGCCGTTCCCGCTGGCGGTGGCGATTGGCGATGGAGTCACCGCGACGGTGCCTCTGCTGTGGGTGGTGATGATCTGCGCCACCTTCGCCCGGCCAAACGGGCTGTTTATCGCCCACTTCGGCTGGCCGCGTAGCCGCGTGGCGAAGGCGATGCGCTACTACCTGATGAGCATCGGGCTGATTGTGCCGCTGATTATGGCGCTGATCATGTTCGATAATCTTAACGACCGCGAATTCTCCGCTTCGCTGGGCCGCCTGTGCTTCCTGCTGATCTGCGGCGCGCTGGCGGTGGTCACCCTGAGCCTTAAGCACGCCGGTATTCCGCTCTATCTGGATAAAGAGGGGAATGGCGACAATATGGTGAACCGCCTGCTGTGGAACCTGATGCTTGGCGCCCCGCTGGTGGCCATGCTGGCGGCCGCCGTCGGCTACCTCGCCACCGCCCAGGCGCTGCTTGCGCGTCTGGAAACCTCGGTCGCCATCTGGTTCCTGCTGCTGGTGGTCTATCACATCATCCGCCGCTGGATGCTGATCCAGCGCCGCCGGCTGGCCTTCGACCGGGCCCGCCATCGTCGCGCGGAAATTCTCGCTCAGCGCGCCCGCGGCGAAGATGAGCCCGTTCACGTCAGCAGCCCGGAAGGGTCGGTGGAGACGGAGGTCAGCGAGGTCGACCTCGATGCCATCAGTACCCAGTCGCTGCGGCTTGTCCGCTCCCTGCTGATGCTGATCGCGCTGCTATCGGTCATCGTGCTGTGGTCGGAAATTCACTCGGCGTTTGGCTTCCTTGAGAATATCTCGCTGTGGGACGTGACCTCGACGGTACAAGGGGTGGAAAGCCTTGAGCCTATTACGCTTGGCGCGGTGTTGATTGCCATTCTGGTGCTGATCATCACCACTCAGCTGGTACGCAACCTGCCCGCGCTGCTGGAACTGGCGATCCTCCAGCATCTCGATTTAACCCCCGGCACCGGCTACGCCATCACCACCATCACTAAGTATCTGCTGATGCTGGTCGGCGGGCTGGTGGGCTTCTCGATGATCGGTATCGAGTGGTCGAAGCTGCAGTGGCTGGTCGCCGCGCTGGGTGTGGGTCTCGGGTTTGGCCTGCAGGAGATCTTCGCCAACTTTATCTCCGGCCTGATTATCCTGTTTGAGAAGCCGATCCGCATCGGCGATACGGTCACCATTCGCGACCTGACGGGCAGCGTCACCCGCATTAATACCCGTGCGACCACCATCAGCGACTGGGACCGAAAAGAGATTATCGTGCCGAACAAGGCGTTCATTACCGAACAGTTTATCAACTGGTCGCTGTCGGACTCGGTTACCCGCGTGGTGCTGACGGTGCCGGCGCCTGTGGACGCCGATACCGAAGAGGTGACGAAAATTCTCATCGCCGCGGCGCATCGCTGCTCGCTGGTCATCGATACCCCGGCGCCGGAGGCGTTTCTCGTCGACCTGCAGCAGGGGATCCAGATTTTCGAGCTACGTATTTTTGCCGCGGAGATGGGGCACCGCATGCCGCTGCGCCATGAGATGCATCAGCTGATCCTGGCGGGCTTCCGCGAGCATGGCATTGATATGCCGTTCCCTCCGTTCCAGATGCGTCTGGAAAGTATTGACGGCAGGCAAAGCAGTAAAACCATGACCTCGGCCGGAAAAACCAGCCGCCGTACGGCTGGTAGCCTGTAAACCATCCCCTGCCCGGCGGCACCGCCGGGCAGGCTCTTTAACTCTCCATCACCAGCGCGCCGGACGCCATGCGCCGACGGTAGCTTTCGTAGATCCCCAGCGCCAGCAGTGAGAAGAAGATCGGTCCACCGACCATCCACAGGGTGCTGTTCCAGTCCCCGCTGTCGATGACGGGTTGGATAATGGTGAAGATATTGGCGAAGGTCACCACCAGCAGCACCACGCCGGTCGCCAGCAGCGTCGACGGACGGTTTTTGAAGATCACGAACGGCCGGTCAAGATGGGTTTTCGCCTTGAAGAACGGGAAGGCGATGGTCAGGAACAGATAAGGCAAGGTCATAGAGACATTGGCCATCAGCGTCAGCTTGTTATAAAACGCGGAAGCGCTATCCCCACCGAACGATACCAGTACGATAAACACCCCGACCAGCAGACACTGCAGCCACATCGCCGCGGCGGGCATTCCGTTGACGTTGAGACGGGTCATCACCGACGGCCAGAGCGCTTTTGGCGTGCCCTGGATAATCGCTTTCAGGGGAGAATAGCTGAGGGTGAAGAACGCGCCGGTGTAAGCGAGAAACATCGACAGGCCGGTAATACGGGCGAACCAGACCCCGGTCAGGGCTGACGCCGCAGGGGTCAGGTGCAGGGCCTGGCCCAGCGTCGCCCCGAGGCTGGTCATCAGCACATAGGTGATGTTGCCGAGGTTGGTCGAACGCGCGCCAAGCACCTGCTGCCAGTTGGCGCTCACGCCCCACAGCACAATCGCCAGCGAGTAACCGATCGAGATAACGATCGCCGCGATGATAATACCTTTGGCAAAGTTCTTTTCTGGCTTATCGGTCTTATCCACTAAGCCGCCAACCGCCTCAATTCCGCCATAGGCAAAGATGGCAAATACCACAAACGACAGCATCGCCATGCCCGACTGATACCCGGGATTAGGCGAAAGGGTGAAGTTTAACGGCTGGGCGAAATGACCGCCGTTAAGCAGAAGGATCGCCCCGCTCACCAGCAGCAGCACCAGGTTAAGCCCCATCACCGCGATACCGCCGACGGCGGTAATTTTAGCGATTTTATTGATCCCTTTGACGGCAATAAAGGTCACCACGACCATCCAGCAGGCCGCCAGAATACCGACCGTCTGCGTCGGCGTCAGGCTACCCAGCGCCCAGGTCTGGGTTTTGTCCGCGCCAAACAAAAAAGTAGATAGCGGGACCCAGATCTTAGCGGCGGTACTCACCATCCACACTACGTACGAGGCAAACCACATAAAGGTACCAATGAAGGCAAAGCGCGGCCCGACGCTGTGGTTCATCCAGGAATAGATCCCGCCCTCTTCGCGACGATAAGCTGAGCCCATCTCCGCCATCATCAGCGCGAACGGGATAAAGAAAAAGAGGGCGGAAAAAAGGTAAAACGGCATCGCGCTATAGCCCATCAGATAAAACGCCGATGGGCTGTTGGCAAAGCCAAACACCGAGGTGAAGATCATCAGAATCAGCCCGATCAGGCTCATCTTCTTGAGTTGTTGATGCATAAATCTATCCAAACGTGGGCATCGCCCGACGAGCGACGCCTGGCCTCATAAAAAGAGCGCGGATAGTAGCAAAATCACGGA
>ERZ840096.2776-NODE-2776-length-13020-cov-3.033243_pt1 | contig 13020 bp, 8 predicted proteins | sample MGYA00519878_ERZ840096 | MGnify/ENA primary metagenome ERZ840096 (study PRJEB31850, sample SAMEA3708865) | human gut metagenome | biome: human gut; feature: human-associated habitat; material: faeces | place: China | collected 2014 ...
AACCCAAACTTCTTTGGCACGGCATTTGTTGAATACTATGTGAATCCTTTAAACAAGGAGGATGACGGACGATGAATAATAACAATTAAAATATTTACAATCATGGGAAAGATTATTGGAATCGACTTAGGAACAACCAACTCTTGTGTTGCCGTATTGGAAGGTAACGAACCGGTTGTTATCGCGAACAGCGAAGGTAAAAGAACAACACCTTCAATCGTAGCTTTCGTAGAAGGCGGCGAGCGTAAGGTAGGTGATCCCGCAAAACGTCAGGCTATCACCAATCCTGAAAAGACTATATTCTCTATCAAACGTTTCATGGGTGAAACTTATGACCAAGTACAAAAGGAAATCAATCGCGTTCCTTATAAAGTAGTGCGTGGTGATAACAACACTCCTCGTGTAGATATCGAAGGACGTTTGTATACTCCGCAGGAAATCTCAGCGATGATCCTGCAGAAAATGAAAAAGACAGCTGAGGATTATTTGGGACAGGAAGTAACGGAAGCCGTTATCACAGTACCTGCTTACTTTAGTGACGCTCAACGTCAGGCTACGAAAGAGGCTGGTGAGATCGCAGGTTTAACCGTACGCCGTATCGTAAACGAACCGACTGCCGCTTCTTTAGCTTATGGTTTGGATAAGACGAACAAAGACATGAAGATCGCCGTATTCGACTTAGGTGGTGGTACATTCGATATCTCCATCCTTGAGTTAGGTGACGGCGTATTCGAGGTAAAATCAACAAACGGTGATACTCACCTAGGTGGTGATGACTTCGACCACGTAATCATCGACTGGTTGGCTGAAGAATTCGAACGAGAGGAAGGCGTAGACTTACGTAAAGACCCGATGGCTTTACAACGTTTAAAAGAAGCTGCCGAGAAAGCGAAGATCGAGTTGTCAAGTACGACTAGCACGGAGATCAACTTGCCGTATATCATGCCGGTAAACGGTATTCCAAAGCACTTGGTTAAGACTTTGACTCGTGCTAAATTCGAACAATTGGCTGACGGTCTGATCCAAGCATGTATCGAACCGTGCCGTCAATCCTTGAAAGATGCAGGTTTATCAACTTCTGATATCGACGAAGTGATATTGGTAGGTGGTTCTACTCGTATCCCGGCTGTACAGGCTATCGTTGAGAAATTCTTCGGTAAAGCTCCGTCTAAGGGCGTTAACCCGGATGAAGTAGTAGCCGTAGGCGCAGCGATCCAAGGTGGTGTATTGACAGGTGAGGTTAAAGACGTATTGCTGTTGGATGTTACTCCGCTGTCTTTAGGTATTGAGACAATGGGTGGTGTAATGACTAAATTGATCGAGTCTAACACGACCATCCCGACCAAGAAGTCCGAGACATTTACGACTGCCGTAGACAATCAGCCTTCTGTTGAGATCCACATCTTGCAAGGTGAGCGTTCTTTGGCTAAAGATAACAAGTCTATCGGTCGTTTCCACTTGGATGGAATACCTGCCGCACAACGTGGTGTTCCTCAGATCGAGGTTACATTCGATATCGACGCTAACGGTATATTGAACGTATCGGCTAAGGATAAAGGAACCGGTAAAGTACAAAGTATCCGTATCGAGGCTTCCAGCGGTTTGAGCGATGATGAGGTTAAGCGTATGAAAGAAGAGGCTGCCGCAAACGCAGAGGCCGATAAGAAAGAGAAAGAGCGTATCGATAAATTGAATCAAGCGGATAGCATGATCTTCCAGACCGAGAAACAATTGAAAGATCTTGGCGACAAGCTTCCGGCAGACAAGAAAGCTCCGATCGAAGGTGCCTTGAACAAATTGAAAGAAGCTCATAAGGCTCAGGATATCGCAGGTATCGATGCTGCTATGGCAGAATTGAACAGCGTATTCCAAGCAGCTAGCCAAGAAATGTACAACGCTCAAGGTGGCGGCGCTCAAGGCGGTCCGCAAGCAGATCCTAACTTCGGTGGTCAACAAGCTGGCGGTAACGCAGGTAGCAGCAACAACAGCAAAGACGGTAACGTTACGGACGTTGACTTTGAGGAAGTAAAATAAAAAGAAGCGGTTTTAATCGCTCCTTTACTCCACATAAGATAGAAAAACGGCTATCGGGTCCTTCGGGATCTGATAGCCGTTTTTTATTTTAGCCCTATATATTCAATAAAAAAGCCATTGATATCCAATAATTATTAATAAGTTTGCACTCGCATAAAAACACTCATTTTAAATTACGATTAAGGGCAACGTACTAATTTTCGACTTATGCTAGCGAGATCTATACAGAAATATTACATATTTGTTCTACTTTTTCTGCTAGCCATTCTACAGTCCTCTTGTCAACAGTCGGAAAATAAATATCGTATATTAGTAGTCCATTCCTATGAAAGCGACTATGTAGCTTATAAAGACTGCGATCGGTTGATCCGGAAATCCCTCGAGAAAAAGGGGATTAATCCGTCGATCCAAACATTCTATTTGAACTGCGAGCAATATGCGGCACCTGCCGAAGAAAAACGGATGTACCTGTATCTAGATTCGATCTCCACTTGGAAACCCGATCTGATATTGGTCTACGAGGATCAAGCGACTTACACGTTAATGCAATGCCATCATCCGCTAATTTCTACAATTCCCATTGTATTTGGCGGCGTAAATTTCCCCAATAAGGCACTATTGGCGCAATATTCGAATGTTTCCGGATTCTGGGACGAGCCCGACTACGTCACGAACATCCGCTTGATAGAACATCTGTTGGGCAAGTCTACGATTTATATGTTGCACGATAGTACGTATATAGATAGGCACATTAAGGCTACGTTACATGAGCAATGTGCTCAAGCAGACATTCGGGTCGATAATAATCGCATCATGTATATACCGGTAGAGATCGCTACTTTGGACAGGGTCAATCAAAGCTTAAAACGACCGGATAGTACGACCGTCAACGTCGTGCCCGTGCAAGGAGACAAGCTATCAGCTGTTTCTTGGTACATGAGTAAACACGTCCCTTACATCTACTATCTACAGGCCAAACGGGATTACCGGGTATTGAACACCAGCCGTTTTTCCAGTAAACCCTCTTTTACGGCGATCAACGAGGATCTAGGATATACGAATAAACTTGTAGGTGGCTATATCACCTCCTTGGAAACCCAAATAGAAGAATCTACCGATAGAGCCGCGGAAATATTAAAAGGCTCCCCTAGCGAATCATTCCCACAGATAACAAAGAGCAAGAAGAATTATGTATTTGATTTCAATGAAGTCAAATATTGGAATATCGATAAAAGGCTTCTTCCGAAGGATGCTATACTTTTGAACTTTCCTTTTAAGGACCAATATCCAAGATTATTCTGGAGCTTGATAATCGTAGTCAGCACGATGTGCTGCTTTGTCTTCGGTAGCTTCATCATCATGTATACCCAAGAATCCAAGGCAAAACGACAAGCGCAAAAAGCCCTATTACATGAAAAGGAATCATTAGCGGAAGCCTTGGAGAAAGCCAATGAGTCCGACCGGATGAAATCCGTATTCTTGGCTAACATGAGTCATGAGATACGTACCCCTCTAAATGCGATCATCGGCTTTTCAAGCCTAATCGCCGAACTGGATCTGACAGCGGAAGAGAAGGAGCAATACGCTAATATCATCACGACCAATAACGAGTTATTACTAAAGTTAGTCAATGACATATTGGATTTGGCAAGGATTGAATCCGGAGGTATCGTCTTTCATAAAGAATCCTGCAATTTAACGGATTTAGTGAAAACCCTTTATAAACAACATCTTTCCGATGTCCCCGAAGGTATCGAATTCAAGGAGAAATGCCCCGATACGCCGATCTGCTTATATACGGATAAGGAGCGACTTTACCAAGCGCTCGAGAACATACTGAAAAATGCTATAAAATTTACTTCCGCAGGCTTTATAGAGATCGGTTACGAGTATTCCACCAATGCACAAGACGTCCGACTTTATGTGCAGGATACAGGCATCGGGATCTCTCCCGAGGACCAAGAAGCGATATTCGAGCGTTTCAAGAAGCTGGATGATTTCGTGCAAGGGACAGGTCTTGGATTATCGATCTGCCAAGCTATCGTAAAACAATTAAACGGGCGTATCTTGCTCAAGTCCGAAAAGAATAAGGGGTGCCGCATCTCCTTGGTTTTCGAATTATAAACCAACCTCAGAAGCCAAGAAAAATAGACATTTGTCTCTTTGATATCCAATTACTTTTTATACATTTGTACCTATTATATTGAAGCTATACACATGGCGAACACTTCTTATCGTTATCTTTTTTTATTGTTGCTTCCATTATTTCTATTGGTCGCAAATTCTTGCGAACGCTCAACCACGGAAAAGCGTATCTTGATAGTCCAATCTTATGAGCCGGACTTTCAAGCCTATAAAGATATAGAAGAGGCTTTTAAAAAAGGATTCCAGAAGGAAGGCATTCCTGCTAGTATCTTCACGTTCTATCTTAATTGCGAAGCTTATCAATCGCTAGAAGAGAAACAAAGAATATATACGGAACTCAATACGTTATCTTTATGGAAGCCTGATATCATAATCGTAAACGATGATCAAGCGACCTATTCCTTATTGGCTTGCGAACATCCTTTATTAGATAGCGTACCTATCGTTTTTACCGGAGTCAACTACCCAAACATACCCTTAATTCAAAAGTATCCTAACGTATCCGGATTTTGGGATAAGCCGGACTATCGGAAAAACGTCGAACTTATCGAGCGAATCATGGGAAAATGCGTAATTGTACGTGTCTCTGATAGTACAGCTCTTGACAAAAAAATCCTGAAAGATATGGATGAGCAAATAAAAGGGCTATGCTCCAAGGCTAGACCCGATTACCTTAAATATCCCCAGTATTCATCCCCATCCGATAAAAAGAGATCCTCTTCTTTAGTGCGGTTCCCAAAAGTACCGTTCGATTCCCTCTATATACAAACCATTCAACCCCGCACCAGTTCCAACTTGATCTGGGGGTTAGGTACAAGTACTTACAACAAGGCCTACCTTGCTACCAAAAGAGATTATACCTCGATAGCCTTAGGTAGGTTCTGCTCATTTCCCAGCTTCTCGGCGATCAACGAATCCGTAGGATATGACGGAGACTTCATCGGAGGATATATGACCCCGGTAGAGAGCCAAACCCAAGAAGCCTTACGACGAGCTGCCAGCATACTCAAGGGCACACCGGCCAATAGCTTCCCACAAATAACGGAAAGCGCCAAAAACTATCTGTTCGATTACCCGACTTTAAATAAATGGGGTATCGATTGGAAAGAACTGCCTCAAAACAGCATCTTCTTGAATATGCCCTTTGTGGTTCGTTATCAAACATATATTATTCTATGCGGGATTCTTCTAACCCTATTTATCCTATGGACGCTTTTCTATCAAAGAGTACAATACCGTCGCGAAGCCTCTCACAAGAAACAGGCTCAAGAAAGTTTACGGAAAGAGAAAGAATTCCTCTCGTTGGCTTTAGAGAGCGGTGATATTTTCGCATTCCGATACAGCAACGGCGTATTCGAGTTCGACCATGATTTCTATAAGTCGTTGGATATGCCGATAAAGCCGATCACCTCCACGCAATTCCAAGAGTCTATCCACCCTGAAGACCGGGAAGATTTCATCCAACATAAGCACCTGCTTGATACAGGATTCCCTTCCCGTAAGATCACCCGCCGCCGATATAATTTCAACGGCAAAGGGCATATATGGTGGGAATTCAGATATGCGCAAGCGAAGAATGGACAAGACTCCACCCGCAATAATGTCGGAGTAAACGGGCTCTGCTTAAATATCCAACAAAGTAAGGAAGTAGAGGAAGATCTTATCAAAGCCCGTATAAGGGCCGAGGAAGCGGACCAAATGAAATCAGCGTTCCTCGCCAATATGAGCCATGAGATACGTACCCCGCTTAACGCCATCGTTGGATTTTCGGAACTGCTAACAAGCGATATGGAAATAAGCCCGAACGAGAGGGATGAGTTCATGCAAGTTATCAGTAAGAACAGCGACCTCTTATTGAAATTGATCAATGACATTCTCGATCTATCCCGCATCAAGTCCGGTAAGATGTCGTTTACCCTCACGAATTGTGACTTAAACGAATTACTATCCCATATCTACCGCACCCATCAATTGTTGATGCCCCAAGGCGTAGCGCTTAAAATACAACTGCCGGTCCTCCCGGCCATTATCCAAGCGGACCTACATCGATTAACCCAAGTGATTACCAACCTCATAAACAACGCCGCAAAATTCACGACGCAAGGATACATCTTGATTAAATACGATTATACGCAAGATAAACGTTGGATCCAGATCTCCGTGACCGATACGGGCAAAGGCATTCCCGCAGATAAGCAAGCCCAAGTATTCGAACGGTTCAACAAACTGGACGAGTTTGCGCAAGGGACAGGCCTCGGACTGGCGATCTGCCAAATTATCATCGAGCACTTCGGAGGATATATCACCCTAGAATCCAAAGAAGGGGAAGGTAGCACATTCATCGTGACCCTCCCCTACACTCCCGGATTATCGGTATAAGATTATTTTTTCTTGAAACGCAAGAACGGCAATACAATAAATAAAGGTATGCAACAGATCATTACCCAGATAAAGAAATGTTGGTAACCGATCTGCTCCTGTATCCATCCCGATGCCATTCCCGGTAGCATCATACCTAACGCCATGAAACCGGTACTGATCGCATAATGCGAAGTCTTATATTCCCCCTCGGCGAAAAGCATCAGATACATCGTATAAGCCGTAAAGCCAAACCCGTAGCCGAATTGCTCGACAGCGACACAAGCGTTTACGACAACAATACTCTCCGGCATCGTATAGGCCATATACAAATAGACCAGATTCGGCAAGGAGATAGCCAATGCCATAGGCCATAACCAAGTCTTCAAGCCACTCCGGGATATAGCCAGGCCTCCTAAAACCCCTCCGAGCAATAAGGAGATCACTCCCACCGTACCATAAGCGAACCCGACCTCACCGGTACTGAGCGCCAGCCCGCCAACTTCCCACCCATCCAGCAGGAAAGGAGAAGCCAACTTTACCAATTGGGATTCCCCCAAACGATACGTCAGCATAAAAAGCAAAGCCGGGATAATCCCTTTCTTGCTGAAAAAGCTCACGAAAGTATTGCCGAACTCCACCAAGATGGTATGAGGGGTGATATTCGTACGTTGCGCGTCACTCGCCGGACGGGGTAAGATATACTTATGCCACAAGGCCAAGGCGATAAAGGTACCGGCCAATACGAAAAACACCAGACTCCAAGCAAAAGAAATCCGCCCGGTACTCTCCTCCAAAAGTCCCGCCAGCATAACCAGCAGACCTTGTCCGGTTAGCATCGCCACCCTGTAGAACGTATTTCGGATACCGATGAAGAACGCCTGTTGCTCCTCCGTCAAGCCCAGCATATAGAACCCATCTGCGGCGATATCGTGCGTAGCGGAACTAAACGCCATCAACCAAAAGAAAGCCAAGGTAAACCGCAGAAAGAAATCCCCGGGAAGGACGAACGCCACACCTGCCATTCCACCACCAATCAATAACTGCATGCCATAAATCCACCAACGCTTCGTTTTTATCAAGTCTACGAACGGGCTCCAGATGGGCTTGATCACCCAAGGAAAATAAAGCCAACTGGTAAACAAGGCGATATCCGTATTCGAGACGCCCAAACGTTTATACATGATCACAGAAAGCGTCATGACTACCACGTAGGGCAAGCCTTCGGCGAAATAAAGAGACGGGATCCAAGCCCAAGGACTACGTTTTTCCATAATCAGCAGGAATCAGATGATTAGAAGTCAATACTAAATCCATCCGCATCCTTCCACGCCGGGAACTTAGCCCGGAACTCATCCAGCTCGCTCTTCTTCAAGGTACATGTCCGGGTGATTTCCTCCCGTTTTCCGGCATCAGCCAATTTCTTTCCTTTTGCGTTATAAATCATGGAATCCCCTCTGAAAAGAAAACCTTTCCCATCTACCCCCACACGGTTCACGCCACAGACATAAGCCATGTTCTCAATGGCACGGGCATGCAGCAATGCCTTCCACGCCTTCTTCCGGGCCTCGGGCCAATTGGCCACATAAATCAAAAGATCATATTCGTTATTTACGTTGCGGCTCCAAACCGGGAAACGCAGGTCATAACAAACCTGCAAACAGATATTCCAGCCTTTATAGGGCACGATCAGCCGTTTGTCGCCCGCCGAGAAATGCTTGTCCTCTTCCGCCATACGGAACAAATGACGCTTATCGTAATAATACTCCTCTCCTTCCGGAGTGATGAAAAAAGCCCGGTTGTAGAACTTTCCGTTATCTTTCGCGATAAAACTCCCGGCCACGGCCAGTTTATATTTCTTAGCCCATTCCTTTATAGTCGGTACGGTCTGGCCCTCCATCGTATCGGCTTGTTTCTCCACGTCCATGGAAAATCCCGTGGTAAACGTCTCCGGCAATACCGCTAAATCGGTTCTTCCACTAACACGGCGCAACAGTTCGCCGTAATAACCCAAGTTCTCTTCACGGTCTTCCCAAATGATATGGGATTGTATCATGCTGATACGTAAGTCTTCAGTCATAGAATAAAGATATTAAGGTAATAAAAAGACATATTGTGACAAGGAAACAGTTTCATGGTGAAGAAACAGTAGTTTCTTCATAGCAAAACTTTTGTTTCTCTTAGGGAAAACTTTTGTTTTCCTATAGTAAAACTCTTATTTCTTCACCATAAAACTCCTATACCTGTACGAAATTCTCAGGATGGCAAGCGGTAACTCCCCGATACATCTCACGTATCGTATGGATATCTTTATCCACATCACCTGTCGGATAAAAAACACCTTTCGTACCCACCTCTTTCTTTCCATAATCAAAATAAGCCACCACGATCGGCACGTTCGCTTTCAAAGCGATAAAATAGAATCCTTTTTTCCAGTCCTTGGCCCGCTTCCGGGTACCTTCCGGTGTGACGGCCAATTGAAACCTCTCACTGGTCTTGAAACGTTCCACCATCTGATCGGTCACCGACGTACGTTTACCACGATCCACCGGAACACCTCCCAGCCAGTTAAACAGCAAATTAAAAGGGAAAAAGAACCACTCTTTCTTAATAAGGAAACCGGCGTTACACCCGATCGAGGTATAAAAAAGTTTCCCTACGATAAAATCCCAGTTACTGGTATGCGGAGCCACACATACGATACATTTCGGCAAATCCACGCCATCCACCGGGCCCAGCTTCCACCCCGCCATACGGAGTATCGCCTTACTAATTGCCTTCTTCATGCCTATTTGTCCTTGCTCAACTCTCCTATCTCGTCGGCGATAGCGTTAACCTCGTTTTGCAAGTCCTCTCTTAATTTGCGATAATAATTCCGTACGAGAGCCTTGTTATCCTTGCCGTCGGGGTGTCCGGCACGAACGATATAACTATCTTGCATATCTAGGATACGAGCCATCAAAGCATCCGCTTTCTCTTGATTTACTCCGGGTATATACAATTTGCAAACCAGCGCTTCCGTGAACAATTCACCAGCCACGTAGCTGATCTCTTTCTTTAAAATTCTTCTTTTAGCCATAATTATTTCATATTTAATTATCCACAAATATAGAACATATGTTATTAAATACCGAGGAAAGGCCAAGAAAAAACATAAAATGAATTATCTTTGCAGCGGTGAAATCATTGATTATAAACAAATCAAATATGAACGAAATGATAAAGACGCCAGAGTTTCTCTTTGAAAGCAGCTGGGAAGTCTGTAATAAAGTGGGAGGTATTTATACCGTACTATCGACTAAAGCTCATACGCTTCAACAAATTTTTAACGACAAAGTAATATTCATCGGTCCGGATGTGTGGGCAAACACAACCGCTCCCGATTTTACGGAAGACGCATCTTTGTTTGAGGATTGGAGAAAGCACGCCGAGGCAGTAGATCACTTGAAAGTTAAGGTTGGTCGCTGGAACGTACCGGGTACCCCCCCTGTTATACTGGTAGATTTCAAGTCCTACTTCAGTGAACGAGACGCCTTTTTCTATTCTATGTGGGAAAATTTCCGAGTTGACTCCATCCACGCCTACGGCGATTACGATGAGTCTTGTATCTTCGCATATGCGGTCGGTAAGGTAATAGAGAGTTTCTATCACTTCTACAAACTGGAAAACAAGAAAGTCGCCGCCCTATTCAATGAATGGATGTTGGCGATGGGAGCGCTTTACATTCAAAAGCAAATCCCTGCCATAGCGACACTTTTCACGACGCATGCCACATCGATCGGACGCTCTATCGCCGGTAACAACAAAGCGTTATACGCTTATATGGACGGTTACAACGGCGATCAGATGGCTAAGGAGCTAAACATGGAGGCCAAGCATTCCGTAGAGAAGCAGGCCGCCCATTACGTGGATTGCTTCACTACCGTAAGTGAAATCACCAATAACGAGTGTAAAGAACTGCTTGACAAGCCTGCCGATGTAGTCTTGATGAACGGCTTTGAAGACGATTTCGTTCCGAAAGGCTCCACATTTACCGGTAAGCGCAAGCGGGCGCGTTCCACTATGTTGCGTGTGGCAAACAGTCTGTTGGGACAGGAATTTGATGATGATACGCTTATCATCGGAACCAGCGGCCGTTACGAGTTCAAGAACAAGGGCATCGATGTGTTCCTGGAATCATTGAACCGTTTGAACCGTGATAAGAATCTGAATAAGAAAGTGCTGGCTTTCGTCAACGTACCCGGTTGGGTGGGTGACCCCCGCGAAGACCTGCAGCAGCGTCTGAAAAAGAAAGACGAGCATTATACCACTCCTTTGGAAGTACCTTTCATCACGCACTGGCTGCACAACATGACGCACGACCAGGTGCTGGACATGCTGAAGTACCTCGGTATGGGCAACCGTCCCGAAGACAAGGTGAAGGTAATCTTCGTTCCCTGCTACCTGGACGGTAAGGACGGCATTCTCAACAAGCATTATTACGACCTGATACTGGGAGAGGACCTCAGCGTTTATCCCTCTTACTATGAGCCGTGGGGATATACCCCGCTGGAGAGCGTGGCTTTCCGCGTGCCCACCATTACGACCGATCTTGCCGGCTTCGGACTTTGGGTGAACAGCCTGAAGAACCAGCACGGTATCAACGATGGAGTAGAGGTGCTGCACCGTTCGGACTATAACTATTCCGAAGTGGCGGACGGTATCAAGGACACCATAACCTTGTTCTCTACAAAGACAGATGCGGAAATCAAAGAAATCCGTAAGCGTGCCGCCCAAGTGGCAGAGCAGGCCTTATGGAAGCATTTCATACAATATTATTATGAAGCCTACGACCTTGCGTTGCGCAATGCGATGAAGCGTCAGTTGGGCTGATAAAAAGAATTATATTAATCAATCAAGTAATCATACAATGAAGATTAAAGTTAGTAATGTAAACACTCCGAACTGGAAAGATGTGAACGTTAAATCTCACATCCCCGCTGAATTGGAGAAGTTATCCGAACTTGCACGTAACATTTGGTGGTCATGGAACTTTGAAGCCACCGAACTGTTTAGAGACCTTGACCCTGCTCTTTGGAAAGAAGTAGGACAGAACCCTGTTCTGCTGTTGGAACGTATGAGTTATGCCAAGCTTGAGGCGCTTGCTGAAGATAAGGTTATTTTGCGCAGAATGGAAGATGTATATTCCAAGTTCCGCAATTACATGGATGTAAAACCCGACAGCAATCGTCCTTCCGTTGCATATTTCAGTATGGAATACGGTTTGAATCATGTACTTAAGATATATTCCGGTGGTCTGGGCGTACTTGCCGGCGACTATTTGAAAGAGGCTTCCGACAGCAACGTAGACTTGTGTGCCGTAGGTTTCCTGTACCGTTACGGTTATTTCACCCAAACCTTGTCTATGGACGGACAGCAGATTGCCAACTACGAAGCCCAGAACTTCGGTCAGTTGCCTCTCGACCGCGTATTGGACGAAAACGGAAAGCAGGTTGTAGTCGATGTTCCTTACCTGGATTACTACGTACATGCTTATCTTTGGAGAGTGAACGTAGGCCGTATCTCCCTTTATCTGCTCGATACGGACAACGAGATGAACAGCGAGTTCGACCGTTCCATCACTCACCAGCTTTACGGCGGCGACTGGGAGAACCGTTTGAAGCAGGAAATCCTGCTCGGTATCGGCGGTATCCTTACCTTGAAGAAGCTGGGTATCAAGAAAGACGTATATCACTGCAACGAAGGCCACGCAGCGTTGATTAACGTACAGCGCATCTGCGACTACGTAGCCGAAGGTCTGACCTACGACCAGGCCATCGAGCTGGTACGCGCCTCTTCTCTGTACACCGTACACACTCCGGTTCCTGCCGGCCACGACTACTTCGACGAAGGTCTCTTCGGCAAGTACATGGGCGGTTATCCTGCCCGTATGGGTATCACTTGGGACGACCTCATGGACCTCGGCCGCAACAACCCCGGCGACAAGGGCGAGCGTTTCTGCATGTCCGTATTTGCCTGCAACACTTCTCAGGAAGTGAACGGTGTAAGCTGGTTGCACGGAAAGGTTTCCCAGGAGATGTTTGCTCCCATCTGGAAAGGTTACTTCCCGGAAGAAATGCACGTGGGCTACGTCACCAATGGTGTGCACTTCCCCACATGGAGCGCAACGGAGTGGAAGCAGCTCTATGCCAAGCACTTCGATGAAAACTTCTGGTACGACCAGTCCAATCCTAAGATTTGGGAAGCTATCTACAGCGTACCCGATGAAGAGATCTGGAAGACGCGCATGGCCATGAAGAACAAACTGATTGACTACGTCCGCAAGGAATACCGCAAGACATGGCTGAACAACCAGGGAGACCCCTCACGTGTTGTGTCTCTGCTGGACAAGATTAACCCGAATGCACTGCTGATAGGTTTTGGACGCCGTTTCGCCACTTACAAGCGTGCACACCTGCTGTTCACCGACTTGGACCGTCTGTC
>ERZ840096.2778-NODE-2778-length-13013-cov-2.423599_pt1 | contig 13013 bp, 9 predicted proteins | sample MGYA00519878_ERZ840096 | MGnify/ENA primary metagenome ERZ840096 (study PRJEB31850, sample SAMEA3708865) | human gut metagenome | biome: human gut; feature: human-associated habitat; material: faeces | place: China | collected 2014 ...
CTTTGCGCCACTAGAGTTCAAAAGTTTATAAACTGGATATATGAGTAAGTTCAAGAGAAATTTGATTACCACGGCTTTGCCCTATGCGAATGGACCCGTGCATATCGGACACTTGGCGGGGGTATACGTGCCTGCCGATATTTACGTGAGATATCTGAGGAAAAAGGGTGAGGATGTGGCTTTTATCGGGGGATCGGATGAACACGGGGTACCGATCACGATCAAGGCTCAGAAAGAGGGTGTGACCCCGCAGGATATTGTCGATCGTTATCACAAGATTATCAAGGATTCTTTCGAAGAATTGGGTATTTCGTTTGATATATATTCCCGAACGAGTTCGAAAACGCATCACGAGTTATCTTCCGCTTTTTTCAAGAAGCTGTATGACGAGGGGAAATTTATCGAGAAGACCTCGATGCAATTCTACGACGAGAAGGCAGGGCAATTCCTAGCAGACCGTTATATCGTGGGGAAATGTCCTCATTGCGGTAACGAACGGGCATACGGGGATCAGTGTGAGGCTTGTGGAACTAGCTTGAACGCTACCGATTTGATTGATCCGGTGTCCGCGATCACGGGAAACAAACCGGAACTGAAAGAAACAAAGCACTGGTATTTGCCTTTGGATCAGTATGAAGGCTGGTTGAAAGAGTGGATTCTGGAAGAGCATAAAGAATGGAAACCGAATGTTTACGGGCAATGTAAATCTTGGTTGGACAACGGTTTGCAACCTCGTGCGGTGACCCGTGATTTGGATTGGGGGGTACCTGTTCCGATCGAGGGTGCCGAGGGAAAAGTGCTTTACGTGTGGTTTGATGCCCCGATCGGGTATATTTCTGCCACGAAAGATTTGACCCCGGAATGGGAAAAATACTGGAAAGACCCGGAGACCCGGATGATTCATTTTATCGGGAAGGATAATATTGTTTTCCATTGTATCATTTTCCCGGCTATGTTGAAAGCCGATGGTTCTTATATATTACCGGATAACGTGCCGGCCAACGAGTTCTTGAATTTGGAAGGAGATAAGATTTCCACTTCCCGGAACTGGGCGGTGTGGTTGCACGAGTATCTCGTGGAGTTCCCCGGTAAACAAGATGTGTTACGTTACGTGCTGACGGCAAACGCTCCTGAAACTAAAGATAACGACTTTACCTGGAAAGATTTCCAAACTCGGAATAATAGCGAGTTGGTGGCTATCTATGGAAACTTCATTAACCGTACGCTGGTGTTGACGCAAAAGTATTTTGCCAACCGGGTACCGGAACGGGGTGAGTTGACGGATTACGATAAAGAAGTTCTGGCTGAAATTCCGCAAATCGTGGAACGTGTAGAGAAGAGTCTGGAAACCTTCCATTTCCGTGATGCGTTGAAAGAGGCGATGAATCTGGCTCGTTTGGGTAATAAATACTTGGCGGATACCGAACCTTGGAAAGTGATCAAGACGGACGAGGGACGGGTGAAGACGATTCTGAATATCTGTTTACAGATTTCTGCCAACCTTTCCACGTTGATGGAACCGTTCATGCCGTTCTCTTCTCAGAAATTACGTGAGTTCATGAATATTGACGTGATTGATTGGGGTAAAATGGGTGATGGCGTGATTCCTGCCGGGCATGAATTGGGAGAGGCCGGATTGTTGTTCGAGAAGATCGAGGATGCAACGATTCAAGCCCAGATCGATAAATTGTTAGCTACCAAGAAAGCAAACGAGATGGCTTCCGTGAAGGCCGCCCCTGCCAAGGAGAATATCCAGTATGAGGATTTCATGAAAATGGATATTCGGGTAGGTACGATCATTGCTGCCGAGAAAGTGGCTAAGACCAAAAAGTTGATGAAATTGACCGTGGACACGGGAATTGACGAACGTACGATTGTTTCGGGTATAGCCGAGCATTACACGCCGGAAGAGGTGATCGGTCGTCAAGTCAGCGTGTTGGTTAACTTGGAATCGAAACCGTTAAAAGGCATCGTGTCACAAGGAATGATTTTGATGGCCGAGAATGCCGATGGAACGCTTTCCTTTGTTTCACCGGATAAAGAGGTGAAACCGGGATCGGAAGTTCGATAACGACTATTTACACGGGTTAACCCGATAGGATTATTACGGAGTGTAACGAATGATACTAAAATGATCTTCGTTACATTCTTTTTTTATGCCTGTTTTTATAAATATCAGCATAAAATCAAGATTTCCCGATAAATTGTATCTCTTAAAAAAATGAGCTTTAAGAGGGTGAATTATGATTTCGTTAACGCGTGGCTTTTAGCGTGAAATGCCCGTTAAACCCTTTACTGTGTGGGGGAACCATCTTGGTTAATAATTATAAAAGGGTGGATTGCTTTTTTTAGGCCTAACATATATTTAACCTTGTGACAACTAAAGTATAACTTGGATAATTTTCCCGGTAGAGGGAAGTGTCGTACTTTTGTATTGTTGAAAGATAACAACAACGAAATAAAGAGAGTTCATAAAAATAGAAGATAATGGTTTTCCTAAGGAATTAGTTATAAATTATGATGAAAATAAAATCTTAGAATTTTTAAATATAAAATAAAATGATGAAGTATATTATAATAGTATTCGTGGCTGTAATTACAGTGTTTATCGGTGGACGTAGTTTAAACCAAGCTAAAGCTGAAAAAATCGTATGTGCTTTTGCCGATCACGAGAAAGTGGAAAACGCTACCGCGGTTGCTCCGGTGCAGAAAGTAGCAAGTCAAGATACGATCTTCGGACCGGTTAGTCTTCCTGAGGTGAAAGTGAATGTGAAGAGAAAAGTAAATCACGTGATATAAGATCAGGTTATCAACTAAGAATAAGTAAAGAGAAGAGAGCTGTCGGCCGAATGGAAGACAGCTCTTTTTGATATTTGGAATATTTATTTTGATTTGGTAAAATAATACTTATTTTTGTAAGTAATCCTGTGGACGGGAGTTTCCGAGAGGGGGTGGAGAGCAAAATTAAGTATAGGAATTTGATGTATAGTATTGATATTCAGTCTCCGGAGTTTATGAAATATCTGGAACGGGGAGAACGGGAAGCATTCCAACAGTTGTTCGAGACGTACCATAAAGCGTTATGTTTCTTTGCGGCTCGTATCGTGCGGGATCATTCGGAGGCAGAGGATATTGTACAGGATGTTTTTCTTTCCTTTTGGAAAATGGACCGGGGTGGTTTTCCTAACGTAAAAACGATAAAAACTTTTCTTTATAATAGTGTGCAGCATCGGTGCTTGAATTATCTTCGGGATTTGGAAATTCGGGATCGGAATTATAAGAATTTGAACAAGGAAGAGTTGGATGAAGACTATTTTCTTTGTCAGCAAATTCGAGCTGATGTGGTGGCGGAACTTTTTGATGCGATTGATGAGTTACCGGATAGATGCAAGGAAATCTTTAAGCGTTCATACGTGGATGGCCAAGAGGAACGGAAGATTGCCGAAGAGTTGAATATATCCTTGAACACGATAAAAACTCAAAAGCAGCGAGCAAAGTCTTACTTGCGGGGAAGGTTGGGAGATTTGTTCGTTTATGCGGGTATGTTTTTCCCGGGCTTATGATTCGAGGGGATTACTCTAAGGTTTCCCTATCTTTCGGTGTGATCCGATTGGTATTTTATTTATAGTTCATTTAGACCATAGAGCATTCATCCTGCATTTATCTTGCATTCATCTTCCATAAAATAGGTGTTTGAATCAATTTTGTTTGCAGCTGGCAGGGATATACGTGTATATTTGTTATACGTGAAGTTATGAGCGGATGAGAATAAATGATAGGGTATCCGTGGCTTTGATATAGTGGATCGGTGGTGTTTATATAAAAATGTATGATTTTTTTTAATGCTCTTGTCACCTATTTCCTAGTTGAGTGTGTTTGAGGTGTGAAATAAGATACATGAAAATGGGAAAAGAGATATATGAGTTGCTCCTTGCTTATTTGCGGGAAGACATTTCGGAGAAGGAGATGATCCGACTTCAGGGGTGGTTGGCAGAAAACGAGCGGCACCGAAAGTTGATGGAGGAGCTTCGGGATAAAGAAGTTTTACGGCGGGAAATCGGAACGTATGCTTCGTTTGATACTTCTCGATGTTGGAGTCAGTTAAAGGAGGTGATGGATAAAACTTCCCGAAGATCCCGTTTGTCGTGGAGCATATGGAGAAGTGTGGCAGCCGTGTTGGTGGTCGCTGCCGTAGGAGGATTGTTGTACAGGCAAATAACGGATTCATTTCGATCGGGAGAGGAACAAGTTATTGTTGCCCGAATTGAGCCGGGTAGAACTCAGGCGGTGTTGATCACGGGGAAGGGACAACAATTGTTATTACAAGGATTGAAAGATACTTGTTTGAATTTTGCAGAGAATGAGACTTTAAAAATAAACGAGGACGGTAGTTTGAAATATTCCTTATCTGCGCTTTCGCGGATGCCGGAATGGCACACGTTGCGGATTCCTAAAGGAGGGGAGTACAAGATCGTGCTGGATGATGGGACGGAAATTTGGTTGAATAGTGCTTCTGAATTGAGGTATCCTGCTCACTTTGTCGGTAATGAAAGGCGGGTTTACTTGACGGGCGAGGCTTATTTTCAAGTGGTCCGGAATGAAGTGGCTCCGTTTATTGTGGAAACGCGGGATATGGATGTGAAGGTGTTGGGAACATCCTTTAACGTGTCGGCATATGAAGATGAGGAGAATAGTCATGCGACTCTTGTGGAAGGTCGGGTTGAGGTGGATGATAAGATTAACGGGGAAAAGGTGACGTTGACACTCGGTAAACAGGCGTTGTTACAAGGAAAAGAGATGATTGTCCGGGAGGTAAACACCAAATTGTATTCCATGTGGAGGTTGGATCGATTTACATTTTCCAGTGAGGATATGGAGGGGGTCATCCGGAAGTTGTCCCGCTGGTATAATGTGGATTTCTTCTTCTCGAACACTTCGATGAAGCAAAAACGTTTCACGGGGTCTTTACCGAAATATTCAGATATATCCCAAGTTTTGAGGATGATAGAGATGACAACAGATATTAAATTTCAGGTGAAAGGAAACACAATAATAATACAATAAAAAACAGGAGGTGTTCGTACCACTTCCCGTTTCATTGAAAAATTGATTCTGATATAAACAATTTAACCCTACAAAGTTATGAAAAAAAAACCGAATGTAAGGGCAGGGGGATGGTCTGCCTTAAAAAAAATCTGTACGATTATGAAACTTTGTCTTATTCTATCGTTGTTTGCAGTTTTCTCCGTGTCGGCAGGAAGTATGGCTCAGAATGCCAAGTTGTCTATGGAGAAAAAATCTGTAAGTCTTATTGAAGTACTGAATGAATTGAGTGAAAAGTCTGATTACGAGTTTTTCTACAATGACAATGAAGTGAAGGGAGTGAAAGTTTCCGTGTCCGTGAAAGATGCAACGGTATCGGAAATTTTGGATCACGTGTTGCAAGGAACGGCGCTCAAGTATCAAATCGTGGATCATGTGATTGTCATTAGTCCGCAAAAGGATGAGCAGGCTCAGGAGAAAGGAGTCTGGCGTGTCTCCGGGATTGTAAAGGATCAGCATGGGGTTCCGTTGCCGGGGGTGACGATTATATTGAAAGATTCTTCTACCGGAACGGCCACAGATGCAAGTGGAAAGTTTAAGATGCACTTTATAGATGAAAATGAAACAGTGACTTTGGTGTTCTCTTTTATCGGAATGATTTCGCAGGAAGTGGTGGTAAAGGATTTCATAAAGGAGAATCTTGAAATTGTGATGCATTCCGAGGAGGAGAAATTGGATGAAGTTATCGTTACCGGGATGGGAAATAAATCAAAAAATAGTTTTACGGGGTCAGCGACTGTGGTGAGTCGACAACAGTTGATGAGCGTAGGCACAAAAAGTCTTTTGCAGAGTTTGGCTGCTTTTGTTCCAGGTTTGCAGATTGTGAAAAACAACGAGATGGGATCCGATCCGAACACGCGGCCGGAAATTTTGATCCGCGGTCGGAGTAGTTTCGAGGGATCATCCAATATACCGACTTTTATAGTGGATGGGGCAGAAGTCGATTTGGATTATGTTTTTGATATGGATATGAATGACGTGGAGACGGTGACCGTGTTGAAGGATGCTTCGGCTTCAGCCTTGTACGGTTCCAAAGCGGCCAAAGGGGTTGTGGTGATCACAACAAAACCTTTACGTGCCGGAAAGTTGCGGGTTTCCTATAGCGGAACTTTACGGACATCAATTCCAGACGTGCGGGATTATGATTTGTTGAATGCGGCAGAAAAATTGGAGTACGAACGATTGGCCGGGGTATATGATGACAATGGAAAATTTCAATATGAAAAAGATACTGAATATAATGAAAAATTCAAGCGGGTACGGGAAGGAGTGGATACGGATTGGTTGTCCAAGCCGTTGCGTAATTCTGTTTCACAGAATCATAATTTGAATATAGCTGGGGGAGATGAGTATATTCGTTATAGTTTAGGAGCTCGTTACGGTTCGGAACAAGGGGTAATGGAAAAGTCAAAACGTGATTCTTTGAATTTCAGATTGTCATATAACAAACAGGATAAGGTTTATGTTTCCAATTCAACAACAATAACCTCGGTGAATAGTGAGGAGTCTCCTTATGGAACTTTTAATAAGTATGTTGAGTTGAACCCTTATGACCGGGCTTATAATTTGGATGGCTCGTTAAATAAGGTGTTGAGTTTTAATGTTCCCAATCCGTTATTCGAGGCGACTTTGGGAAGTTATGACCGAAGCGAGCAGTTTTATTTAAATAACGTGTTGGATTTACGTGTGGAGGTTTTGCCGGGTTTCCGGGTGGAAGGTTTTTTCTCATTGAATAAGTCAAAAGATGATACGGAAAAATTTACTTCTCCGGAAGCACATGAATTTAATAACAAAGAGGCTTCCGAATCCGGGAGGATTGAAATATCTAATAAGAAATCGATGACTTATGAAGGACGTGTAACCTTGTCTTATAATAAGATGTTTGGAACGGGAACATTGTTGAACGCTATGGGAGGTGCGAACATACAATCTTCGGAAAACAATGGTAATGGTTATACGGCAGTTGGGCTTTATTCGGATAAATTGGGACATCCCGCTTTTGCGACAAGGTATCCGGAAGGTGCAACTCCGCAAGGAAGTCAAGGATTGGAGCGTTCTATGGGATTATTTTTGAATGCTAACGTAATTTATGATGACCGTTATTTTGCTGATGCTTCTATTCGATACGAGGGGTCTTCCAAATTCGGAGAGGATCAGCGTTTCACTCCTTTCTGGAGTTTGGGATTAGGATGGAATATTCATAAAGAGAAATTTTTGAATATGTCAGGAACGGATAGGATTAAATTATGCGGGAGCTTGGGATATACCGGTAACGCTTCTTTTTCTCCCTATCAGGCAATGACAACCTATAAGTATGATGCCGGGTTGGATTATGACAAAGGGATTGGTGCGATTCCCATGGCTATCGGTAATCCGGACCTAAAGTGGGAAAGAGCCTTGACTTATAATGTCGGATTGGATGTAGTTTTATTTAAGAACCGATTGGATTTTACGCTGGAGTATTATAACAAGACAACAGATAATTTGTTGTTGGATGTGGCAAAGGCTCCTTCCGTGGGAACGACGACGGCAAAGGAAAATATGGGTAAATTATTAAATACCGGTATTGAGCTTCAAACTCGGGTCGTGGCAATTTCCAATAAATACTTGAATTGGTCATTATCGTTAAATATGCAGCATAACGAGAATAAAATTAAAAAGATCAGTAATGCGTTGGAAAAGATGAACGAGGAGTTGAACACGGCAGAGGGGACGTTGTTGCCGCCGCCTGTTTACGTGGAAGGTGAATCCTTGAGTGCCGTGAAAGCCGTGAAGTCCGGGGGGATTGATCCGGCTACCGGACAGGAAGTTTTTATTGATCGTTTCGGTAATCCAACTTTTGTTTATAATTACTGGGATAAACGGACGTACGGGGATTCAGATCCGACGTTATCCGGAACGTTCGGTACTTACTTGACGTTTAAAGGATTTTCGTTGAATATGTTGTTTAATTACGAGTTGGGGGCAACGATTTATAACCAGACGTTGGTTACCCGGGTGGAAGGAGCCAATCCGCAACGTAATGCGGATAAACGAGTGTTCCATAGTCGTTGGAAAAAGGTGGGTGATCGGGTGAAATACAAGAATATTGCAGATCAGACAACTCCTGATATTACCAGCCGTTTTGTTCGGGACGAGTATATGGTTAATATGCAGAGTTTGAGCCTTTCATACGATTTTACCCCGGAGATTTGTCAAAAACTTTATTTGAGCCGTTTGCGGGTGGAGTTCTTGATGAATGACGTGTTCCGGGCTTCAACGATCAAGCAGGAACGAGGGTTTTCGTATCCTTTCGCCCGGAGTTTTGAATTTTCGCTTAGTGCAGCATTTTGATACGAACTACTAAAACAGATGATATGAAAAATAGAGGATATATTTGGATGGTGATGCTGATGCTACTTTCGTTGGGTAGTTGCAACAGCTTTTTGGATATCAAGCCGGAGGGGGAGTTAATTCAGGATGAGCAGTTTAAAGACGTGCAAGGATATCGGGATGCGATGTACGGGATTTATGCGTCGATGGCCCAAGGGGAGTTATTCGGGATGATGATGAATTGGGGATTGGTAGATGTTCTTGCCCAGCAGTTCGGAGATGAATACGGGTTGTTTGCTGATGCGAGCGAGGGGTGGACCGCTAGTAAATATGCTTATATTAAGTATGCCTCGGTTTATAATTATAAGGATCAGCGGATGGAAAAGCAGATAGAATCTATCTGGACGAAGTTGTATGAGAGTATTTCTTATGTGAATAATGTGATTGTCAACATAGATAGAGAGGATTTGAATAAAGATCCTGATCTGAAGTTAATCAAGGGAGAGGCATACGCGGTGAGAGCTTTTTTACATTTCGAGGTAATGCGTTTGTTTTGTGATAATTACCGAACGAATCCGGAGGCGGGAGGAATTCCTTATGCCTATACGTTTGATTTGAGTAATAAGAAAGTCTACACGTTGGCACAGTGTTACGATAATGTGTTGGCAGATTTGAATGTGGCTACACGTAATTTGGCTGGGGATGGTGATATTTATAATGATTTTGCAGAAGATTCTTATCATAAGAAACGTTATTCACATTGTAATTTGTACGCCGCATGGGCGATTAAGGCCAGGGTATTTTATACCAAAGGGGATTTGGATAGTGCCGCTTATTATGCGGATAAAGTGGTTGCTTCTCCGGAAGTGGGATTGACAGAACGGCAGAATTTCGATCATGTAAAACGTTACGGGAAGCACACGGAGTTGCTTTGGGGGGTATTTACCAATAAAATGTACACGGATTATAAAGAATTGTTCTTGAATAATGCTGTTACATTGAATGCATCTCAACGGACAGATATAAAAGCTTTGTACGAGGTGGCACAATTTACGGCAGATAGTAAGGATTTGCGATATACAAGCTTTTTCCAGGATAAGGGGTATGACGGGCATCTTTTTATTCGACTTTTGAATTCGACGGAGATGGCAAGTAATAAACCAACCCTCTATTTTAGAGGAAGTTGTTTGGTGCGTTTGCCTGAAATGTACTATATCTTGGCAGAGGCAAATTATTCGAAAGATAAAGAGAAAGCACTCGATTATTTAAATGCAGTTCGAGGGAGTAGAGGATTAGCCGATATAGAGGTGTCCTTGGTTGATTCGCGGGATAAATTTATGAAGGAGATGACGAGGGAACGCATGAGAGAATTTTACGGGGAAGGCCAGATGTTTGGTTTTTACAAGTGTCATAACTTAGGTTTCCGGGATTTTCAAGATAAAGTAGATATAGTTCCCTCCAAGGATATTTTTGTTCTTCCATGGCCTAAGTCCGAGCAGGAATATGGAGTTACTAATCAATAAATATAAAAAGATGAGAAAGTTATATATATTGTTAATCGTGTTTGCGGCCTGTTTATTGGCAGGGTGTGATGAAAATGGAGAAAGCGGGTATTACGAGGATATAGACCGTGTTTATTTTGTAAAGGACAGTCTTATCTGTCGTTTGGGAGAGATGCTGATGGATGTGGAAACCTACACGGTGCAGGTTCCGGTGAAAGTATTGGGGGAACCTCTTGGAGAGAGTAGGAAGTTTAAGGTTAATGTAAATAAAGACTTAACGACAGCTCCGGAAGATGTCTATACCTTGTTGCCTGGGGAATATGTGATGGATAAGGATTCCGTGAATGCTTATATCCCGATCGAATTGTTGAGAAGTAAAATAGACCCGATGGTAGACACTGTGTATCGGATCGTGTTGGATTTGGAGGTAAATGATGAGTTCGGGTTGGGTGTAAAGGAAAAGTTGCAGAGTAAGGTGGTGTTTAGTAATTATTTGCAGGAACCGGATTGGTGGTATGCTTTGGAGTTCGTGTACTGGGGGGCTTATCGTCCGGAAAAGTATCAGAAAATGATGGAATACTGGGGTGGACCAATCAGTTATGAGGAGTATGGTAGTCGCATGATTCAAGTGATTCTGTGTGGGAAAAAAATGTATGATTATTTTAAGTTACATCCGGAGTTTGGTATGGAGTTTCCCGAAGCAACGCCGTGGCCTTACGAGTAGTAGATTTTTAATGAATTAAAAAGCAGAGCAGATGAAACAATTAATATCAATCGTTGTAGTTTTGTTTTCGTTGATTGGTTGTTTGGATGACCAGACGAAAATGGGTGAAAATGCCATTTCTTACTTATCGTTTAAGATGGAGTTGGATACCTTGTATTATGCGGAGAGAAACGTAGAATTTATGATTGAAGCTCCCGAAATGAAGCAGGAAAGTCAAGATAAAGCTTTGTCGTATGAATGGCAGATCAATTATGAGGTAGTTTCAACAGAGCGAGTTTTGACGTATGCTTATGATAGTTGCGGACTTTTTCCTTGCCGTTTGAAGGTTTATAATGAGGATGGAGCTATTTTCAAGGAGTTTAAATTGCGAGTACCTAATCCTTATGACGAAGGTCTTTTGCTTTTCAGTAAATATGACGGGCATTCGATAATTTCTTTCCGTAATGATAACTGGCCGGAGAGAGGGTTTGAAAAAGATGTGTATGCGTTGAATAATGCGGGGATACCTTTGGGAACTGAGCCGGTAGCTATAGTTTGCTCTCCAACGGAATATTATACCCCTTATATTTATCTTGTTACAGAGAATCCTTTCCGTTTTTTGAAATTGGATTATTATACGATGCAGGTGCTGGAAGAGATCGCTTACCCGGAAGAGGGGGTGGATCGGATACTGGAAAAAGATCATAATTTGTATATTATGACTGATGGAAAAACATTGGATTATGATTGTCATAACGCTTATTTCCGGAATAATTTTCAACAGGGGTTAACGGGAAAATATGGAAGTTTCCCGGATGCTGAGTTGTCTGATCGAGTGGTTGTTTATGGAGAAAAGTATCATAGGTATTTGTTGGCATTTGACATGAAGAATCAAGTTTTATTTAGTGCGAATGATGTCTTGCCTCATCCGATCAAGGACGGAGATGAAGTGGTTGAAGTGGATAGAATATATGGAATGCTTCTTGGGGTAAGCGAAGAAGATATACTTATTCTGTTGGAAGATAAGAATGGACAAAATCAGGTGGTATATCTGAATATATCCGAGCAATATGTTAATTGGTCAAAAGTTACGGTTTTTGAATTTAAATCGGTATATCCGGCGGCAGCGGAAATAAATGGCCAAAGTGTGTTTGCATCAAGCACGAAAGAGAATATTTTGTATTATTCGGTTGGAAACGAGATTTATCGCTATAATTATTTGTCTGCGGGAAATTTCCCGACGCAATCGGATTATACCGTGGGAGTTTCCGGTAGTTTGATCAAAAAAATGATATTAAATGAGGATAAATCAGAATTGTATGTGGCAGTAGATGCCCCGAACGGAGAGTATCGAGGAGCTGTTTATTGTTATGATGTTGAGACGAAAGGGTTGAAATGGAAAGAAGAAGGAGTTGCCGGGGAGATCGTGGAAATGTTGTATAAACCCAGGAATCGTAGCTATAACGAAAGCTGATTGTTAATTCAAAATTATTGAAAGGATGTTGACGGATAAGTCTATTCGTCGGGTAAACTATTATAAATCATTGCATGGAACAATCAATTTTAAAGGTGGAAAACCTGTCGCATCGCTATAGTGTGCAGTGGGCGATACGGGATATTAATTTTGAAATTACTCAAAATGGTGTTTACGGTTTACTCGGCTCTAACGGGGCCGGTAAATCTACCACCATGAATATTATTTGCGGAGTGTTGAAACAAACTGAAGGTAACGTGTTTATCAAGGGAATTGATATGCGGGATAATCCGGTGGAAGCGAAAAGGCATATCGGTTTCTTGCCTCAAAAACCTCCTTTACACACGGATTTGACGGTGGAGGAATACCTGACTTATTGTGCCCGGTTACGCCAGATTGCCCGGGCGGAGGAAGGAAAGGTCGTGGATGAGGTGCTGGCACGTTGCGGTATTTCTCATTTTAGAAAAAGGCTGATTCATAATTTGTCTGGTGGTTACCAGCAGCGGGTGGGTATTGCTCAAGCGATTATCCATCGTCCGGATTTCGTGGTACTGGATGAGCCGACAAACGGGTTGGACCCGAATCAGATTTTAGAGATCCGGCACTTGATTAAAGCGATTGCCGAAGAATGTACGGTCGTTTTGTCTACTCATATTCTTTCGGAGGTACAGGCAACCTGTAATTATATACGGATGATCGGGCAGGGGACTTTGGTTTTTTCCGGTACAGTGGATGAGTTTGATAACTATATTTTACCGAACACGGTGTTTGCCACGTTGGTAGCAGCTCCACCGATAGAGGAATTAAAGCAGCTCCCCGGGGTGGTTGACGTGGATGAATTGGGAGGATCGAATTATCGGTTACGGTTTTCTGACTCACCTCAAGAAATGATCGAGAGAGTGGTGCAGACCAGTGTTGC
>ERZ840096.2782-NODE-2782-length-13004-cov-23.423276_pt1 | contig 13004 bp, 9 predicted proteins | sample MGYA00519878_ERZ840096 | MGnify/ENA primary metagenome ERZ840096 (study PRJEB31850, sample SAMEA3708865) | human gut metagenome | biome: human gut; feature: human-associated habitat; material: faeces | place: China | collected 2014 ...
AAGCCCCTTAAGAACCTTCGGCCCATCGGGCCGTCAACCCTCAAGCCCCAAAGGGGCTTGTCCACAAGGCTATTATTGAAATTTCTAAATACATATAGTAAAATATAAATATAGAATCATAATATATTTCAAAAAGGAGGTCCATTATGGATACCAAAGGAAAAGGTTTGCTCTACGAAATGAAAAACGGTTACCCCATCACCATGTCTGAAGAAGAATACAAGGCGAAAGAAAAGGAAATCCGCTCCATCGCCTCTGATCTCTATGTCAATATGGACGTACTGAACCTGTTGGAAAAAGACTACAAACTGAAACTTCTCGTCCTCTCCATGGCCTCCTACTTCGGCTTCGACCGGGCCACCGGCGAAAACCTCCGTGCAGCCAGCCATCTCACCTGCCCCGAAGGACTGAACCCCATGAAATACTTCTTCATGAAAGCCGGCTGGACTCCCTATTACCTGGAATACACCTTCAAAGAAGATCTGGGCACCCACTTCCACGAAGTCATGGACACCTTCTACACCGACGTAGAATTCTACATGGACATGTCCGAACACCTCCAGTACGTGCGCCTCCCCAACGCCCTGCGGGTGATTTGAAAACATGCCATAGAGGTTCCGGAAAATTGGCGGCCTATCGGTCAGCGAACAATAAAAAATCCCTTTATTAGGCAGACCAGGGACCCACTTTCACTGACTTGTAAAGCCCGGGGATGCACAGGCTGAGAAGCTGTGGGCAACCTCTGTTGCGGCCATGAATTTTATAATGCTGCCTTTAGCAATATAAAGAGGCGCCCTTTAATCATGAAGGGCGCCTCTTTCATTTACGATTTATAATTTACCACTCTCCACAGCTTTGCTGTCTCAGAACATGGTATTATTGTTTTCCGACTTCTCCGGAATATCCTGAATCACATCCCAGTGCTCCACGATCTTCCCGTCCTTCACCCGGAAAATATCCACTGCCGCCTGGCCACGGTCAGACGCATTCAGCGTGATATGGTTATGGATAAATACCAGATCCCCGTCAGCTCCGATATGCTTGATTTCCGCCCTACTGTCCGGGAACTCCTTCAGAAAACCTTCCACACCCTCCTCAAAAGCCTGCCGGCCATCGGCAAAGCCAGGATTGTGCTGGATATAATCCGGCGATGCCATGGTATGGATTACAGACGTATTGTGCTTATTGAACACCTCATTCCAGAAATAAGCCACCATCTGCTTGTTGCTCTTAAAAGCCGGCACCCCGTCAGCTGCCAGTGCCGGTGCGGCCGCCATGCCCGCCAGAGCGAGCCCCATGGCAAGCGCTGCCATTTTCATATGGAATCCTCCTGTTTTCATGAATCAATTGTTGTAACTTTTATTATTATATCGCAGAATTATTAAGTTGTAAATATATAAATTACAATAAGCCCCCATGAAATCTCCTGCCGCTGCAGGCACTCCTTTAAGTTATCCCATGGTTTTCACATTGATAAAGCCACGTTAAAAAGCCCCTCAAAAGAGAGGCTCTTTTGCTTGCAGTTATGTAATAGACTCTTAACCCCTACCTTTTGATGACAATGACTGTTCCATGGGGTTTACTTGTGTCCATAGCAGCTGCCAGCCCGTCAAGAGTGGTCTGCAGGTCCGTGTCCGCTGTAACCCTTGCATCAAACAGTGTTCCTTCTTTAAAGGTTACATTCTTCCCCTTCATAAGGAAGCCACCTACCACAGAAAGAGCCGTAGCCACCGCCACTGCACCGCCATCGCTGCCAGCCTCCTTCTTAGTTACATACTGGAGTGGTATCTTTACGCCATTGATTGTTTCAAAAGAAGTAATCTTGAACTCCAATTTCCCCGAACGCCCGAAGAATCCGCTTTTCGTTGCTTTGGTTACTATCCCCTTTACTTCTGTACCTGCCGGAGCTACCACCACATCATTCACAATCAGGTTTTCCTTTAATGTAAGCGGTACGGGCATCCCTTTTTTCATCTTTTTTGAGCTGATTTCCTGCATCAATTCCACCGTCAGTATTGTATCCTTGGGAATATACGCATGGTCTGACGGAATAGTAGACACTTCCATTTCTTTCTGCGGATGCAGTATGGCCGCCGTTCTTGCTTTGATATCTGCAGCCTCATCTTCCCCGTTTTCCGCCTTGATAATGGGGATTTCATTGCTGGCTGTAGTCTGCTCTGCAAAAGCCAGCGGCACAAAGGGTGCCGAACAGGTCAGGATACTAATACAGAGACCTGTGGAAACATACTTTGCAATTTTCCTGTTCATCGTTACTTCCTCCCTCAAATACAACTAACGGTATGCAACCATTATATTTCACTGCGTTTGTAAATTATCAGCGCAGATGAAAACATCCAGCCTTACTTCTTGCTCTCCGTCACAGAGTCATACAAGCTTCTTGTTCGGAAATGACAGATATTTGAATGCTCCGGAAATATTAAGCGTCATTTCTCCAACGGAAAAACGGGCCGTGAAATTTCCTGTTTCATAATCCACCGATACCACAAACGCCCTTCCCAGACGTTTGTGCTGTATCCACTGTCCATCGATGAGAGCCAGCGCCCTCTGATCCCGCATGCGAAGCTGTACCAGAGTCTCATTATCCAGGACCTTGCGCAAAGGAGCTTTCGCTGATAAGTTTCCCTTCGGCCTGAAGCTTTGCCTCTTGCGTTCCTTCTTTTTTATATTTTTTAATTTCTTTTCTACGTTCTTCTTGACTATGCCTTTCTTTGCGCTCCCCTGCTTCTTTTTCTTCTTCTTTTTCCGCCGATGCGCATTTACGTAATCCCAGTAGGAATCATAGCCTCTTTCCTTCCATGATGGGTGCCAGATATGATACCCGCCTGCCATATACCCATCTCCCTTCTTCCCCGCAGCATTAACCTGTATCTTTATTATACAGAAAGACCATGTCAGTACTTGTCCCTTTTCAAAATTTAATGAAATAAAAACACCGGACCGCAGATGTTGCAGTCCGGTGCTTTGGAAAATTCCATGAGTCGTATCCAGGTATCCTTGGAAATAATCCGATATCAGTCGCCTTTTACCAGCAGACCGCAGTCAAAGGCATCGGGAACAATGTATTCAACGATTGTCTGTCCATAAGCGACTTTGATATGATGTTTCGTCATGTCCTGAGCAACGACAGTGCCAGTGCCATAGTCCTGACTTTCGACTTTCATGCCGGTATGGAGATCTTCCAGCGTCAATCTGCTGCCCTTCGGCTTTTCCACATATTGGGGAAGCACAGAGGTCTCCCCTTCCGGTTCTTCTGTTCCATAACCCTGGGGCGTATTATTGACCACATTAGAGAAATCGATATAATCTGATTCCGTTTTGAAATGGATGCCTGTGTGCAGTGCCTCAAAATGTTTTTCCCCACATTCGATTTTAGCATTTTCAGAAATTCTCCGTTTCGTCTTGTCTACTGTCCCTTTAGTTTCAACGATGAAATAGAGTTTTTCCTGCCCATCATCATCAATGACTGCCGCCCAGTCCGGATTATAGGATCCCAGGGGTGTCATGATTTTAAACCAGTCCGGCAGCTTCACATAGAGTTTCACCGCCTCGTCCCGTTCAAAGGAGCGGGCAAAACGGTGCTCCACCTCACTGTCATAAACGATATAGTCGTAGACAGATTTCGTGGCCCGGCACATATTTTCACCAAGATATCCCTTCAATTCCTCATTCAGGAAAAGTTCCTGGGAATAATAGGCGGTGTCTCCGATACGCCTGTACTTGATGCCGTCCATAATGGCTTCATTCATTACCTGCCTGATGCGGCTGGCCGCTTCTTCCATATACTGCTGGGGATTGCGGGTAAATTGGGAAAGAGTGCCGCTTTCGATAAGAATCTTAGCCAGAGTTTTCCTTGTCAGATTGGTCTGGTTCTGGAGATACATGAGAATATCCGGAAGAGGAAGTGTATCTGTATCCATCAGTTCCTCCCTCTTTCTCCTTTTGATTTCCGCATGAACGCCTGCATCCGTGATTTCTACATCCGATTTCTCATACATGAGCTGGGGCTTGGTGACAATGAGATTTTTCAGTGCCTGTACTGCATGGTCAATGAGACTGCTGCTGTCGAAATTTACATGATACACCGTTTTGTATTTAATCTTATCCCACAGTTCTTTGAACTCCGGACTCAAAATCCGCTGTTTCCGGGCCTGGGCCTGGGTACGGTTCTTATTCTTATGGACAAAGCCAAAGCCTTTAGCCGTGCGTTTGCAAATGTCCAAAATTCTATCCTTTAATGGAAGAAATTCCGTAGGAATGACAAGGGTATCATTCTTTAGCGCTTTTTGCATGGTATCCTGGATTTTTCCGTCTTTGTCCAGGTATCCATACTGTTCCATCTGTTCATACAGCTGCTTCGACTTAGCCTCTCCCAGAGGATGCTCTTTCCCGGAACCATCAGATACGGGAATCCGGGCAAAGATATGGGGTTCCATGACGCCAAATTTGATACCTTCATCCACTTCATATTCATGCTGAAGTTTATCGGCGAAATCATTGTAACTTTCATTAGCCATGACGGTCAATATATTTACATTGGGATCCCGTATCCGCTTTCCATCTTGATTCACGCAGAGACGAAGTCCCCGGCCGATTTCCTGCCTTTTCTTGATTTCGCTCTTCGTATCATTCAGGGTACATATCTGGAAAACATTGGGATTATCCCATCCTTCCTTCAATGCGGAATGGGAAAAAATGAACCGCACAGGACAGTCAAAGGAAAGAAGTCTCTCCTTATCCTTCATAATCAGGGTATAAGCACTGTCATCTGCTTTCGTATTACCGCTGGTATCCTTCCAGAGGGCATCGTCAGTCTGTTTTTTACCGCCTTTTCCATCTACCGCAAAATACCCTTCATGCACGCTTTCCACCGGATCATCATGACAGTAGAGTTGAGCGTATTTAGGCTTGGCAATCAGTGCTTTATACTCTTCTTCAAAAATCTGCCCATATCTGCCTTTCTTTCCCCGCTGGGAGGAGCGGTAATTGCTGACACGGTCAAGGAAGAAAAGGGAAAGCACCTTGATTTTCAATTTCTTCTTCGCAAATTCCAGTTCCTTATCCAGATGCTCTTCGATGGTCTTGCGAATCATCTTGCGCTTGAATTCGATATCCTCACCATCACCGATAGGTTTATCTATGCGGAGCACCGTATCTTTATTTGTAAAACTGACATACTCTTCCCCTTCGCCGCAGTAAATGTCATCGATCTGGTAACCGTCGTACACATCACGGCCGCCGGATTTCTCATAGAAATCATCTCCCGGCCTTACGGTGACTATTTTTCGCTTCACCACACCTTTTTTATCCTGCCAGTCTATTTCCACACGGGCCTTGATTTCTTTCTTATTAGAAACGCTCTTCAGGCAGAAATAAGCCTCATTATGATTTTCCAGAGACACAAAGTCGGCCACTTCGATCTGCTTCACCAGTCCCTTCCGGAAACTGTCCACCGCATCCAGCTTATAAATCAGGTCATGATGTTCGCGGTGAGTGGCAGAATAGCGAAATACACACAGAGGATGAAGCCTTGCAATGGCCTTATGGGATTTTTCCGTACTGTCAGCCGACTGAGGCTCATCAATAATAACGATGGGATTCGTGCCTGCCAGCACATCGATAGGTCTGGCCCCGCCAAACCCTTTTTCATCCAGCACCCGATTGATGATATTGGCCTTCCCCTGGGAACCGTCCTCTTCCACATCCTTCCGGAAAGCGTCGATATTCATGAGCATAATATTCAGATTATTGTCCCGTGCATACCCAAGAATATCCGCTACCCTCTCACCGCTGTACACAAAATAGTTATAGGGTAGTCCGTTATAAAGACGATTGAAATGAAGCCGGGTGATTTCCATAGTCTTCAATACGCCCTCTTTGATGGCCAAACTGGGGACCACGATGACAAATTTATTGAAACCATACCGGCGGCTCAGTTCCAGGGCCGTCCTGAGATATACATAGGTTTTCCCTGTGCCCGTTTCCATCTCAATATCAAAATCGTACCGGCCGTCAACCATGGTTTCCGTCTGGCGGATGCCGTTCCGAAGCTGTACCTTCCGCAGATTCTTCAAAATCTGGTCGGAAGAAATCAAAAGGCGATTTCCATAGCCCATGTCCGCCATATAATCGGCAGCCCCTTCTCCATTATCCGAGGAAGCGGAGATAGTGAAATTGGACTCTGCCTGGGTCTGCCCTTCAAACAAATCCACTGCAGCTGCAATGGCCTCCTCCTGGTAAGGAAGGTTGGACTCAAAATGTAAGCGTAAACTCATTCCACTTGCCCTCCTTAAATGGTCAGGAAATCCACGGGATCCAGCCCTTCACATTTGAGCATTTCCCGTACATTGGTCTTGTCCGCATCCCTGTCAAAGGCATTGTCTCGGAAAACTACTTTCCACGTTTCCGGTGACAGTTCCTTGTGAAGTGCAGTCAGCACCTTCGCCACATCCTCATTCACATGGTCATCCAGGCAGATGAAAAGGGCTCCCATACCGATACTGTAAATGGTATGTCCATTCCTCTCCAGCTTATCCACCGGGCAGGAAAGGTCAATGCCCGTTTTCAGCATGATTTCATAGACCACATCCTCTTCCGTCCGTCCTTCCACAAAATTATCCACATAATCCCAAAGAGACTGTGCCAGGTCCTTTTTGTCCGGGTTCCAGCGTTTGATATTGGAACTGTCCAGCCGGAAAACCTTGAAGCCCGTATCCGGTACATTCTGTTTCTTTTCTTCTGCTTCCTTCTCAATGAGAGCCCCGGCACGGCGGATACGTTCTTCACCAATGTCGCAGATAGTTTTATAACCAGCCTTGTAAGCTTCATTTTTTTCATCTATCATTTCCGGCAGTTGAACCATAATAAATTTACGATGTCCTTGATTTTCTAAATTCAATCGTAATAAAGCTTCAGCCGTAGTCCCTGTTCCAGAAAAGAAATCTAGAACTGTAAACTCTTCTCCTAAATGAAAAAGCAGTTCTTTGAGTAAAGTTACTGGTTTTACAGTATCAAATCCAATTTCAGCTTCCATTAACGAATTCAATTCGTCTTTCCCTGTTTGGGCCGTCCCATATTCTTTGGCCCCAAATAAAGACCAAAATGGTTTATATTGAATTTTATCAGCTTCATCTTCTGGATATACTGCTCTTTTAACAATTCCATCTACTAATTCCAGTTTCCCAGCTTTTTCTAACTCTCGAGCTGTTTCTTCACCAATTTTCCATCTTTTCCCCTTTCTCGGCCCATGCCCAAGAATTTTAAATTTCATTGTATCACGATTATATGTTCCGGCACCAGATGTTTCTATAATTTCAAATCTGCAAGCTCCATACTTACCTTGATGAGGATAATTAAGTGATTTATTCAGAATGTGAAGGTTAAATCCCTTAATATCAAATTTATTTTTACCATACATTAAGATTGTTTCCGTCTTCTTTTGCAGTCCAAATTTTGCATTTCCAGCATTGGTTGGTTGCGTAGTCGATTCCCAAATTAGGTCTCCAAAGTAATTTTTATCGCCAAAAATTTCATCACAAATATTTCTAAGATTGCCAACTTCATGGTCATCTATAGATATGAATATCACGCCATCGTCAGCAAGCAGATTTCTAGCCAGGCGAAGCCGTGGATACATCATATTCAGCCAGTTTGTATGGTACCGGCCGCCGGATTCTGTATTGGCCGAAAGGGCCCTGCCCTCTGCATCCACCTGTCCGGTGACCTGTTTGTAGTTTTCAATATTATCCTTAAAATCGTCCTTATAAACGAAGTCATGACCGGTGTTGTAAGGCGGGTCGATGTAAATCATTTTTATGGCCCGATGGTAGCTTCTCTGGAGGATTTTCAGTACTTCCAGATTATCTCCCTCGATATACAGGTTTTCTGTGGAGTCCCAGTTCTTGCTTTTCTCATGGCAGGGGCGAAGGGTACCCAAAGACTGGGTCTGGGAAATATGAAGGGCCTTTCCTTTTCCATTCCAGGTAAACTGGTACTTTTCCCTTGCATCATCTACGTACCCCCCCCAGAATTTGCCTGAGAATATCGAAATTTATTTTCCCTTCTTCAAAGGCTTCCGGAAAATACTGTTCCACTTTTTTGAGATTTTCTGCCAAGATATCCAAAGACGTTCCTTTCAGTTCTGCCATGGTTATTCTCCTTTTTTCATCTGCTGTAAACGGGCTTTCAGTTTTTGTATTTCTACATTCAGCGATACCTGCCGGGCAAAGCGGTCTTCTCTTTTCAGCTGTGCTCTTTTTTTATCGATTTCTTTTTCCAGTTCTTCCATAGAGACCAGGCTCTCCCTTGCCTTTATCCCGTCGGTCACGTGGGCCATTCCTTTTTTTGCCGCCAGATACTTTGAAAAGGTATCCAAAAGATCAGTATAGAAATCATAGAGGTTCGTAAATCGGGCCTCTGAGATAACAAAGGGAGCTTTTCCTTCGTCAGCCCATTCGGAATGGACTATGTTTTCCAATACCATCTGGGACGGATTGGATGGATTCACATGTTCACCCGTCATCCACAGCTGCCATTTTTCCCCATAAAGGAAGAAAAGCATCAAGGGATAGGGAATGGCATGCATGATGATTTCTGCCAATCTGGAAGGAATCTGTTCCTCTTTCACTGCTGCCAGTAGAACCACAACAGAAGAATAGTCCCGGATTTCATCCTTGTAAACCGGTATATTGATGGTATCCGGCTGGAATACCGCATAAAGGCGGATGGATGAAATAAGTCTGTCGAAACTTCGCTTGTCCGCCGTGCTCATCTCTACATTTTTGAAAAACAGTGTTTTGTATACCGGTTTATCCACGATGCATGTCCCCGGTATTTTCATATTGTGTAGAAATTCCATCACACCGCCTCCAGGATAAGGAATGCTTCCAGAGTAAATCCGGCAGATTCTCTACTCCCGCCGGAAATCCGAAGACCGCCGCGGGAGAAAAGGCTGGCCATGCCTTCCTCTTCTTTAAAGCCTGATGCCTGGGCGTAGGCCTGCTTGAGAAGGGAAGCATAGTGGTCCATGACCCGCCCCTCTTTTGTTTCAAGGTTCCACTTTCTCAAAGCTTCTTCATCCGGCTTAACAGCACTATGACACAGTCTTTTCATCAAGTCCAGTGCTTTTTTCGAGTTAGGAACATCCCACTGCACTTTCCCGTCATCGGTTACATAAAGGAGGATATGGGGTGTAAAGGGATTCATCCCCTTTTCTTTGGACTTGTCTCTTTCATCTTTCAGCAGGAAGATGGCTCCCGGTGCAATTCCAGTATCCGATGTAACGCCTATGACAGCATGAAGACCACGGGGCGCTGTTTCCAAAGCCTTTCCATCTTCTTTCATGAATCCTGCCAGGTCCATCCGGAAATCATTAAAGGTCAAGTCGGTAATAGAAATGCTTCCGGAAATATCTTCCAAATCCAGCACCTGATGTTTCAGCTGCTCCAGCTGGGTCCTGCGGTATTCCAGGTCGTGCATTTCTTCACCGCTGTTTTCTTCAATCACATTTTCTTCTCCCGTAGCAGATACATCAAGAAGAACCATGCGCCCCCGCACTCTTTTTTCCAGACTGATATATTCTTCCAGATTTTCCATGGGCCAGAAATTCACAAGCTGGATAGCTTTATTTCGAGAGCCAATACGGTCAATTCGTCCAAACCGCTGGATAATGCGCACAGGATTCCAATGGATATCATAATTAATCAGGTAGTCGCAGTCCTGAAGGTTCTGGCCTTCAGATATACAGTCAGTGGCGATGAGTAGGTCGATTCTGTCACTCACATCAGGCATAGTGGAAGATGCCTCTTTGGAAATAGGGGAGAAAAGGGTCAAAAGCGTACTCATATCTGTTCTGCCGACTGATTTTCCTAGCAGCTTAATACTTGTGCGGTTTTTGCCGGAACCGACAATCACCGCCTGATGAAGCCCCAGACTTTGAGAAAGGGGCAGCAGGTTGTCATAAAGATAATTAGCGGTATCAGCAAAGGCGGTAAATATAATGATTTTCTTATTCCCTTGATTGATGGGATGGGCTGTTTTCTCCCTGATAATATTTGTAAGTGCTTCCAGCTTTTCATCTCTCTCTGGCGTTACCTGTTCTGCCAATGACAGGATGCGGGCCAGTTTCTTCCTATCTTCCTGCAGATCCGGTATCCAGCGCAGCGCATCAATGTCCTGGAAAAGTACTTTCACAGAGCTGCCCCAGGCCAATGTTTCAAGGGCAGAGTCATCCTCATCAAAATCGCCTATATGAATGGATGGGTCAAAGGCCCCCTTCTGCTTCTGCATCATGTCAAGGGCCTGGTCAATTTTATCTATGATACGCCGCACCGTATCTGCAAAGGAGTGAATGGAAGATTCCATCCGTTTCAGCATTCCCACTCGGATGAGACCGATAAGCTGCTGCTCCCGGTCCAGCTGGGTAAACCTGGACTTTCCTTTGTTCACCTTCGTGTCATATCTGCTGGCATATTCCGTCAGTTTTGACAGTTTAAGATACGCCATGGGCGAATAAACTGCCAGAGTAAGTCCTCTGATTTCTGTATTGATATTTTTTATATCAGGGAATTGCTTCTTCCTGTCTATTCCGGGGTACAGATTTATGGGTGCCAGCCGCTTAGGGAATGTCCCTATTTCTGTAGAGTCATAGTATTTACTGATATGTTTTCTGGAGCGGGCAATGGTCAGTATGTCCAGCAGGCGGAAGTAGGACGGATCACGGGCAGACATGAGGCTTACGAATGAGTTGGTCGATTTATCTATGTCCTGTGTCTTATTCCACTGGTTAAAAACTGTCTGGGCCAGTCGTAATACATTTTCAATACTGCTAATGCCCATGTCTTGAAGGACTGTATCATTTCCTTCTGTAATAAAGGCAATCTGGTTCTTGATATCGTTCATCCTGTTATTGACAGGGGTAGCGGAAAGCATAAGAACCTTCGTCTTTACTCCTGCTTTGATAATATCGTTCATGAGCCGCTGATACCTGGTGATATGACCTTTGGTAGGAACGTTATTTCTGAAATTATGAGATTCATCAATGACCACAAGATCGTAATTTCCCCAGTTCATGCCTGCCAGATCAATATCTCCAGACATACCGCTGGTTCTGGAAAGGTCAGTATGGTTAAGCACATCATAGTTAAAGCGATCCTGTACCAAAACATTGCGAACATCATTCCGGGTATAAATGGTCCAGTTATCGCGGAGGCGTTTGGGTGCCAGAACAAGGACCCGCTGATTTCGAAGTTCATAGTATTTTATCACTGCAAGAGCGGTAAAGGTTTTCCCCAGCCCTACGCTGTCCGCCAGAATGCAGCCATTGTATTTTTCCAGCTTACTGATTATACCCTTGGCCCCATCCTTCTGAAAGCTGTAAAGTTTATTCCAGATGACTGAATTGTAAAAGCCGGTTCGTGCAAATCGGTCATCCATAATGTCGTCCAGATAATCCTTGAAAATTCGATAAAGGGTAATGGCATAAATAAACTGGGGCGGTTGATCTTCATATAGCATCCGCAATGAATCAAGAACCTGTCCCTTGATATCTATCACGCGGCTTTTATCTTCCCAGATCCGGTCAAACATGGAAAGAAACTGTCTCGTGTATGCTTCCCCGTACATGGCCACGTTAGCATCGGTTCTAGCAGAAGAAACGGTTCCTAAGCCGCCAGATGTCATATCGACTGTTCCCTGCACAACGGCAGAAACCTCTCCATTATCCGCCAGCAGCATATGCATGGCTGCTGGATTATCATCCCGGAATCCGCGAATAGAAAGTTTTCTTTTCACCCATTTCGCACATTCCCTGGCTATGTACGACTGCGTAAGACTATCCAACAATTCTTTTTCATCTTTGTCCCCACCAATTAAGTTCCTTCTCAGTGCCTTTGCCTCCGTCATATCTTTCTCAGACATAGCAAAGGAAGAATCTGTCAAAATCATGCGGACTTCAGGAATAGAAGACAGTTCTTTTTTCAGAGCATAAAAAGAATAGATGGTAAAATAAGAGGAAATGATAGAAAGCTTCGTATCTTTTCCCATCCATTTCCTAATCTCATCGACCACTCTTCCGTTGTTTTTATTATCAAGGATCTTGGGAGACTGCATAGCATAGCCTTTCTGCCGTTCCACTGCAATGACTCTGTCCTAAAAACCGGACGAAACTTAAAATTCTAACAATTCTATTGTAGCATGAATTTCTGCCCATCATGCCATTTGCCATACATTTTATATGTCATCATGAAATACCAGAATTGTCACCAAATAAAGTTGCATTCCTTTTCACTAACTGCTTCAAAACCTTTTATACCATTATATCAAATAGCAATGTCAAAGATTGACATTCTAGAAAATAGTCCATAAAAAATTTGAATAAAAAAATCTATATGACAAAGGGCACAGAAAAAAATCTGCACCTTTTTCCCACCACGCAAAAAAACAGAAAAGCCTATCAGGGGAGTCTCCAGGTAAGTTCAACCAATGAATCAGGCGTCCGCGCCTTGGCTCTCCCGCTTACGTGGGTGCTGCTCGGAACATGTCGTCAGAGAGAGGAAAGTCCTGCGAGCGCTCTTCCTTATTGCTTTTCTGTCTTCTGTTTTTTGGGTACTGCATTTTCTTCTGTCTATCATCGGCCGATTGTAGAAGAAGGGAGGATTGAAAAGTGGAATTCCCTGATGATTCTTCATTCCCCTGCCCTTCTCTTTACCGCGGATGTGGAGGATGGCCGTTTGGAAATCGGATTCATCGTCTCATGAGGTCTTTTCATCCCTCTATTATTAATATCGCAGAGGGTTCGATTTCTAGACCCCTTGAAAGAAAAAATTTTGAAAATTTATTTCAGTGTTCCTCAGTGCTTCCCTAGAAATGACAGAATCCTGATGGTGCTATCTGCATATCAAAGTAAAATTTTTAAGGAAGGTTGTGAAAAAGGGGTGCTTATGCAATATAAATGTATGGAGAAGGAAATCCGGAAACTCCATGGAAGG
>ERZ840096.2784-NODE-2784-length-12991-cov-8.405999_pt1 | contig 12991 bp, 10 predicted proteins | sample MGYA00519878_ERZ840096 | MGnify/ENA primary metagenome ERZ840096 (study PRJEB31850, sample SAMEA3708865) | human gut metagenome | biome: human gut; feature: human-associated habitat; material: faeces | place: China | collected 2014 ...
TCACTTTCAGTGCTTTGTAAACATCGCCTTCCGGAACAGCCGGGTTTACGGTACAACGGATCGGGCGGTTGACGCCGATACGGTTTCCGGCACATCCGACGTTACAGGAGATACATTTCCGAAGAAGATCTTCCTCGCCGTTCTCTACCTTCTTTACCCAGTTCGGTTCAGCGATCAGGCCGCGTCCCATGCCGATGATATCTACATCACCGCTTTCGAGAACTTTTTCAACGACCTTCGGATCGCGGTAGTTACCAGCGTTGATCACAGGTTTTTTGAATTTATCTTTTACGGCTCTTGCCATGTAGGAACGCCATCCATCCGGCAGGAAGTTGGAGTCGATCTGATACTGCAGGGATGGGTTGAGGCCGCAGGATACGTCATACATATCTACGAACTCATCCAGGTACTCGAGGTACTCGAGGGTATCTTCCAGAGTATTTCCTCCCGGAACACGCTCCTCAGCAGAGATACGAACGATGATCGGGAACCACGGTCCGACGTTTTTACGTACTTCTTCGAGAACCATACGCGGGAAGCGCAGGCGGTTTTCTACAGAACCACCGAATTCATCGGTTCTTTTATTGTAATACGGGGAAATGAACTGGCTCATCAGGTAGGAGTGGCCGCAGTGGATTTCAATGGCATCAAAGCCGATGGCCTGCACACGTTTTGCAGCCTCGCCGTATTTTTTCACGGTTGTCATGATTTCTTCTTTTGTCATCGGGCGAGGGGTTTCTCCGCCGGCTTTTGTCGGGATGTTGGAAGAAGAAACGGTTTCCATACCGGTTCTTGCGGAAGATGCGGAAGCTCCGGCGTGGTTGATCTGAATTGCTACGGTAGCACCGTTTTTATGAAGATTTTCGACTAACTGATAGTAGCGCGGCATAAAGCTGTCGTGGTCGATACGGATCTGGCTGGTTCCGTTGGAACCGACCGGGTACTCGATGTTGGCGTTCTCCAGAATAATAAGACCAACGCCGCCTTTTGCGCGGAGAGAGTAATAATTCATATGACGGTTACTCATCTCACCGCTTGTCTCACCGTAGTTGGTTCCCATCGGGGTCATTGCAATACGGTTTTTAATCGTTGTTCGTTTGATGGTAATTGGTTCAAAAATTTTTGGGTAAGCACTCTTCATGAAAATTTCTCCTTATTCATTACATGAGCGGTAATCCTCTGTTTGTGACAAATCCATCATAACTCTTTCGACTAAAAATTAACAATATCTTTCAGATAAACTTTTGATACGTTTTCGCTATCGTTTCTGGACTCTTCGATAATGTCAGCGTGCTGTTTCATGTATTCGGTAAACCGTTCGACAGCCGGAAGCCGGTAGCGGTTCTTCATCCAGAACATAAAAGTCTGATGATAAATCTCGAGACCTTTCAGTGTGTGGATGCGGATACCGTCTGCCTGTTCCAGAATATCGGTTCGCGGCATGAGCGCGATGCCGAAGTTTTCGCGTACCAGTGCCACAATCGAATATTCATCCGGGCATTCCATGATAATATTCGGATGAAGCTGATATTTGCGGTAGAGATGACCGGTGTAGGCCCCCATCCAGGATGCGCGGTCGTAGCCGATCACCGGATAACGGGTAAGCTTTACAAGCGGAACCTCCGGTTCATCGGCAATCGGATGCTGTTCCGGGGACACAATGACAAGCGACTGCTGGATCAACGGAAAAAACTCCATGTCGTCGCGCTTTAAAAAGCCGCCAAACCCAAGATCGAGTTCGCCGGATTTCACCTTCTGTGCAATGGCCGGGGTATGGTTCTGCCAGAAGCTAAAGGCAACGTTTTTGTTTTCTTCTTTGTCCAGAAAGGTGCGGACGTTGTGCGGAATATAATGTCCGGCAAGTGGAAAAATATAACCGATGTTGATTTTTCCGCCACCGGAGGCGAGTTCTTTCATCTTGCCTGCCGCAATGTCACAGTCGCCTGCGATCCGGTCTGCATGCTCCAGGAAAAGACGGCCGGCATTGGTAAGGACAACACCGCGCCCTTTCTTTTCAAACAGCGTGATTCCAAGCTCACTTTCAAGGGCGGCCATCGAACGGCTCAGGGATGGCTGGGAAATATAAAGCTCCTCTGCCGCCTGGTGATAATTTTCCAGCCGGGCGACCTTTCGGAAATAGAGAATCTGATTCAGTGTCATGTGGTTTTTCCTCCTGAAAAAATGGTTCCGTAAGAAAGTCTTTGCTTCCTCTTATTATGATAACTCAAGTATACCATATCAATGCATTCAATGCATTGATTTTTTCCTTTAAAAGCATTAGACCGCACACACTTTCACTGTTAAAATAAAGGCAAATGTTATTTTTTTAACATTCACGAAACTGGTAATCTGTTGTTTGTGACAAAACAAAATGATGAACCGAACAGAGGAAAAAGACAATTTGACCTCAACACATGATCTATTTAAAAAGGAGAGAAACCATGAACAAGAAATACCTGCCAAGTGCATTAATTTTGTACTTGAACTACTTTATCCACGGTGTTGGATGCTCTATTCTGGGCCAGGCAGTCATCAAAGAGGCTCTGGCAGCAGCTTGGGGAGTGGAAGCAATGGCAATTACCGCAATTTCCGCAGCACTCGGTCTTGGCCGTCTGATCGCCCTGCCATTTGCAGGTCCTCTGTCCGACAAGCTCGGACGTCGCATTTCCACCGCAATCGGAAGTGCTTCTTATGCAATTTATCTGATCGGCCTTGCCCTTGCATTTAATGCAGGAACACACGGTGGTTATACCATCGCTTACGTATGCGCCATTATCGGCGGTATCGCAAACTCCTTTCTGGATACCGGTATTTACCCGGCAGTATCCGAAATTATTTACAAAGCTCCGAGCGTTGCTACTATGGGAATCAAATTCTTCATCGCAATCGCACAGATGCTGCTTCCATTTGTTCTTGGTGTAGCGGTTACTTCTACCGCAGCCGGCTTTACCTCCTACAATCCGTTATTCTATGGATGCGGAATTGCGTATATCGTACTTTTTGTACTGGTATTCCTGTTCCCGCTGCCAGATGCTGACCAGAAAGCATCCGGCAAAAAAGAGGGTCTGATCGACAGCCTGAAGCATACCCATTTCTCTTTCGAGTCCATCGCCATGATCCTGATCGGATTCACCTGCACCGGTACCTTCCAGCTGTGGCTGAACTGCGCGCAGAACTTTGCAAAAGAAAATGTAGGCTGGGCGAATCCGTCCATCATGCAGACCTACTATTCTGCAGGAACTATGCTGGCACTCGTTGTAACCGCATTCCTGACCAGAAAAATCAAAGACGTTCGTTTCATCGTTGTTTACCCGGCTATCTGCCTTGTAACAATGATCGCTGTCCTGATGGGACAGAGTAAACCGCTGATGATCGCCGGTGCTTTCATTATCGGATGGGCTGGTGCAGGCGGACTGCTTCAGATCGCAACTTCCGTTTGCAACATGCTGTTCCCGAAAATCAAAGGAACCGTAACCGCACTGGTTATGATCGCATCTTCTCTCTGCAACTACACCATCCTGACCGCAGCATCTAAAATGCAGCCGTCCGGCGTTATGACCATGAATATCGTTCTGACCGCAGTTGGTGTTGCACTTGGACTGTTTGTAAATATCCGCTATAAAAAAATGGTTGAACTTGCACAGCAGGACAATTAAAATGAGGTTAAGGATTGCGGAAGTACGAAGTACCAAGGAATCCGGACGTGAAAAAGAAAAGCCTGCAAAGAAAAGTCAGGGTTAAATTGAAGAAAGAAGGAAAAACACATGAATACAGTAAAAGTTCGTGATATTGAAATCGGTGCCGGCGCACCGAAAATCATCGTTCCGATCGTAGGTGTTACCAAAAACGATATCATCGAAGAAGCAAAAACCTTCCATTCGATTCCGGTTGATGTTGTAGAATGGCGTGTAGACTGGTTTGAAGGCGTATTCGACTTTGCGCAGGTAGAGGACGTGTTAAAAGACCTCCGCGAAGCACTCGGCAATATTCCGCTTCTGATGACGTTCCGTACCTCCAAAGAAGGCGGCGAAAAAGCTATCGAGCCGGCAGCCTATGCGGAGCTGAACATCAAAGCAGCACAGACCGGATATGTAGATCTGATCGACGTTGAAATTTTTACCGGAGACGAGATCGTAAAAAAAATCATCGATGGTGCACACGCAGCAGGTGTAAAGGTTATCGCTTCCAATCATGATTTCTTCAAAACTCCTGCAAAAGCAGACATCATCTACAGACTGCGCAAAATGCAGGATATGAACGCAGATATTCCGAAGATTGCTGTTATGCCGCAGAACAGGAAAGACGTTTTGACCCTGCTTGCGGCAACAGAGGAAATGGCCACCAATTATGCGGACAGACCGATCATCACCATGTCTATGGCAGGCACCGGTGTAATCAGCCGTCTCTGCGGTGAGGTATTCGGTTCTTCCATGACCTTCGGCGCGGCAAAGAAAGCATCCGCACCGGGTCAGATGGGTGTGAATGATCTGAGCACCGTTCTGGATCTGCTTCACAAAGCCATGTAACCGTTTTTTCTTTAGGGGACACCGGTATTTTTAGCTTTGCTGTTGATGCCGATGTCCCTTTTGTATTATTGTTCTGTTATAAATTTAACGGAGGTATGCCTTTTATGAAGAGAATATTTCACTGGCTGGATGAAAATCTCGAAGAATTTCTTCTTGTGATCGGTCTGATCGCCATGACGCTGATCATGGGAGTCCAGGTTTTCTGTCGTTACGTTCTTGGCATGTCGCTGTCGTGGTCGGAAGAGCTGACCAGATATATTTTTATCTGGTGCGGTTTTTTAAGCGTCAGCTACTGCAGTAAGAAATGCCTTTCCATCAAGATCGAGCAGTTTGTTGCGATTTTCCCGCGGAGAGGAAAAGCCATCTTCAAAATTGTGAATCATACATTTGAACTGATTTTTTTCATCTATATGATTCCGTTTGCTTTTTCCTATATGATGTCGTCGGTTAAAAGCGGCCAGCTTTCCCCGGCCTGCAAAATTCCGATGTACTTTATCCAGGCAGCACCGCTCGTCTCCTTTGTGCTGGTTGCCTTTCGTGTTCTGCAGCGGTGGATGATCGAGTTCCGCGTGGCACGCGGTGAGAACGTTTTCGACCCGGCCCATCCGGAGCGCAATACGCCGGAATCCTTCATTGAGGCAAATGCCGGAGCAGATAACGCCACAGAAAATGCCCTGAACGCGGGTATCGACAACCGCATTCATACGATTAAAAATTCAAACGAGGAGGAACGCTAATGCCGGTCGTAGTATTATTTTTGATTTTTGTTGCATTGCTGGTCATCGCTGTTCCGGTATCGATTACCCTTGGAATCACATCTGTGCTTCCGTCGGTGTTTGACCCGTCCTTTACGGTAGGAGCCAAATATCTGATCCGTGCCATGTTCGGAGGTCTCGATTCCTTCCCCCTGCTGGCAGTTCCGATGTTCGTCCTCTCCGGTATCATCATGGCTAAGGGAGGCATCTCCAAAAAACTGTTTGATGTCTTTGCCTATTTTCTCGGAAAATTCACCGCAGGTATGCCGTGCGCCGTTATCGTCACCTGCCTTTTTTATGGTGCGATTTCCGGTTCCGCTCCGGCGACCGTTGCTGCTGTCGGAAGCATGACAATTCCGATTCTGACTACTCTTGGTTATGATCTGACATTCTCCACAGCGATTGTGGCAGTTGCCGGCGGCCTTGGCGTTATCATTCCCCCGAGTATTCCGTTCATCATGTACGGTATGGCTTCCGGCGCTTCGGTCAGTGACCTGTTCCTTGCCGGAATTGTACCGGGTCTGATGATCGGTCTGCTGCTGATGGTTTATGCCGTTTATCACTGCAAACGGTATGGGGAGGACAAAGAGAAGATCCATGCAGAAGTCAAAGTGCTGCATGACAAAGACCTGCTTTGCGTTTTAAAAGAGAGCTTTTTTGCACTGCTCAGCCCGGTGATCATTCTTGGCTGTATCTACAGCGGTGTCGCTTCCCCGACTGAGGCGGCTGTTATCTCCGTATTCTATGCATTGATCATCAGCCTTTTTGTGTACAGGAGTATCCGCATCCGCGACATCTGGTCCATTCTGGTTGAGGCGATTCGCACCTTCACTCCGATCCTGTTCATTCTGGCGGCATCGACGGCATTTTCCCGTGTGCTGACGCTGATGCAGGTACCGCAGACGGTCAGCGAGTTTATCCTGAACAACTTCCACAGCCCGGTTGCGATCCTTCTGATCATCAACGTATTCCTGCTGATTGTCGGAATGGTGATGGATACCACACCGGCAATCCTGATTCTGACCCCGATCCTTCTGCCGATCGTACAGGCAATCGGTATGGATCCAATTCAGTTTGGTGTGATCATGGTTGTCAACCTTGCGATCGGCTTCGTAACACCGCCGATCGGCGTCAACCTGTTCGTGGCAAGCTCCCTGACCGAGGTTCCGGTCATGCAGATCGCAAAGAAGGCTATGCCGATGATCGGTTTCTTCCTCGCGGCACTGCTGCTGATTACATTTATTCCGGCGATTTCGATTGGAATTTTATAGGGAGGAGCGAAGGACAATGAAAAAGATGACAAAAAAGAAAAAGCTTTTCCGAAAAGTGACGGCACTTGCCGCTGTCGTTGCGCTTGGCGCATCGCTTGCCGGCTGCGGCTCTTCCGGAGAAGAGACGACACAGCGCTATTCCTGGCCACTGGCAACGGCGAGCCCGGAGGACACGGTAACACAGATCTTCGCTGAGAAGTTCGCGGAAGAGATTTCGGAGCTGAGCGATGGAAGGATGAAAATTCAGGTTTACGCAAACTCAACGCTCGGCGGCGACCGCGATCTGCTGGAAACGTGTGCCGACGGCGATATTCCGTTTGTCGTACAGAATACGGCACCGCAGGTTTCCTTTATGGGTGATCTTGCCGTGTTTGATCTGCCGTGTGTGTTTGATTCTCTCGATGAATGCCGTGAGAAGATCGATAATCCGGAGTTTTACGAGCTGATCAGCAACGTTTATACGGAGGGAGGCTATCACCTGCTCGGTATGGCGGATCAGGGATTTCGTGTCATGAGTACGAATAAGCCGGTTTACAGCTTTTCGGATTTCAAGGGTCAGAAGATCCGTACCATGGAGAACAGCTACCATCTGGCATTCTGGAAAGCCATCGGTGCCAACCCGACGCCGATGAGCTTCAGTGAGGTTTACATCGGCCTGCAGCAGCACACGATTGATGCGCAGGAGAACCCGTATGAGGTCATCGTTTCGAATAACCTGTATGAGCAGCAGGATTACGTAGTGGAAACGAACCATCTGCCGCATCTGATTTCCCTGATCGTCAACGATGACTTCTTCAAAGATCTGCCTGCAGACGAGCAGGAGATCATGACCAAGGCGGCAAAGATTGCGACCGAGTACGCAAGAGAGCAGTCCGATGCCCGTATCGCCGATAAAATTGCGACGATCGAGGAGAGCGGAACGAAGATTCTGACACTCGATGACCAGACAAGAGCTGACATCCGCGAGGCATCGAAGAGCGTGTATAAGTCGATTGAGGAGAATATTGATCCGGCGATTTACAATGCGTATATGGATGGGATTGAAAACTGAGCGTTATTCACTAAAAAAATGGTGACGATTCAGAGCCCTATCTCGATGTTGCTTTTCGCTATATGAAACTCCGGAAAAATTGCTCATTCATGCAAGCGTGTTTCGCGATTTTTCTTCGGCTTCGCATGGCTCTGAATCGTTGCAAAAAAAGAAATTTCCCGGCTGCGGGGCGCTGAAAAACGGTGCTTCGCAGTCGTTTTTTTGTCTGGATCGCTTTAAAATCGCTTTAAATTTACAAAATCTGCCTTGTACCGTCGAAATTACAAGATTATAATGGGATTTGGAAGTTTTTTTTGATCTATTATTATGACCAAGGGAGGCAAAGAAATGATTTTTAATCACATGGACCGGATTGTATTTGCAGGAGATTCCGTAACGGATATGGAAAGTGCACAGCCGGTGGGGGAAGGTTTATTTGAAAATGTCGGAAAGAGCTACGTTCGAATTGTCGAGAACATGCTCGCAGCATTCTACCCGGAGATATATCTCCGCGTGACAAACTCCGGTATCAGTGGAAACACAAGCCGCGACCTGCTGCAGCGCTTCGACCGTGATGTCGTATCATTAAAACCAGACTGGGTATCCATCTGCATCGGCATCAACGACGTCTGGAGACAGTTCGACAGCCCGGCCATCCCGGACGAGCAGGTATCGCCGGAGGAGTACCGTTCCAACGTCGAAAAGATGATTCTTTCCGTAAAAGATAATGTAAAAGGAATTTTCCTCATGACCCCATACTACATGGAGCCAAATGGGGAGGACTGGATGAGAAAACGCATGGACACCTACGGCGCGATCTGCAGCGAGCTGGCTGAGAAATACGGCTGCCGTTTTATCGACCTGCAGGCCGTCTTCAACGATTACTTCCAGTACCGCCATTCCTCCTACATCGCCTGGGATCGAATCCATCCGAACCAGATCGGCGCTACAGTGATCGCACGGGCATTTCTGGAAAAATGCGGATTCGACTATAATCACAGACCGGAGCATGCTTGAAAAACCATTTCCGCAATCTGAAAGCGCCACTTTGCGGTATGGCTTGCCCTCATAAGGCAGACAAAAAGCGGGAATCGTTATTGGGGTCCTCGCTTTTTCTTTGTCCTGTTCTGTCTGAAAACAGCGGACAGAGTCGAAAAAAGAGAAAAAGAATCGGTAAAATTTTGCTTAAATTACCAAAAATAATTGCTGTTTTGGGGCGGTTATGGTATATTATGACTATACATACATTTATGTGGCGCTACATGGGGACATAAGAGTGAGACATAAAAGAAAGGTAACTATTCAGAACCCCATCTCGATTCCGCTTGCGCTGCATCTCGATGTTGCTTCTCGCCATATGAAATTCCAGAAAACCGCGCATTCATGCAAGCGTGATTCACGATTTTCTTCTCTTTCGCATGGATCTGAATGGTTACAAATAAAGAATAGAACAGGAGAAAAAAAGATATGTATCTGGAAGAGTATAAGAGATGGCTGGCAGCTGATCTGGAAGACGCAGATCTGAACCCGGAGCTGGCACGGATTGAAGGAAATGATGAGGAGATCAAGGACCGTTTTGCTGTATCTCTGAAATTCGGAACCGCAGGACTTCGTGGTGTACTTGGCGCAGGAACAAACCGTATGAATATCTATGTAGTGCGTCAGGCAACACAGGGTCTTGCAAACTGGGTAAAAACACAGGGCGGAAACCAGACCGTAGCCATCAGCTATGACAGCCGTATTAAGAGCGATGTATTCGCAAAAACAGCAGCAGGTGTTCTCGCAGCAAACGGAATCAAAGTCAGAATCTACGACGCACTGATGCCGGTACCGGCACTTTCCTTTGCAACCCGTTATTACAACTGCAACGCAGGTATCATGGTAACTGCATCCCACAACCCGGCAAAATACAACGGCTACAAAGCCTACGGTCCGGACGGATGCCAGATGACCGACGATGCTGCTGCAATTGTATATGCAGAAATTCAGAAGACCGATATCCTGACCGGCGTAAAATATATGCCGTTTGCACAGGGAGTAGAAGAGGGACTGATCCGTTTCGTCGGCGATGACTGCAAGAATGCCCTGTATGAAGCAATCGAATCCCGTCAGGTTCGTCCGGGTCTGTGTAAAACCGCCGGACTGAAGCTCGTTTACAGCCCACTGAACGGATCTGGTCTTGTACCGGTTACGCGCGTATTAAAAGACATCGGCATCACCGATATTACCATCGTTCCGGAGCAGGAGTACCCGAACGGATACTTCACCACCTGCAGCTATCCGAACCCGGAAATCTTTGCAGCACTGGAAAAGGGCCTGGATCTTGCAAAAGAAACCGGCGCAGATCTGATGCTGGCTACCGACCCGGATGCAGACCGTGTTGGTATTGCCATGAAGTGCCCGGATGGAAGCTATGAGCTGGTAACCGGAAACGAAGTCGGCGTTCTGCTTCTCGACTACATCTGCGCAGGCCGCATCGAGAAAGGCACCATGCCGGAGAAACCGGTTGCTGTAAAATCCATCGTGTCTACACCGCTGGCAGATGCAGTTGCAGAGCACTACGGCGTAGAGCTCCGCAGCGTTCTGACCGGATTCAAATGGATCGGCGATCAGATTGCAAACCTGGAGGCAGACGGCGAAGTAGACCGCTTCATCTTCGGATTCGAGGAGAGCTACGGATACCTGGCTGGCCCGTATGTAAGAGATAAAGACGCAGTCATCGGCTCCATGCTGATCTGCGAGATGGCAGCTTACTACAGAAGCATCGGAAGCTCTCTGAAACAGAGACTGGAAGAGATCTATGCCGAGTATGGCCGCTACCTGAACAAAGTAGACAGTTTCGAGTTCCCGGGACTTAGCGGAATGGACAAGATGGCCGGTATTATGGATGGCCTTCGAAAAGAGCCGCTGACCGAGATCGCAGGTTCCGCTGTTGTCAAAGTAACCGATTACGAGAAACCGGAAGAAACAGGACTCCCATCCGCAAACGTTCTGATCTACAAACTGGCAAACGGTGAAACCGTCATCGTCCGCCCGTCCGGAACAGAGCCGAAAATCAAAGTATACTACACAACACTTGGTAAGGATCTGGCAGAGGCAGAAGCAGAGAAAGAAAAACTCGCAGAGGCTTTGAAACCGATTCTGGCATAAAGAAAATAAAAGAATAGAAGGGCGTGGCTTTGGTCACGCCCTTTTTTGAACCGAAATTTCTTTTGAAAAGTGTAAGATTTTCTGCAAAATGGCGTGATGATAGATGAAAGGGGGATTTCCATATGGAGGATACTCATATTGTCCAAATGTACTGGGACAGGAACGAAACAGCGATCAGCGAGTCTGCGATGAAATATGGTACATACTGTACGTCCATTGCACAGAATATTCTGCAGAATCCGGCGGATGCAGAAGAATGTGTCAACGACACTTGGCTTCACGCGTGGAACGCTATGCCGCCGCACCGGCCGTCTCTGTTATCCACATTTCTTGGAAAAATAACGAGAAATCTTTCGTTTGATCTGTATCGAAAAATGCATCGCAAAAAACGCGGAGGAAGTCAGATGGATGCAGTATTGGACGAGCTGGAAGAATGTGTTTCGGGGAAAGATGATATTGAGCGGCAGTGGGAGATGAAAGAACTGATCGCGGAGATCAATCAGTTTCTGCAGAAGCTGCCGGAGGAGAAACGATGCATGTTTGTCCTGCGGTACTGGTATGTAGACAGTATCGGTGAAATCGCGGAGCGGCTGGGAAGAAGTGAAAATTATATTTCAGTTTCATTAAACCGGATCCGTGGAAAATTGCATACACACTTGACGGAAAGGGGGTTCGAATTATGAAGAAAGAAGAATTGTTTGAAGTGCTGGGAAATCTGGAGCCTGGTATGGTGGAAAAAGCACGGAGTGATCGCCACCCGCGGAGAGGCGTATGGAAAAAATGGACGGCCGCCGCAGCCTGCGCGGTGATCATCGGCGGAGCTGTGCTGGGGGTTGCGACATGGAGAAACGGTCGGGAGGGTTCTGCAGTCCGTTATCCGTCGGGGGTAACGACGGTTCTGGCGGCTTATCCGGCATCTGTGGAGCGGACAATGGATGCACAGAAATTCATGGAAAGCGATGCACACTGGGACTGGTGGGATTCGTACCGGGAGTTGACAGCAAAATCAGCAGAACTGCAGTCGGGAATAGATGCATATTATCAGAACCTGATGAAACAAATGCTGGTTTCAGAGGATGAAAATACCGTCTGCTCGCCGATCAATCTGTATATCGCGTTTGCGATGCTGGCGGAAACTTCGGATGGAAATACGCGGCAGCAGATTCTGGATATGCTTGGTGCGCAGGACATGGACACCTTACGGGAAAATGTTTCTTCACTCTGGGAAAGCAATTATGCAGACACGCCCGCGCTGAAAAGTGTGCTGGCAAATTCGCTGTGGCTGGATGGTGAGGAAACATACAATGACACAACGCTGCAGCGGCTGGCGGAACAGTATTATGCATCGACCTTCCGTGGGACTCCCGGATCGGAAGAGATGAATCAGGCCCTGCGGACCTGGACGGATGATAATACCGGAGGGCTTTTAAAAGAATACACCGAAAATATGGCGATCGCCCCGGAAACGGTATTTGAACTGGTATCAACCATCTATTATAAGGCGATGTGGCGGGAGAATTTCTGGGAAGTAAATACAGAGAAGGAAACCTTCCACGGAGCTGCGGGAGATACCACTGTGGACATGATGAAGAAAACGGAATGGATGGATGTCTACCAGGGCGAACATTTCCGTGCAGTCAGCCTTAGCCTTCAGGACAGCGGCTCCATGTATTTCCTGCTTCCGGATGAAAATACCGATGTCAATGAACTGGTATCGGATCCGGATCTGATGAAGGTTATACGGCGGGATGAAAGCAGTGATAACTGGTATTCCCCTATGGTGAACCTGTCTGTTCCTAAATTTAAAGTATCGGAGAAAACAGACCTGATCGAAACGGTGCGCGCACTGGGTGTAACGGATGCACTGGATGCGGATCTGGCAGATTTCAGCCCATTAACAGGGGACAAAGAGAATTTATACCTGAGCAAAGCAGACCACGCCGCCATGCTTGAAATCGACGAAAACGGAGTAACCGGAGCAGCGTATACAGAACTCGGCGTTTCAGAAACCGCAGCAGAAATACCGGACGACGAAATCGACTTCGTACTGGATCGTCCATTCCTGTTTCTTGTCACGGGGCAGGACGGATCGATTCTGTTTTCGGGAGTTGTGAGAAATATTGCAGAGACATGAAAAAAGGAGTCGGACTGTCCGGCTCCTGTGTCTGAGACACGTTACAGTATCTCTTCGGTGCTTATTTTTGCTCTGCGTTCCTTTGTCGGAGCAGAAAAACAGACAAAATCAGTACAGCAGGGAAA
>ERZ840096.2791-NODE-2791-length-12947-cov-3.614567_pt1 | contig 12947 bp, 6 predicted proteins | sample MGYA00519878_ERZ840096 | MGnify/ENA primary metagenome ERZ840096 (study PRJEB31850, sample SAMEA3708865) | human gut metagenome | biome: human gut; feature: human-associated habitat; material: faeces | place: China | collected 2014 ...
CGAAGCGGATGGCCGTCGACCGCTTCACCGGACTGATCGACACGACCTCGACCTACGACTACACGCGCAACTACACGACTCAGACCGCCGAACTCGGATTCAACCGATACAGTCAGACTTGCTACCTGTTCGTGCGCATGGGCTACCAGTCGGCCCGGCAAAACCGGGACGAGACCTTCCCCGAAACGCACGACGACCGACGCACGTTCCGCAGCCTGCAGCCGTCGCTGTCGTTCCACTATTCGATCGGACAGACCCGCAATCTGTACTTCAATTACAGCGGCTCGGCCCGGCAGCCCTCGGTCGAGCAGCTCCGTGCCGAGCTGGACACGCGCAACCGACTGAGCCTCACAGGCGGAACCCCCGGTCTCAGACAGAGCTACACCCACTCGGTCTCGCTCGGCTACTACCATACCGACACGAAGAGCTCGCGCTCGGTGGGATTCAACCTGTCGGCCGACCTGACCGTGCGCGACATCGCCACCCGCCAGCGTTTTTTCGCCGAGGATACCCCGCTCGAGCAATACGGAGGCTACGTCGCGCCGAAAGGCTCGACGCTGACGACGCCGGTCAACGTGAACGGCTCGGGATCGGTTCAGGCCAACGGGAACTTCTCGACTCCGCTCAAGCCGCTGAAGTCGGTTCTGAACTGCACGGCCGGCATCGGATACAGCCGCCGGCCCTCGTATATCGGAGAAGAGCTCGACTACACGAACTCGCTGTCGCCCCGGATAGGAGTGCATCTGACAGGCAACCAATCGACCGTCTGCCAGTTCTCGCTCAGCGCGAACCTTTCGTACAACCACTCCTCCAACTCGCTCCGCGACGACAACAGCACGATCACGCAGCAGACCGGAGCCCAAGTGCGCGTCAACTTCCTCAAGCACGCCTATTTCGAAACGAACTACGCCTATTACCTTTACCACAGCTTCTCGTATGCCGGCGGCGACGTCGACACGCATACGTGGAACCTCTCGCTCGGAATCAAGCTGTTCAAGAACCGCTCGGGCGACATCAGCCTGACGGTATACGACATTCTGAACCGTAACGAGAGCTTCACCTCGAGCATGATGTCGGACTACGTGACCAACAACTGGTCGCGCATGTTCGGACGCTACTGGACGATCGGCATCGGATACAAGTTCAACAAGACGGGCAAGCTGAAGGCCAAGCCGTAGCGGACCGGAGCCGCCGGCAGGCCGAAAATGCGCGTTTTCGGCCCGCCGGCGGCAAAAAACTCTGAGAATTTTCGTACATTTGCGCCGGTATTAAATTCTGAAAGAAACCGCCATGAGCATCGCAGAACTCAGTGAACAGGAACAGATCCGCCGCAACTCGCTCGCGCAGCTGCGCGAGTTGGGAATCGACCCCTATCCGGCCGCCCGGTACGAGGTGACCGCCACGGCCGCGCAGATCGCCGCGGAGTACTCGCCCGAAAAGCAGAACTTCTCCGACATATCGATCGCGGGGCGCATCCTCTCGCGCCGTATCATGGGCAGCGCGTCGTTTTTCGAGCTGCAGGACCATACGGGCAAGATACAGGTCTACATCAAGCGCGACGAAGTGTGCGGAGACGATCCCGAAGCGACGCTCTACAACAAGGTCTTCAAGAAGCTGCTCGACATAGGCGACATCGTCGGCGTGCGCGGATTCGCGTTCGTCACCAAAACCGGCGAGCTGTCGGTCCACTGCAAGGAGCTGAAACTGCTGAGCAAGTCGCTGCGGCCGCTGCCGATCGTCAAGGAGAAAGACGGCAAAGTGTACGACGCGTTCAGCGATCCCGAGCTGCGCTACCGCCAGCGCTACGTCGATCTGATCGTCAATCCGCAGGTGCGTCAGGTATTCCTGCAGCGCACGAAGATCATCGACACGATGCGCCGCTTTTTCAACGAACGGGGCTACGTCGAGGTCGAAACGCCGATCCTGCAGTCGATTCCCGGCGGAGCGTCGGCCCGCCCGTTCGTCACGCATCACAATGCGCTCGACATTCCGCTCTACCTGCGGATCGCCAACGAGTTGTACCTCAAGAAGCTGATCGTAGGCGGGTTCGACGGCGTATACGAGTTCGGCAAGGACTTCCGCAACGAGGGCATGGACCGCACGCACAACCCCGAATTCACCTGCATGGAGATCTACGTCGCCTACAAGGACTACCTGTGGATGATGGAGTTCACCGAGCAGATGCTCGAACATGTGGCGCTGGCCGCCAACGGGACGACCGACCTTACGATCGACGGCAAGGCCGTCTCGTTCAAGGCGCCGTTCCGCCGCGTGACGATGACCGAAGCCATCCGCGAAAAGACCGGCTACGACATCACCGGCCAGTCCGAGGAGCAGCTGCGCGAAGCGTGCAGGCGGCTGGGCGTCGAAGTCGACGAGACGATGGGCAAAGGCAAGCTCATCGACGCCATCTTCGGCCAGTACTGCGAGGAGGAGCTCATCCAGCCGACGTTCGTCTGCGACTATCCGATCGAGATGTCGCCCCTGTGCAAGCGCCACCGCGACAACCCCGATCTGACGGAGCGGTTCGAACTCTTCGTCAACGGCAAGGAGCTGTGCAACGCCTACTCGGAGCTGAACGATCCGATCGACCAGCTGGAACGTTTTCAGGAACAGCTGCGGCTGTTGGAGAAGGGCGACGACGAGGCGATGTTCATCGACATGGATTTCGTGCGCGCCCTGGAATACGGTATGCCGTCGTGTTCGGGCATGGGCATCGGAATCGACCGCCTGACGATGTTCCTCACCGGACAGTCGTCGATTCAGGACGTGCTCTTCTTCCCGCAGATGCGCCCCGAAAAGAAGGTGCAGCGCGACCCCGACGAAGCCTACGCCGCCATCGGCGTGCCGGCCGAGTGGATTCCCGTCATTCAGAAGATGGGCTACCTGACCGTCGACGCGCTGCGCAAGCTGCCGGCAGGGAAGTTTTTCAACGATCTGTGCGGCTTCAACAAAAAGAACAAACTGGGACTGAAAGCCCCCTCGATCGAGGAGGTGAAGGCTTGGTGCGCCCCCGCCGCAGAATAACCGCGCGAGCCGACGATGGACCGTACACGCAAACTCCTGCTCGCACTGGCCGCCGCGGCGGTCGCCGCCACGCTGCTGGCCCTGCGGGGCTGGATCGCACCGGCGACGGCACGCTGGGTGCTGCTGGCACTGCTGGGGTGGTACTGGGTCCGCTTCATCGTCCTGCCCGTCGACGTCATCAAGCGCACGAAGGTGCTCAACGCCTTCGCCGTGACGTGGTGGGTCAACAGCTTCCCGATCCTGCCGGCCGTGACCGGCGCCGTCCTGCTCTGGTACGGCGCACCGTTCGAACGGCGGGTGTGGGGATCGCTGCTGCTCTTCATCGTCGTCTCGGCGCTGGCGGGATACCTGACAATCATCCGTTACAATCATAAACTTAAAAAATCACAGCAATGAGAAAGAAGATCGTAGCAGGCAACTGGAAAATGAATACCCTGCCTGCCGAAGGCGTAGAACTGGCCAAGCAGGTCGCAGCAGGCAAGCACACCGTATGCGACTGCGTGTCGTTCATCGTATGTCCTCCCTTCACGCACCTGTCGGAGGTGAGCAAGACGCTCGAAGGGACGGGAATCGCCGTCGGCGCCCAGAACTGCGCCGCCGAGGCCAAAGGGGCCTACACGGGCGAAGTAGCCGCGTCGATGATCGCGGCGCTGGGCTGTAAGTACGTGATCCTGGGCCACTCGGAGCGCCGCCAGTACTACGGCGAGACCTCCGAGACGCTCAACCGCAAGATGGAGCAGGCCTATGCCAACGACCTCGTTCCGATCTACTGCGTAGGCGAGAACCTCGACGAACGCGAGGCCGGCAAACATTTCGACGTGGTGAAGGCGCAGATCGAAGAGGTGGTTTACAACCTCACACCGGAACAGTTCGGCAAGCTGGTCATCGCCTACGAACCCGTATGGGCCATCGGCACGGGCAAGACCGCGACGGCCGAGCAGGCGCAGGAGATCCACGCCTACATCCGCAAGGTGCTGGCCGCCAAGTTCGGCGCAGCGGCCGAGGAGTGCCCGATCCTCTACGGCGGGTCGTGCAAACCGTCCAACGCAGCCGAGATCTTCGCCAAAGAGGACGTCGACGGCGGTCTGATCGGCGGCGCAGCGCTCAAAGCCGAAGATTTTCTGGCCATCGGCAAGGGCTTCGCGAAGTAGTTCCGAGCCCCGAATACGCAAAAACAGGGGAGTATCCGCGTTGCGGATACTCCCCTGTTTCATGAATCCCACCGGAGACGAATATCCTTGAATTTCTTTCTTCCATTTCTCGCCTCGCCATAGCCCGAACTGCGTTCGGCTCTGCACTCGGCTTAACGAAATGGTTCCAACGATTCGCCCCTGTCCGCGACCCGCCGCCGGCCGGAGCCGCCGTACACGTCTCGAAGAGATGCGTTCCGCCGTACACGGCGATGAACCGCCGCCCTGCGGAAAGGGGACGAAAAGGCGGAAATCGCAGAGAGACCTTTCTCATTCCCATTCGAAACGATCCGGAATCCGGATCGTTTCGAATTTTTTCTTATCTTTGCAAAGAACAACCCATAACTACTATGCCATGAAAAAACTTCTCTTCTTCTGCGCTGCCCTGACGGCGACGTTCACCGCGACCGGACAACACTACTACACCGACTCCGCCAATCCCGACATCACGCGCCACTCGCTGCACATCGCCCCGCAGCGCGTCGAGTTCGTACTGCCCGAAGTGGGCGGCTACACCGTCTACAAGGCCGACCTGCACACCCATTCGATCTACTCGGACGGCGACTGCACGCCCGAATTCCGCGTCCGCGAAGCGTGGTACGACGGTCTGGACGTGCTGGCCATCACCGAACACGTGGAGTACCGCCGCCACGAGGGCAAGATGCTCAACTTCCTCAAAGGTTACGTTCCGGAAGGCACCGAACCTGTCAATTACAACATCATCGCCAAACCGGCCGACGAGCAGGGAATCCGGTCCGACCTGAACTTCCCGGTAAAGCTGGCGCAGGAGACGGCCGCGAAGTACGGCATCACGATCATTCCGGGCGCGGAAATCACCCGCGAACCGATTGCCTACGGTCACTACAACGCGCTTTTCACCACCGACAACAATGCGATCTACGCCGCCGACGCCCTGCAATCGTTGCGCAACGCCAAGGCGCAGGGAGCGCTGGTGATGCACAACCACCCGGGCTGGCGCCGCAAAAGCCTCGAACACCCCGAATTCGAGGTCGCGGCCTACGGCGAAGGGCTGATCGACGGCATCGAAATCATGAACGGCGGCGAGTTCTACCCCAAGGCCATTTCGCGGGCGCACACCAAAAACCTCTTCGTCTCGGCCAACACCGACATCCACGACTCGGCGACCGAAACCTATCGCGCACAGGGACACCGCCGCAACATGACGCTGATCTTCGCCAAGGAGAACACGCTCGAAGCGCTGCGCGAAGCCATCGAGGCGCGCCGCACGCTGGCCTACTCGTTCGGTACGATCGCCGGTGACGAACAACTGCTGAAAGACCTCTTCACGGCATCGGTGCGCACGAGCGTGCTCCACACCGATGCGAAGGGACGCCGCACGGTGAGCCTGACGAACAACAGCTCGGTGCAGTACGTTCTGCGGCTTCCGGGCCAGAATCCGTTTATCCTCAACCCCTTCTCGACCGTCACGACCACCGTTGCGCAGAACAGGCCGCTGCGCCTGACCGTCGAGAACATGTGGTACTCCGAACAAGACCATCCGCAGATCGAGCTGATGCTATAACGCCATCCGACCGACGGCGGCAAAGCGGGCGGCGCGGCGACACCTCGCCGCCCGTGTTCTTTCCGGCTGCACGCAACCCTGATTTCATTATTCATTTTTCCGCATTTCCCGCCACGGCTCGTGCCGCTCCGGACGAATTCCGTTTCCGATCGAAACCAAATACCCGACTCCGAAAAAGATAGAAAATGATCTTTTTCTTTCGATAAGTGTTGCAACAAACAAATTCTTTATTTATTTTTGTTAACATTAACAACGTTTTCGTTAAGCCGAACGCAAAACCAAGTGAAATTCGGGCTATGCCGAGGCGGAAAAACGGCCGTAGACAACCAAACCTAAAACTTTCAAAAAAAACGAAACCCGACGAATGAACCACCGCATGAATCTCTGATCCGAGGGTCGGGCAGCCCGGCCGGATCGCTTCTCGACCCACTTGTTCGAACGACAACCCAACGTTTTCGCTAAGCCAAATGGGCAGAGCCGCGCTTGCGCGAGCTTTGCCATGGAGAGAAAACGACTGTTGAAAACGAACCATTTCGTTAAGCCGAGTGCAATCGAGCCTGCTCGAATTGCCGAGGCGAGAAATGGACGAAAGAAATTCGACGTTTTCGCTAAGCCGAATGGGCAGAGCCGCGCTTGCACGAGCCGTACCATGGCGAGAAAACGGACGAAAGAAATCCAACTTAAACACTTACCATTTAACCTTACACCAATGAAAAAACTGCTACACCCGTTAACGAGACTGCTGCTGGCAGTCGGTCTCTCTGCATTCAGTGTAGTCGCATTCGCCCAAAAGACCGCCGTGAACGGAATCGTCACCGATGCGGAAGGGGCGCCGCTGGTCGGAGCGACCGTAATCGTCATGCAGAACGCCCGGCCCGAGGGGGGGGGAACTACGACCAACACCGAAGGTAAATTTACCGTAAACGCCTCCCAAGGCCAACAACTGGCGGTTTCCTACATCGGGTATCGGGAAGCGACCGTAGAGGTCACCTCGAAAACCTTTTACGAGATCGCTCTTCAAAGCGACAGCGAACAGATCGACGATGTCGTCGTCGTCGGTTACGGCACCCAGAAAAAAGTCAACGTCACGGGTTCGGTATCGACGATCGATGCCTCGACCTTCGAAAAGCGTCCGGTCGTTTCGGCATCGGTCGCCTTGCAGGGTATGGCTCCGGGCGTGACCGTCACCACGCCGTCGGGCGCCCCGGGTGCCGACGGTGGTGCCATCCGCATCCGCGGTATCAATTCGTTCGGCGGCAGCTCGACCGCCCCGCTGGTGCTCATCGACGGGATCGAGGGCAGTCTGGACAGCGTCGATCCCGTACTCATCGAATCCATCTCCATCCTCAAAGACGCAGCGTCGTCGTCGATCTACGGTTCGCGCGCGGCCAACGGCGTCATTCTGGTGACGACCAAACGCAGCTCGACCGAACGCTTCACCGTCACCTACAAGGGAACCGTCGGCTGGCAGTCGCCTACCGACCTGCCCGAAACGGTCAACGCACTCGAATACCGCGAGCTGACCAACGCCATGAACCTGCAAGACGGCAACGCCCCGACCTACGACGACGAGTCGATGGCGCTTTACCGCAAGAACATGGGCAAGGATCCCGACCTCTATCCCAATACCGACTGGCAGGATGCCGTCCTCACCGGCTCGGGCCTCTCGCACAGCCACACCGTTTCGCTCGGCATCGGCAGCGAACGCGTGCGGATGCTCACCACGCTGGGCTATGTCGATCAGAACGGTATCATCGAGACTACCGATTTCCAGCGCTACACGTTCCGCAACAACGCCGACGTCAAGTTCAACGACAAGCTGTCGATGAAACTCGATCTCTCGTTCTCGAACGGCGACCGCCGCTCGTCGCCCTACCAGGGAACGATCTTCAACTACATGAACACCCGTTCGGCCGACATCCCCAACCAGTTCTCGACGGGACTCTACAACGGCCTGGGCCTGCAAGGCAACAACCCCGTAGCGCTGATGCTCGAAGGCGGCCAGAACAAGAACAATACACTGCGTCTGTCGGGGGCGATCACGCTGACCTACGAACCGGTCGAATGGCTCTCGCTGCAAGGAATGCTGGCACCGCGCTACGCGACCACCAACAAACACAACTGGAAGAAGCCCGTCACGACCTATCAGGACATGGAGGGTACGGCCACGCTCACCTCCACTCCCTACGCCACGCTCACCGAATCGGGATCGCGCGCCTTCTACGGCAACTACAACTTCCTGATGACCTTCAAGAAGAATTTCAGCGGCCATGACCTGAAACTCATCCTCGGCGCCGAACGCAACACCTACGACTACAAGTACCTTTCGGCCTACCGCCAGGTCTTCAACTACCCCGACTACGATCAGATCGACGTGGGCGAGATCGAGAACATGGACAACAGCGGCCACCGCTACGAATGGGCCATCCAATCCTACTTCGGCCGTCTGAACTACAACTTCAAGGAGCGTTACCTGCTCGAAGCCAACCTGCGTATCGACGGTTCGTCGCGTTTCAGCAAATCCAACCGCTGGGGCTACTTCCCGTCGGTATCGGGCGCCTGGCGCATCTCGGAGGAGCCGTTCATGGAGAACGCCAAGCACATCCTCGACGGGCTGAAAATCCGTGCATCCTACGGAACGCTGGGTAACCAGAACCTCGCCGGCGGCGATGCGGCCAGCTACTATCCCACCACGCCGAACCTCGCGCTGGGGCATATTTCGATGAACGGCACGCCGGCGTCGCTCGTAACGCTCAACACGCTGGCCAACCCCGACATCAAGTGGGAGACCACGACGATGCTCGACGTGGGCGTCGACGTCACGCTCTTCTCGAAACTCAACATCACGGCCGACTGGTACCGCAAGAACACCGACGACATCCTGATGAAACTCGACATTCCGGCCGGCGTGGGTCTGAACGCCCCCTACCAGAACGCCGGCAAGGTACGCAACACCGGCTGGGAACTCAGCATCGGGTACAACAACCGCTGGCGCGACTTCACCTTCGGCGTACAGGCCAACGTCTCGGACGTCAAGAACGAGATCGTCGACATGCGCGGCAAAACCTCGACCAGCGGCGTACTGCGCAATCAGGAGGGCTATTCGATCGGCAGCATCTACGCCCTCGAAAGCCTCGGTATCATCCGCACGCAGGAGGAGGCCGACTGGGTCAACGCCAACTGCCCGCAATTCAAGGAGACGGTTCAGATCGGCGACATCCGTTATGCCGACATCGACGGCAGCAACACGATCGACGAAAACGACAAGACCATCGTCGGCAGCACGATCCCCCGCTACACGTACAGTCTCAATCTCGACTTCGGCTGGAAGGGGCTTCGCCTGAGCATGCTGTTCCAGGGCGTCGGCAAGACGGACGGTTATCTGAACACCTACTACGTCATGCCGAGCAACCAGGGCGGTACGTTCCGCAAGGAGCACATCGACTTCGCCTGCGCCGCGAATCCCGGCGGCGTGACGCCCCGTCTGACGAGCGCCAACAAGAACAACTGGTACGACTCGTCGTTCTGGATGAAGAGCGCCGCCTACCTGCGTCTGAAAAACATCCAGCTCGGCTACGACCTGCCCAAAAGCTGGATGCGCAAGATCGGACTCAAATCGGCCTACGTCTACGTCAACGCGCAGAACCTCTTCACGGCTACCAATTTCTGGGACGGTTACGATCCCGAAGTGGGTTACGACGGCGACGCCAGCGGCGATTTCGACCTCGTCAAACTCGGTTCGGCGAACAACTATCCCCAGGTAAAACTCGTCACGATCGGACTCGATCTCAAATTCTAATGCGGAAACCAACCATGAAAAAGATCATATTAGGTGCAGCGCTGTGCGGACTCCTCGCCGCAGGCTGCTCGCTCGACAAGAGCTATCTCAACGGCCCGAACGCATTGACCTTCCCCGCATCCAAAGCGGAGGTGGAGGCGGGCGTATTCGCCGCCTACAAGGGTCTGACGCTGATCGACGCCTCCTCGACGCCTTTCCCAGGCATCCAGGACAACGCCAGCGACATCGGCGCATCGCGTCTCAACGCCGCCAACTACAACTACCAGCAGCAGTCGAAACTTCCCACCGACAACGCATGGGTCGAAAAGGTCTACAACAACATCTACAAGACCGCGGCCCGCGCCAACCTCGTGCTCGACGGCATCGACAAGGTGCGCGATCTGATGAGCGAACAGGAGTACAACATGTACAAGGCCGAACTGCTGCTCACGCGCGCTTACGTCTACGAATGGGGCTGCCAGCTCTACGGCGACATTCCCTACATCGATCACGTGCTGGGGCTGGGCGACAGCTACACCCGCACGCCGCGCGCCGAAGTCATCGACAAGATTCTCAACGAGGATCTCAAAGACGAGATGCTCGACTTCCTGCCGCTGCGGCACAACAAGGCGACCTACGGTTCGACCCGTCTGGGCCGCGTGGGCGCCTACGGACTCAAAGCCCGCATCTGCCTGAACTGGGGATTCTTCGAAGAGGCCGCCAAATACGCCGACAAGGCGCTCACGCTGGCCAAGGAGGCCGGCTACGCCCTCGAACCCTACGATACGCGCTTCTGCGGCGAAGACTACACCAAGGGCGAACCCAGTGCGACGAACCTCTTCGGCCTGAGCGGCCACGCCAACAGCGACGAATGGATCTGGGCCTTGCAGTACAACGCCATGATATCGGGCAACCAGCACAACGCCGGATACTACGCCGCACCGCGTATCGCCGGAGGCTGCTCTTATTTCAGCCCCACGCAGATGTTCATCGACGCGATCCAGTGCACCGACGGCAAATCGATCGCCGAATCGCCGCTGTTCGACTACAAGGAGCCCTGGAAAAACCGCGATCCCCGTCTCGACCTCTTCTGCGTGCGGCCGGGTTCGCGCGTGCTGGGAATGCAGTTCGAAACCAACCCCTCGGTTCAGAAGATCATGAACTACAACGACAAGGAGGAGGGTGTGCTGGTGGCCAATTCGGAGGCCTACGGCACCAAGTCGGAGTACGGCGCCAACGGATCGAAGGGCCCCTGCGGCTATCTGTGGCGCAAATACCTCGACATCGAGGAGTACAGGACCAACAACGGATTCGGCACCAAGTCGGTCTGCACGCTGAGCTATCCGCTCATGCGTCTGGCCGAATTGTACCTGATCCGCGCCGAGGCCAACATCGAATGGGCGGGCGGCGATCTGGGCGTCGCCAAAGCCGACATCGAGACCATCCGCGGCCGCGCCCACATGCCCGTACTGACGGTATCGGACCGCAACGGGCTGCGTTCGGCACTGCGTTACGAGCGCATGGTCGAGTTGTGCAACGAAGGATTCCGCTGGTTCGACATCCGACGCTGGGGCATTGCCGAAGAGGTGATTTCGGGAACGCTCTACGCTCCGGCATCGGACGGTTCGATGTCGAACGCCATTCCTACGATCGACGAAAACTGGCACGTGACCTACAAGGGCGACACCTTCGACGGAAAGAAGATCAACCTGCGCAAATTCATCGACATGGCCTTCGACCCGATGAAGGATTACCTGTGGCCGATCCCCGAAAGCGAGCGCATCGCCCTGCCGCAGATCACGCAAAACCCCGGCTACGCGGGTTTCGCAGCGGAATAACCGATTCAAACATGCTGATATGACTTCGATACTGAAATACCTGAACCGCGCATTGCTCGTGCTGCTGCTCGCCGCTTTCGCCGCCTGCTCGGACAACGAGGGCGGAAACGAATCGAACGGCAACGGCGACGACGGCAATACCGAAACGCCCGCCGACGGCGACACCTACGGCTACATCAAGGATACGAACGGCAATCCCGTCGAAGGGGTGGTCGTAAGCGACGGATACTCCTGTACGGCCACCGACGCCGAAGGGCGTTACGCACTCACGCGCAACGCCGACGCGGGCTTCGTCTTCTATTCGCTGCCGTCGGCTTACAAGGTGAGCGTCGACAAGACCTACAAACTCCCCCGCTTCTTCGCCCGGCTCCAAGCCGGAACGGCGCGCTACGACTTCACGCTCGAAGCGCTCGCCGCACCCGAAAAGCGGTTCGACCTGATCTGCATCGGCGATCCCCAGATCAACGAGGCGTCGCATGCCGTGCGTTTCAAGGAGGAGGCCGGAAGAGAGATCCGCGAATACGCGGCCTCGGCCGGCGTTCCCTGCTACGGCATCACGCTGGGCGACCACGTCAACAACAAATGGACGCTGTTCACCAACATGGTCGTCGCCCTGCAACCGGAGCAGACGGGAGTGCCCGTCTTCGCCACGATCGGAAACCACGACCACGAATTCCCGACGGCCGACGAAAAGGCGGCACGGGCGAAATACGAGAGTTATTTCGGGCCGGTCGACTACTCGTTCAACCGCGGCGACGTACACGTGGTCTCGATGGACAACGTCATCCACAGCTGCAAGGCCAGCGCCGACTACGAAGGCGGATTCACCGCCGCACAGTACGCGTGGCTCAAACAGGATCTGAGTTTCGTGCCGAAGGACAAGATGGTGATCCTCTGCGTACATATTCCGTTCCGCGGCGGCTGGGGCACGAACAGCGCGCACGCCGATGCGGACAAATACTACGACGAGGTGCTGGATCTGCTGTCGCAGTACGAATATGCGGCGATCATGTCGGCCCACACCCACTCGAACATCAACTACATCCACCGAAAGAACGGCAAGGAGATCTTCGAGCATGTCACGGGCACCACATGCGGCGCATGGTGGCGTTCGACCGTCTGCACCGAGGGTACGCCCATCGGATTCGGCCTCTACCGGATCGACGGCAACCGCATGGAGGAGTGGGCCTACCGTTCGGTTCGTCACGACGAACAGTTCCAGATCCGCCTCTACCGCGCCTCCGACACCTTCGTCGGCGGTGCCAAATACCGTTTCAAACAGACGGGCGCCGACCAGATCGTAGCCAACATCTGGAACTGGGATCCCTCGTGGACGGTCAACGTCTACGAAAACGACGTACTGAGCGGCCAGATGACACGCAACTCCGACATCGACGCATGGACCGTAGCCTACCATATCGGGTTGCTGAACAACACGGACAGCTACCGCAAGTCGTCCGACCACATGTTCCACTACACGCTCAAAAACCCCGCTGCGGCCGTGCGCGTCGAGGCGATCGACCGCTTCGGCAACAAGTACGAACAGACGGTCTTCACCGATCCGGCGGAGC
>ERZ840096.2801-NODE-2801-length-12885-cov-9.163367_pt1 | contig 12885 bp, 8 predicted proteins | sample MGYA00519878_ERZ840096 | MGnify/ENA primary metagenome ERZ840096 (study PRJEB31850, sample SAMEA3708865) | human gut metagenome | biome: human gut; feature: human-associated habitat; material: faeces | place: China | collected 2014 ...
ATCGCAAAGGAGGCTATGCGATTTTATTATGCTTCAAAAGTTGTAAAGTGCTATAAAATTTAAATTACTTGGAGAAGAAAGAGAAATAACTTCATGGAAGGATTTATTTTTCTTTACCTGTGAATATTTGTCCTTACTTGATCGCGGAATCTTTGATGAATTTGTCCATAATCCTGAGTTCAAAGGAAGAACTCGTTGGTACTTCTCCTATGACGAGAAACAGATCAGTACCCCTGAACTCATTAACAATACAAATATTTATGCAGAAAAGAATTTACCAGCTAATGTTATTAGAGATCTTTTACTTAAAATGTTTAAAAGATATGAAATTAAGGAATCCGATTTTCAGGTTTATTTAAAATCTGGGTATAGATCAAAAAGATGTGTAAATAAGGACAAAAATGATAAATTAACAAAATATATTATTGATACAATGAGACCTATTGATAGAAAATGTGCAGTCGGAGTAAATCAAAATGAAAATAGGAAACTAGATGAATTCATGGGGACTAAATCACATATTGGATTTGTGAAGATGAAAGAAGATCATAAGCGGACAAAGAATCGCTGTATATATTACGATAAGATCTTGTCATGTTGCCTTTGTAAGAAATCTCCTTATCTACATACGCATTGTGGCAATATCAGTCATTGTGATTTTTATAAGGAAAAAAATATTCAAAATGAAGATTTAAACAGTAATACAAATTCGATACGAGAAGTTTTAGCTAATGATATTATTTATGTGGTGAAAGATAAAAAAAATAATAATGAGGTATCATGCCCACATTGTCATGGAAAATTAAAGCCGAGGATCTTATCTATTTTGGATAAGACTGATAATAAGAGGGTTTCACTAAATGGATATGAATGTGTAAAGTGCCATGATCAATTTTCTTATTATCAGGATGTAACAAGTCTTCAAGATTCTATTGGTCTTCATTCTTTAGGAAGCAAAATGTATTGAAGCAGGAAGGATGATCTAATATGAAAGGATCGGAGACGGGGCTTTTACACTTTATGGGGGGCTATAGCGACCGTTATGTCATCCCCGTGTATCAGCGGCAGTACAACTGGCGGAAGGAGGAGTGTCGTCGGCTGTATCAGGATCTGCAGAAGATCGTTGCGGAGAGGCGCGCAAGCCATTTCGTGGGTAGTATCGTTTCTCAGGTCACTGGCAATGGGGCGATGACAGAACATCAGATTATAGATGGGCAGCAGCGCCTCACGACAGTGACACTGCTCTTGCTTGCCATGGCCAACATGGTTAAGGCCGGGAAGATTGTATCGCAGCGTGGGAAAATGCTATACGATCAAATTATGGAAACGTATGTCATCGATAAATTTGCAAGACCAGAGGATCAGATCAAGCTGCGCTTGATCAAGAGCGATAGAGAGGATCTTGCTAAGATTGTAGCAAGGGATACCTCAGATCCTTCATCGAACCTAACGATCAATTACAACTTCTTCTGTGAGGAGCTGTTGAAGGGGGGCCTGACTGTTGATGATATGTATAATGCGCTTGGAAGGCTTCAGATCATCAGCATCACTCTGGAACGCGACGACAATGCCCAGCTCATTTTTGAAAGCCTGAACTCGACAGGATTGGCCCTTGAGGAGGGCGATAAGATTCGGAATTACATCTTGATGGATCTGACTCCGAGTGAACAAGAAACGTATTATACAGAGTATTGGGAGAAGATCGAGAAGTATACATCCGGCAAGACAAGCCGCTTTGTCCGCGACTACATCAGTGTCAAGACGCAGGTGACGCCAACGATTTCAACAGTATATAAGGCATTCAAGGAATATAGAGAGAAGCATAACATTCCACTTAAGGAATTGTTGGAAGATATGAAGAAGTATGCCGCTATCTACATCCGGTTGACCTCTGGAAAGAGTGACTTAAACGATCAGGAACTCGATGACTGCATGTATCGGCTGAATCGACTCGATGTGACTGTCACCATGCCGTTCTTTATGGAAGTGCTATGCTTGAATCAGGATGGAGGGAAGCTCTCCAGCAAAGATGTGAAGCGGATCTTCTTGATTACCGAAACATACCTGTTCCGACGTAATATCTGTGATGTGCCGACGAATGCACTCAACAAGATCTTCTTGAATCTGAATCGTGAGATCCTTCGCTATAACAATAATACTGACCACTATGTCGATAAATTCATCTATGCCCTGTGCTCTAAGAAAGAAAGCGGGAGATTTCCCGATGATGATGAGTTCAAACAGGCATTGAGTACGAAAGCAATCTATCAAATGCGCGGCAAGTACAAGGATTACCTTTTCGAGCGCTTTGAAAACTATGGAACCAGAGAAACGAAGGATGTCTATACGTTACTGGATAATGGGATCTACAGCATCGAGCATATCATGCCGCAGAGCTTATCAACTACTTGGAACAAAGCCCTTGGTGATAACGCAAAAGAGGTACACGATACTTGGCTACATCGCTTAGGAAATCTGACGCTCACAGCCTATAATCCTGAGATGAGCAATAAGTCCTTTGCTGAGAAGCGTGATGAAGAGCATGGCTATAGTCATAGCGGCCTGCGCATGAATCAGGAATTAGCAAAACAAGAAAAATGGGGCGAGAAAGAGCTTCAAGAGCGTAGCGATGCTATGGTGAACGAGGCAGCTGCTGTTATTTGGAAGATGCCAGAGACAGATTTCAAACCGAAAGAAAAAGAATTTGACTCCTGTACGCTTGATGACGAGAATTACGATCTGACTGGACGCGGCATCTTCAAGTATAGCTACCAGAATGCAGAAACACCAGTAGATAGTTGGCAAGACATGTATGTGCATGTTGTAAAATACTTGCATTCCTTAGATCAGTCTATTTTAGCAGAGCTTGTACGTCAGAACGGCGCAAATAACATTTTAAAATCTTACTTCGGCAATACTCCAGATAATATGCGCGAGCCAATGGAGCTCGATGACCACATCTATATGGAGCGAAATACGAATACGAAAATGAAGATCTCGGCACTACGCCGCTTGTTCCCACTGTATCATCTTGATCCGATGGATTTGGCCTTCTATTTGAAAGATGAAAAATCAACTTCAAAGAAGGATGACCAGAGACATGACATTCGTATGCGGTACTGGGAATATGCTCTGCCGCTTCTCAAGAAGGCAAATCAGGATAATAAATGTTTCGATAATGACAACCCGCATGTAAATGCTTCCATGAATGGATATTTTAGAGTAAGCGATTTTAATATCTATTGCCTTTCATTGCTATATAAAGCTCGTGTGGGCCTCTATCTTGGCAAGCCATTGAAGGAAGAAAACAAAAAGGCTTTTGACTTCGTCTATCGGCATAAAGCTGAGATTGAAGAAAAAGTAGGCGCGCAATTGCAGTGGAATCGTTTGGATGATGGAAAGGCATCGACGGTGACGATCTCACTCGAAAACGTCAATCTTAAAAATGAAAACGACTGGGCCGCTATAGCAAAATTTCACGTGGAATGGAGCCGGAAGTTTATGAATGTTCTTGTGCCGATTGTGAAGGACTATGTCAAATCCGTTTCTTCCCAATCATAAAATAGAAAAAATAACAGCAGCAAAGGAGCTAAATGAGCATGAGTAACGAAGAGAAGACATTGGAGCAGGTATTATGGGATTCGGCCAATGTCATGCGCCAGACGATGGGCGCTGCGGATTATATGGATTATGCCCTCGGCATCATCTTCTACAAGCACTTATCGGATAAGGTCTTGGAGTCTGCTGCCATGACGCTGGTAGATGCTGGTGAAGTGGAGGAAAGCGATGTTGAGACGGAGGCACAGCGCCAGGCCGTCTATCAGAAGTATTACAGCGATGAATCCTTCCGCGATGATCTGCTCGACTCGATGGACATGGACTATACGATTAAGCCAGAGGCAACGTTTACTGCCTTGATGGATGAGATTCGGGCTCAGAAATTCCAGCTGGAGCATCTGAACCAGGCGTTCACGGACATTGAGCAGTCGAATTCGGACTTGCTGGGCCATCTCTTTGACGATGTGGACCTGCACTCGACCAAGCTCGGTTCTACGCCGCAGAAGCGCAATGAGTTGATCGCCGACGTCATGACAGCACTGGCTCCGCTGAATCTCGACAGCCACAGCGGCGATATCCTCGGCGATGCCTATGAGTATATGATCAGTAACTTTGCATCGGACATGGGCCAGAAGGCCGGTGAATTCTATACGCCGCAGTCCGTCTCGACGCTCCTGACGCACATTGTCACGAGTGGCAACGAAGAGAAGAAGGGCTTCAGCGCCTACGATCCGGCGATGGGCTCTGGCTCGCTGCTGTTGAACGTCAAGCACTATATCCAGGATGCGGACTCCATCGAGTACTATGGCCAGGAGATCAAGACCTCAACCTACAACCTGGCTCGCATGAACATGATCATCCACGGCGTCGCGGCGACGAATCAGCACTTGCACAATGCCGATACGCTGGACAAGGACTGGCCAGCTGATGAGGTCACGGACTTCGATGCCGTCATGATGAATCCGCCGTACTCGCAGAAGTGGAGCGCCGACAAGGGCTTCTTGAGCGATCCGCGCTTCTCGGACTACGGTGTGCTGGCACCGAAGTCGAAGGCCGACTATGCCTTCCTGCTGCACGGCCTCTACCATCTGAAGTCAACGGGTACGATGGGCATCGTCCTGCCGCATGGCGTCCTGTTTCGCGGCGGCACGGAGGGCAAGATCCGCCAGAAGCTCCTGGAGAAGGGCTATATCTATGCCGTCATCGGTCTGCCAGCTGGTATCTTCTACTCGACTGGTATCCCGACCATCATCATGGTACTGAAGAAAGACCGTCCGGGCCGTGATGTGCTCTTTATTGACGGCAGCAAGGAGTTTGTCAAAGGCAAGCCGCAGAACACCCTGGCTGCTGACAACATCCAGCGCCTCTTCGATGCCTATCAGGCAAGAGCAGACGAAGACAAGTTCGCCCATGTGGCAAGCTTCGACGAGATCAAGGAGAACGACTACAACCTGAATATCCCGCGCTATGTCGACACCTTCGAGCCTGAACCAGAAATCGACCTTGCCGAGCTCAACAAGGAAATGGCAGAGACCAATGCAGAAATCACCAAGAATGAAGCAGAGCTCCTGGCCATGATGCAGGATCTGACTACGGATGATGAGAAGAAAGCCAAGGACCTGCAGGACTTTCTTCGCTTGATGAAGTGAGGTGATTCGTATGAAAGAGATAACAGCACCAGCTGTACGGTTTAAAGGATTCACTGATCCTTGGGGGCAGTGTAAACTAGGAGAAATGGTCAATTTTTCGAAAGGGACAGGCTATTCAAAGAGCGACTTGAAGGAAAGTGGTACGCCGATAATTCTATATGGCAGACTGTATACAAAGTATGAGACGATTATATCTGGCGTGGATACCTTTGCCGATGAAAAGCCTAACTCTGTTTTTAGTGAAGGTGGAGAAGTCATTGTTCCTGCCTCTGGAGAAACCGCAGAAGATATATCTGTTGCCTCAGTAGTTGACCAGTCAGGAGTTTTACTAGGCGGAGACTTGAATATCGTCAAACCACCTTCAACCTTGGATTCTACGTTTCTTGCTATTAGTATATCTAATGGTAAACCTCATCGCGATATGGCGAATATGGCACAGGGAAAGTCTGTTGTTCATCTGCATAATTCGGACTTGGCTAAGATTGACTTGCCGTATCCAAGATATGAAGAACAATGTAGGATAAGTCAGTATTTCAAAAGCATCGACCACATTATCACCCTTCATCAGTATAAGCTGGATCAGCAGAAGAAACTTAAGAAGTATTTCCTGCAAAACATGTTCCCGGCAAAAGGGGAAAAAGTGCCCAGAATTCGCTTCAAGGGATTTACTGGTGATTGGGAAGAACGTAAGTTGGGAGAATGTGCACCTATTCGAGGCGGGTGCGCATTTGAAAGCAAAAAATTTGTTAACAGTGGTGTGCCTATAATTCGTATTTCAAATATATTAGGTGATGGAAATGTAGGTGGAGAGTTCACTTATTATGACGAACAAAATAATGATTCACAATATATTTTGCCAGATAAGGCATTAATTATGGCTATGTCTGGTGCTACAACTGGTAAAGTAGGCATTCTTGATAATCCTAATAACTTAAAGTATTATCAAAATCAACGAGTCGGATATTTTCTTCAAAATGATGAATATGATTATAAGTTCATTGGTACGTTTTTACGTTCAAATCTTTTTCAAAATCAATTGAAAGAAGTTTTAGTATCTGGTGCACAGCCAAATATATCTGGTAATGATATTAATAAGCTTATAATTAATATACCAGTTTCTTTGGCTGAACAAAAACAGATAGGTCGTATAATGGAACTATTTGATGAAATTATCGCAATTCATCACCGTAGACTCGACCAACTTCAGACGATGAAGAAGTATATGCTGCAGAATCTGTTTATATAAAAGGAGATGTGTGCGTATGACCGCATTTGAACCAGAGCTAAACATCGAGGAACATCTGATCCAGCAGCTCACAGAGAAGCAGTCGCAGTGGACGCTTCGCGATGATATTCGCACGATGGAGGATCTCTGGGAGAATTTCCGTCGTATCCTCGTCCTGAACAACAAGGAACTCTTTGACGAGCATCCTTTGACGGACCTCGAGTTCTTGCAGATTCAGGATCAGCTGCGTTTTCCGACATTCTACGATGCGGCCAAGTGGCTGATGGGCGAGAATGGCATTGCTCGCGTGAGTGTGCAGCGCGAAGATGCGGAGCTGGGGACGGTCTATCCCGTTGTCTTCAAGCGCGTGGACATCGCCGGTGGCTCGTCGGTCTATGAGGTAGTGCATCAGATCGAGTTCCCGCGCAAGGAGCAGATGAATCGCGACCGTCGCGGCGATGTGACGCTGCTCATCAATGGCCTGCCGATGATCCACATCGAGCTCAAGAATCGTCACCATCCGTACAAAGAGGCTTTCAACCAGATCAAGAAGTACCTCAAGGAAGGCGTCTTCCGTGATATCTTCTCGACGCTGCAGATGTTTGTCGTGTCGAATGGCTCAGATACCCGCTATATCGCGGCTGCGGCAGAAAGTGGCCTCAATGAGAAGTTCTTGTCGTCCTGGCTCGATGATACCAATCAGCCAATCACGGATTACCTGTCTTTTGCCAAGTCGGTCTTGTCGATCCCCGCTGCGCATAAGATGGTGTCGCAGTATACGGTGCTCGACAGTGAGCGCAAAGCCATCATCCTGTTGCGCCCGTATCAGATCCATGCGATTGAGTCCATCCGCAATGCCGTGAACCCTTACTCGGATGGCGGAACGCAGTCGGGCTTCATCTGGCATACGACGGGTTCTGGCAAGACCTTGACCTCGTACAAGGTGGCGCACTACCTTACACAAATCCCGAGCGTGGAGAAGGTCGTCTTTGTCGTAGACCGCAGGGACCTCGACAACCAGACGACGGGCTCGTTCCAGGCTTATGCCGAGTACGACACGATCGATGTCAATGAGACGGATAACACGGGCGACCTCGTGAAGAAGCTGCAGTCCGACAAGGGTGATGTTATCGTCACGACGATTCAGAAACTGCAGATCATCATGAAGCGCTATCCGGCTGGATCCAAGAAGTATGAGAAGCTGCACAAGCTGCGCCTCGTCTTTGTCGTCGATGAATGCCACCGCGCTGTATCGCCGATGGCGCAGGACCAGATCAACCACTATTTCACGAATCCGCTGTGGTATGGCTTCACCGGGACGCCAATCTTCAGCGAAGATGCCAAGGATAGCCCTGGCGACCTGCCCGCTACGACAGAGGAGCAGTACGGTGCGTGCCTGAACAAGTACACGATCAAGGAGGCCCTTCATGATGGTGCTGTACTGGGCTTCCAGGTGGAGTATCATAACACCTTTGACATGCGGGTGTTGGCCAAGCAGAACAACATCGAGAAGTGGACGCAGGACGATGATGGCTTCGGCCTCGAGACGGCGCTGCTGAAGGCGAAAGTCATCGATGCTGCCTACGAAGATGAAGAGCACATGCTGCGCGTCGTGGACTTCATCGTCAATAAGGCGAGCGGTAAGTTTGGCTTGAAGCGCGGCAAGGGCAATACGTACACGGCCATCCTCACGACGAGTTCCATCAAGCAGGCACAGCGCTACTACCAGCTTTTCAAGCGCGTGAAAGCAGGTGCGGAGCCGCGCGTCACGATCAGCGATGACGTTAAGCGCCAGCTGGCCGACTTCCCGAAGGTCGCCATCACGTATTCCGTCAGCGAGAACGGCGATAACGATTCGTTCAACCAAGATCAGATGAAGGAGTCCATGAGCGACTACAACGAGATGTTTGGCACGCAGTACACGATGGAGCAGATTGATGCCTACAACTGCAACGTCAACGACCGCTTGGCACGGAAGAAGAAACTGTATCAGGTGCGTGAAGCACAGCTGGACCTCGTCATCGTCGTCGATCGCCTGCTGACGGGCTTCGATGCACCGTCTCTCTCGACCCTTTTTATCGATCGCAAGCCCATGCGCTCCTATGGTATCATCCAGGCATTTTCGCGCACGAACCGCCTCTATGACAGCCAGAAGCGCTTCGGCCAGATTGTCATCTTCCAGGTGCCTGCTCACTTCAAGCGCGCCGTCGATCACGCGATGAAACTCTATTCCAGCGGTGGTGGCAGCTATGTCCAGGCACCGTCGTGGGAAGAAGCAGAGAAGAAGTTCCGCAAGGCCCTCCAGAAGCTTCGTGCTATTGCCGCAACACCAGAGGAAGTCGATGGGCTCAGCAAGAATCAGAAACTCCAGTTCCTGAAAGCCTATCGGGAGCTCGACGATGCCTACTCCGATCTGCAGGTCTACTCGCAGTTCCAGGATAAGGACCTGACGAAGGACTACCAGATCGACGAGAAGACCATCGAGGAGTACAGCGGGAAGTTCAACAACGTCAAGGCAGAGCTCAAGGAAGACAACGACAATGATGATCCAGAGGTCAACACCGCAATCAACTACGAGCTCCGCTGCTACCATGTCGACCAGATCGATGAAGACTACATCCTGAGACTCATGGAGGCAACTCGCTCGGATGAGTCCGCTCTCGTCATGGATGAGACCGCCAAGAACCAGAAGATCATCAAGGAGATCAATGAAGAGATTGCCCGCTTCCGCAAGACGAATCCAGCACGCGCCGAGATCCTGGAGACCATCTGGAAGGAATATCAGGAGAGCCCAGCGAACTTCGTCAACAAGAATTTCGTCGACGTCCTTAACGACCGCGTCCAGGCCAAAGCAAGAGACATGATCTCCGTCTTTGCCAAAGAGTGGTGTGTTGATCCAGACGCCCTGGCCTTCTTCGTCGAGACCTACGACGTCGCCAAAGACCCGCAGGATAAACAGGTCAACCAGGACGCCCTCAAGAAAGTCAGCAACGCCAAAGAGTACCGCAAGACCCATCCAAACATCGGCCTCAAGTACTGGCGCCTGCTGCTCGAAGGCATCCGGAAACTGTATGTCGAGAAGCTGCAGAAGCTCATCGAGCGGTGAGGGAACAGGATTGAATCAAGTTAGGGGGAGAAATATGATGATACGGAAGATTTGTTTCATGGCTGTAATGGTGCTTGTCATCATGACATCGACAGTCTTTGCCATGATTCCGGATACGATGGATGTGCAGACTGCTATGAATCGTTCCTACGAAACATTGTTGATTAATTCCATCGATGGAACAAAATATAATGTTTTTTTGATTAGTGATAATGCGAAATATACAGAAAAATATCTTTTTGAGAAGAATGGAATATATGCTGGTGATTTTTATGTATATTTAGCACGAGTAGGAGATGAAACTGCTTTTTTACAAAAGCATATTACTCCATTTAGGACTGTAGATACAGATGGTTTGACTCCTAATGGATGCTTTGTCATTACGAGCAAAACGGGAATGCCTGATATTTTAGAAAATATATCTCGGTCGTCTGGCGGTGGTGGATATTCAGCATGGTTTTATGTAATAAAAGATAACAGATTGCAAAAGATTCAATTTATGGATCAAAATAGGAAAATAAAACGTGGACCTTTTTCTCTCGATGAATATCGTGAAAGGGAAGCTGCTAGATACTTAGATGATGGTACGTTTTATATTCATTGGTGGACAAATGCATGGCCCGATGTAGGTACATACAAGACAGTTTATATGTTTGATTACAAAAATCTGATTATGATAAAGGCTTACACCTATAAAAAGAGTCCTCATGATGATGATTACCATGAGATATAATTGATAGTTATTGAAAAGGGAAGAATCGTGATATTTTAGGAGGGAGATCCTAATGATCTACTGCAAAAAATGCGGCACTAAACTTCCGGATGATGCTGTATATTGCATTAAGTGTGGAACAAAGGTCGATCATCCGATTGATGAACATCATGACAATCTTGAAAAGACGCAAGAGCTACCGGATCTTTCTGCGGAAGCAGATAAAGTTTCTTTGAACAATGAAAATATCGAGTCTACTCCTGATTCACCTAACCTTAATTCTCAACATGATGCAGAGAAAGCAAATAAACACGGGAAACGATTCTGGGGCCTCGTTCTTGCTGTAATGCTCATCCTTGTAGCCATAGCAGCTATTTCATCTCCTGATGATAATAAGCCAAGTTCTGGAGCAAAGATTGTGGAATCTTCTAATGCAGAGGATCAGGCAGCTGCAAAGAAAGCTGAAGAAGAGAAAGAGGCTGCCATAAAAAAGGCACATGAAGAAGCCATCAAGCCACCTGTTACGCTTAATCAAGTGACTATTAAGCCAAATTCTATCGGTGAACCACAGATCAATCTATCTATGACCAATCATTCTGGTAAGACTATTGATGCATTTAAGATATTGGTCTATGCATATGACAACTACGGCACAAAGCTGAAAGCTTTTGGCTTTGGTGATGATGCTTTTCATGGAATATCGCAAGATCCGATTGGTGATGGTGAGACGACAAGTCCATCTAGATACTGGACACTTAATGGATTTGATAATGGACGTAAGTTTGTGGTTCGCCTAATGTCACTTCATTTTTCTGATGGAAGCCAATGGGATACTGAAGACGGACAGGAAGTTACTGTTGAGGGAAAGTTTAATCCATAATAATAGACTATATAACAAAAGTTTTAAAGCGTAATGGTAACTATAAAAATCCAAAAGATTATGTTACATTGTTTCCATGAATATATGTCTATTTAGTTATGTATACAAGGCTTCATCGGTTTTTCAGACATCCATCATCATCACATCATGCACACTGTTTCAGGCACTTTCCCCATAAATCGGGCAGTTTTGCCACGAACAGATCGAGCAGCTGGTTAACCTGCTCTTCGTCAAGAATCTCTGCTTCTTTCGCGCAGTCCATCAGCAAGCTCAGCAATGAGGCCAGAGCATCCAGATAATGCAGGTCTTCCAGCTCGTCTATCGTCAGATAAAAGAGCTCGCCAAGGCTCCGTTCATCCATGTTGCGCCGCTGCTCCAGCGCGAGCATCATGTAGCGCGCGAAGACAATGGCCGTGTGAGCGGTCAGGGCGTCGTAGGAGATGGCTCTTGTCTCCTTGCCCAGCTTCAGATAGGATTTGCACATCTTGAAGAAGACCTCGATGTTCCAGCGCTTGCCATAAGTCTGGATGATCTCTTCTTCCGACAGTGTCAAGTCCGTAGAGACCAGGACGAGGTAGTCGCTGCGCTTGTTTTTGTTGCGGACATAGACCAGCCGTACGGGAAGGCGCTCGCCATCCTTGACGGCCTCGGCCTCTACGGAGAGCAGGTAAGCGGAGCGCCCGCGGCGCTTCTTCTGGCTCCGGTAGATGGCCATGACGTCTTGCATGCGGCCTTGGAAGCAGAAGTGCATCTTCTCGCTTTTCTTGACACGCGCGATGACGTCGTAGCCGAGTTCATGGATCTGGTGCAGCGATGCCGGTGAGCAGAACCACGAGTCGAACAGGACGTGCCGGGCAGGGGCACCTGCCTTACGCGCTTCCTGCAGTAACGTTAGGACTACTTCTGGAGCCTTGCACTGTGCCAGCTTGCGCTGCTTGCCGCCATTGCTGCGCGGGTCGACGTCCTCCGATGCGCCCTGCAATTGCTGCCGCTTCGACGACGAGGACAGCAGGCAGTGGCTGAGCGGCAGGAAGGTATTCCCGTCACTCCAGCCGAGCGTGAGCATGCGGAAGCCCTTCATGTACGTGCCGCTGACATGGTCGTAGACGCGGGCCAGCAGCTCTACTTTCTTGGAGCGGTTGCGGCTGAACAGCGAGTCGTCGATGATGAGAACATTCCTGCGCGCTCCGCTCGTCAGCGGCGCGATGGCCTTCTGGATGATGGCCGTGCCCAAGAGCAGCGTGAACTTGCGCCAATGGATGGCGCAGGAATTCAAGAAGCGGTAGAACGTGTCTCTCTCAAACGGGATGGACTCCGGCGCATCCTTCTTCCGTTGGTAGAAGGAACGCCGCTGGAACACCGCCTCAAACGCAACGAGGAAGATGGCCATGACCGCAAAGCCGCGCAGCTTGTAGGCATTGCAGCTTCGCAGGATCTGGCCAACATGGAACTCAGCAAAGAATTGCTGAATCTTGGAAGAAGCAGCTTCACAGGAGTGATGATGATGTGGTACAATATTCATAGCATAAGCCCTCCGGTTTTGTTGTGGATTTTTTGTCACTTTCATTATACAAAACGGAAATGGCTTATGCTATTTTTATTTGCAGATTGCCGCTAAGAATAAATCAGCGGGTTAGCAACTGCGAAGTTTGAGTGAGTTAGAAAAACAGAAATACCGATGTCAAGGGGATTGTCTTATGAACTCAAACTTCGCAGGTAAAAATCCCCTGCACCCCTTGAAAGTCCAGGCTTTGT
>ERZ840096.2807-NODE-2807-length-12874-cov-2.246275_pt1 | contig 12874 bp, 9 predicted proteins | sample MGYA00519878_ERZ840096 | MGnify/ENA primary metagenome ERZ840096 (study PRJEB31850, sample SAMEA3708865) | human gut metagenome | biome: human gut; feature: human-associated habitat; material: faeces | place: China | collected 2014 ...
TTTTATAATCTAAAAAGAATATATCTTACGTATTTCATCTAGTAGTAATCACTTATTCATTATGAAATAGCTATTGTACTCGTCAGCACATGTTTCCGATCTCTTCGCATTTTTCCACGGAATTATGACATAAGAGCCTATTAACAGTCAATTTTGTACATAATCAAGCCTCAGACCGGACCTACCGAATCGACCACCTCCTCCGGTAACGATCTACCGCCTGATTGCCAAGGGTACCATCGAAAAGAAAATCATCCGCCTGTATCACACGAAAATACTAAGCCTTTCATCAATTTAGATAAATCATTGATGAAAGGCTTAGTATTCCCTATTTTATCCCTCGACTATTTCTTGAATATCTTTTCTAATTCTCGATCAAGCCCGGCCGAGTCGCCAACATATTTCACCACAATCTTTCCCTCCGGATCTATTAAAATTTTAGTCGGAATTGCTGAAATATCATACATCTCGTTGAGTTGTTTTTGCTGGTCCCGTTTTTCGTAAATATTCATTTGCGGCCAATCTATTTTATCTTCTTGTGCAGCTTTTTTAATGACTTCATCCTTACGGTCCGAAGCAATTCCCAGAAGAACAAAATTTTCACCCTTGTATTTTTGATTAATTTGAATCAGATGGGGATGACTTTTCCGGCAAGGGACACACCAAGAGGCCCAGAAATCCAATAACACGTATTTCTCCCTGTAATCTGCCAAATGAATATCTTCGCCCGTGTAAATATTCTTCAACGTGAAATCAGGAGCCGGAGCGCCGGGAGCCAAAGCCGTTCTAACCCGAATTAATTCCGCAAGTTTCTTTCCGGCCTCAGATTGTTGCACCTCGTTTGAAAATCGATCATATTGTTGTTTCAATTCCCCCGCAGTCTTACTAGTCAAACCGGAATTTAAGTATAACCACATAGCATATTCCCGGTTCGGGTGAGAAGTAATCCACTCCGTTGTACGTTGAGAAATTCGTTCCCGCAAAGCATTTTGTTGCTCGAAAACATTCATCTTGGCAACCGAATCATCGGCCAACACGGCATCATTCAACGCATCGTGTAGAACGTTTATCTCTTTCAGCTCTTTCAGATTCAGATGTTGTAATTCCATCATTCCTTGGTTAAATTCATCTTCGCTTATCACCTCCACGAAAGGAAAATCTTTCTGGTCACCTTGAATCTCAATTTGGGTCCCGGGACTGACAAAAAAGGTCAAATCAAATTTCCCGGACAAAATCATTCCCCTCTTCCCTTTCCATTTCGCCCGGCTTACTTCCTGCTCTTTTTGAGATAAACGCATAAATGTCAGTTGCTGTCGTTGATCCGCTTTCCCGGAGTACACGAACTCACCGTTCTCCACTTTCAAGGTATCAAACTTGGAATCCCCGCTCTGCCTGTCAAAAACGATAATTTTTATATCTTCACTCATCCCGGATAATTTCCCTTTCACCATGTAACTATCCGTCTGCCCCATCATTTGCTGTATTCCACAAAATAAGCAAATGAATTCGATCAATACTATTCTTTTCATTATATTTCAATTTATGTCATGACTAACTATTAATTATTATCCACCCATCCGCTATTAAAGCTCATCACCTTGGGCGGGATCCGATAAGTCAACCGATCTTCGGTCAACGTGTAGGTTTGTTCACCCACTTTATGAGTATAATTTTTCTTATCATCTTGGAAAAGCGGGTCATTCCATAAGCGGCGGATGTCGAACCAGCGCATTCCACTCATCATGAATTCACGTGTTCTTTCCTCCAACACGAAACGGATCAATTTTTCTTTACTATTCACGCTCGCCGGGATAGCGGCCTCTGCTGCCGGCATTCTCTTTTCTCTCAGTGTCAGTAAATCCGCTCTCGCCCCTGTTTCGTCCCCCGTACGGGCCTTACATTCCGCCAGCATCAAGTACAAATCCGGGAGATCGCCACAAACGGTAAACATGTAGCGACACACTCTCTTCGAATAAGGCCATTGAGTTACCCCGGTATAATCCTTGTCACTGAAAAACTTCGCCCGATGGTCATTCTTCGAGTACAAAGCCATGTATTCCGGTTTCACGTACACTTGCGGGGGATACAGGAATAAAGTAATCGGCAGGATGCTTACCTGTTTGTTGTATATCAATTCATTATTATCTTCACTCAAGTTGATCGGATAAGTACACGACATTCCCCATGTATTGGGAGCTCCCGTGTAACCCCAATTATAAATCTCTTGGTTATAATCAAACAATTCCAAGATAATGGATGAATTTTGAGTTCCCTCGTAGGCAATTTCCAAAGCCTTCAAAGCTTTACCGTATTCACCCATTGCCATATACACTTTACCTAACATGAAATAACCGGCGGCACGATACACCCGCTGACGATGTTGAGTCTGTAACGGTAAATCAGGACAAGCTTCTTCCAATTCTTTGGTAACAAAATCATACACGTCTTTTACCGTTCCCCGGGAGAAAGAGGTCTCCCCTGAATTAGCCTTTGTCACGACAGGCACACCGGGATCAGTTGCTGCCGTCGCTTCTTGATAAGGTTTACAGAAGAATTGGGTCAGATAAAAATGCATGAATGCACGTCCCACCCTAGCCTCGGCCAAAAGTTCCTTTTTCTTCTGGGTCGTTCCGTCCTCGGCATCCATCACACCGTTGGCGATAACATTGTATAAATAAATCTGCTGATAGGCCGCACTCCACTCGGCACTGTAATCTTCTTCTAAGAATATATCCGGATCATACGTGTATGCCGCCCGGGCCGAACGTCCCATATTAGCGTATGACGCCTCATCCGTGATCAGTTCATCCGTCATGTAAATAAAATATATCTCGGATTGCTGTGCGGTAATGGAACCGTTTTCATTTACTTTTGAAAAGATCAGGTTTGTCAGGATCGTGTTGTTAAACAACCCGTCATAATGAGCAATCTTTTCCGGAATATCCTTCCCTTTAGGTTTCACATCGAGGAAATCATCACACCCGCAAAGCAAAAGACCCCATAGCAGGAAAAATATATTGTATCTCGTTTTCATATCTTTTCGCATTATATTATTACTTAAAATTAACTGTCAATCCAATCGACCAAGAGGGTCCGAACTGGGTTGCCCGCACGCCATTCCGTAGATTCATGGCCTCCGGGTCTATACCTTGATGATTGGCCGCCCAGTAGAATAAATTGGATACTTGAAAACGTATCTTGATATTTTCTGCCGACAGACGATCACAGATTCCACTAGGTAAAGCATAGGCCAAGGATAAATTACGCAATTTTATATACGACGCATCCAGCACCTGTTGATCCGAGAAACGATAGAGACTTATATCCCGACGAGTAGTTGAAGTCTTCGAGTTCGCCTCGTAAGAAGGAATATCCGTAATGTTTTCATCCCCGGGTTGACGCCATCGTTTGTCGAAATCCTTGTGCAAGTTCGAGGTGATACGCCCGGTATAAAATTGATTGACATCATTCCGCATTTTATGTCCCAAGTTATAGACAAACATACATGACAATTCTATCCCCTTGTAGCTAAACGTGTTTGTCAAACCTCCATACCAGGGAGCCTGCATGGTTCCCATATAGCGCATACATTTCAAATCAGTAAGGTCCTGTGTCAGCTTCACCTTCTCCCCGTTTTCATCATACACTTGCGGGTCTCCCATATTATCCAAACCTGCCCAGCGATAAGCAAATAAACTACCGGCAGCATATCCCTCTACATAGTTTTCATAGATAATGCTGGAAGGAGATAAGGCATTTGCAACGGATAACTTTTCAATCGTGTTTTTATTGTAAGTCAAGGTAAAATTCGTTGACCAGTTAAACACGCCACTCATATTCTGACTATTCAGCGAAAATTCAAATCCCTTATTCGTCATCGTTCCCAAGTTTGCCAAGGCATTCACCCAACCCGTAACAGGATTCAATGGCACGTTACCCAACAAATCGGTTGTCTTTTTGAAATAAGCATCCAAGCTTCCGTTCAAACGTCCTTGTAACACGGAAAAATCTACCCCGACATTGATTGTCCGGGTCTTTTCCCAAGTCAACTTATCATTAGCCGGGGTCACCACGTTATACCCTTTCCCCGGATAGACGGCATCCTGCGTCACGACCAATACATCATAGGGTCCCCCCAACCCCGGATCCGGAGAATTTCCTCCCAAACCGTAGCTAAAACGAAGCACCAAGCGATCGAGCCAACCGATGTGCTGCATGAAATTTTCTTGTCCCAAGGTCCATGCTCCACCAACAGACCATACCGGTTTGTATTGAACACTCGGATCACTCCCGAATAGATTTGATTGGTCCACACGGATGCTGGCATTCAGCGTGTACTTGGAATTATAAGTATAAGCCCCGTTAGCATAGAAAGAGACAAAACGATACTCGGTCTCACTATCCGTGAAATGTTTCTTTGTCAATTTGTTCACGGCAGACGTTCCTTGTTTTAAAATCGGATTCTTGATCCCGTTTTTTATTAATTCGCCCTCGTCATAAGAATTATACGTCATTGTCTGCGGGTCATATCCCCTAGAGAAGGTGCCATGACTATTGGTCAAAGTTCCCCGAACCTCCATTCCGGCAAGACCGGTCACGTGAGAGGCACTCTCTTCAAAGTTTCGATCATACATTAACTGGTTACGTACAGTCCAATCCGTGTTATACGTCGAGGTATTCGTGTAATGACCTCCGGTTTCCGGTAAATAGAACGTGGGTACCCCGTTCTCTGTCGTGGCAGCTTGAGCAAATTCCACTAATTCCCGACGCACGGAGAAGGATTCTTGGTCATTAAATTGTTCGGCTTTACCTTCGCTACGTTGGTATTGGAAACGACCGCTATAACTCAAGCCCTTCCACAGTTTGATTTCAATTCCGGCATTCACCCGGGCATTCAGAAGTGTCGATTTATTGAATCCATCCCGATTGTCTTCCAAAGGAATATAATCCAGACTAACTCCACTTAAATTCTCGTAATTCAAGCGATCCGGCTCGTAAAAATTCAACACGGAATGAGAAAGTGCATCTCCATTCTCATCCTTGAACATCATATAGGGTAATATACTATTATTCACCGAATACATGGATTTATCTTTTTTATCTGTCATGGCCAGATTGACCGTCAAATCAATTTTCAACCAATCGGTGAAATTAAAATCCTGTTTCAGGTTTAGCATATATTTATTCGTCCGCACTTTATCGTTGGTCTGATCATTACCGAAACCCAAGGATCCGTAATAACGATGTACCCCGCTTCCCCCCATGAAGGAAAGGCTATGATTGGTGAAAAAAGCCGGTTGCATGAACAAATCTTCGATTTGCGAACGATTATTCAGAGAGGCCAGTCTCGCAAGTTCCTCATCCCTTTGTACCTCGGTATACTCCTTATTGATAGCTTTGTACATCGGGAGTTCGTGAGGATACACGATCGGGAGGAATCCGCTAATACCATTGTTGGTTGTCGTTACCGCATTCCAAGTATAAAATTCCGGATCAAATATTTCTGTCGCACTTTTGATTAACGTACCGCTTGACATATACTGCATATAACCGAAATCAGGCATTCCCTTATAAGTAAAGGAACCGTCATAACTAATTTTAATCTTCCGATCGGTATCTTTACCTTTTTTCGTCGTAATCACGACAACACCGTTAGCCGCCCGAGCTCCCCAGATAGATGCTGCCGTTGCATCTTTCAAAAACGTAATGCTTTCAATGTCATTGCTATTTACCATGTTCTCGAAATTCTCTGAACTCATGGCAACCCCGTCAACCACGAACAACGGACTCCGGTTGGATGAAATGGAAGTTAATCCCCGGATCAAGTATTTATCCTGTCCGTCGGCATAGTTGATATTCAAACCGGAAGTCAATCCCTCCATACTTTCCAACACGCTCTTTAATCTCGCTACCGGAAACAATACCGAAAGAACCGGCATTTCTCTCTTTTGACAGGGTTTGGTATCCCGTCACGACCACTTCCTCCATCTGCTCCACATCTTCTTCCATCACGATGTTCAGTTTTTTGCCGGGAGTATATTTCACCTCTTGTTTTTTCATTCCCACGAAAGAGAAGACAAAAGTGACCGTGTCTCTCGGAATCTTAATCATAAAGTTTCCGTCAACGTCGGTTACCACCCCGTTGTGAGTTCCCTTAATCAACACCGTTACTCCCGGAAGTGGCTCTCCTTTTTTATCCTTTACCGTTCCGGAAGCCTGTTTTGTTTCCTGCTTTTTCACCTGACCGCTCTTCGCTAGAATATAAATCACATCCTGTTCGAAGAAATAACGCAACGAAGTGTTGTCAAAAACCTGATCCAACACTTCCCGCACCGTTTTCTTGTCCGCCTTCACATCAAAAGCTGTCAGATTTTTCACGTGTTCTTCATTATAAATGAAGCGTAACCCAGTCTGTTTCCATATTTCCTGACACAACGTGTTCACGTCGCATTGATGCAAATTAAGGGAAACAACTTGCTCCTGCGAGTAACCATTCGCCATGGCCCCGGAAACGAAAAAGAAACAAAAAATCATCAACAGTCTCATAATTTTAAAAGTCTTTGATTTTTTCACGCTGAAAACAGCGCTTTTCCAATTAGATTTCATAACTTTGTTATTAAAGATTATACATTCTGAATAGGTATCCGCTTGCCAATGGACCTATTCATTGATCTTCCAAAAGGTGGAGATGGGGGAAACATCTTCACTTTTTTTATTTACTACTTACTATTACTTTATTTCCTTGTACTTTAAAACGTGCATCTGATATTTTTTCAAAAGAAACAAACAATTCCCGTACGTCCTTGTAACGTTTCAAGTTTCCGGACAATCGTACATTCTGTAACCTCGCATCCTGGTAAAGTACTTCCAACCCGTACCACCGACTCAATTTATCCATAATCGAATTCAGAGATTCATTCCGGAAAATGAAATCCCCGTTTTTCCACGACACGTACGCCAATACATCCACATCCGCCACCGTGATTTTACCCGACACTTGATCAAACACGCCTTTCTGGTTAGGTTTCAACAACACCTCTTTTCCACCTTGATTCATACTCACACTTCCCGTCACGAGAACCGTCTCGATGTTGTTGTAGGTATTCACGTTGAATTCCGTTCCGTACACTTTGACTGACATATCATCAACCTGTACTAAGAAAGGCTTTTCCTTATTCTTGGAAACCTCAAAATAAGCCTGGCTTTCATGTGCTGCTCGCACATGGCGGTGAAGTCGGATATTGTCCGATGGATTTTACAAGACTGGCAGCAGCAGGATTTGATTATATAGCGCTTGGGCATTCTCATAAACCACATACAGTATGTCGCGATAAGATTGTCTATGCAGGTGCACTGGAACCACAGGATCGAAATGACGTCGGAAAGCATGGATATATAGCAGGGGAATTTGACGGGGAAACCGTTAAGCTGAAATTACGCCCCTTTGCACTTCGTTCTTATCAGAACCTGGTCCTTGCGGTAGATCAGAATACCACACAGTATGCATTGGAAGATATGCTTCGGAAGGAAGTTATGAAGCGGGGCGGAAGAAATATATATCGTCTGATCATTAAGGGAAAACTTTCTCCGGATAATGTCCTCCTGCCGGAACGCCTTCACGGACTGGGAAATATTGTGGAGATCATGGATGAATCAAGACCTGCGTATCAGCTGGAAAGCCTGTATCGCCAGTACAGGGGGACTCTGATCGGGGACTATATCAAAACTTTTTTAAAGAGAGATCTGACAGTAGTGGAGAAAAAAGCACTCTACTATGGACTTCAGGCACTTTTGACTACAAAAGTCCTGACCAGTGACAGGAAAAGAATATGAAGATCAAGCAAATTGAAATTAAAGATTTTGGAAGTATTTACAGGCAGACGATTGCTTTTTCTCCGGACATGAATGTACTGTACACGGAGAAAGAACGAACAAGAAGAGAAATCCAGGCTTTTATAGAGAGTATGCTGTTTGGAAGGACGGATGTTCCTTATGCAGGGGTACTCTGGTTTGAGAGTGGCGGGCGCAACTACCGGCTGACACGAGATCTTCACAGAGAAGAACCTTACAGTGAACTTCTCTGTGAGGAGAGTGGAGAGCTTCTTGATGCGGACCATATCAGTGAGGAAAAAATGGCACTGGGTATCAGTGAAGCTGTATATGAGAATGTAATCTGTATTTCTCCATTGAAAGGTAATACCGGGGCAGAAATCGTACGTGAAGTGCAGAAGCAGATGACCGGCTTTCAGACAACGGGAGACTGCTCTGTGGATCTGGGTAAAACCTCCCAGAGGATCAAGATGACAAGAAAAGGTTACCAGGTGCAGGTGGAACGCCGCAAAAAGGCAGACCAGCTGGCAAAAGAAAAAATTTCCGCACAGATTAAAAGCATACGCAGAGAGATCCGTGATACTGAGGAACAGAAGAATCAGCTTGGAGAACAGGAAGATGCTCTTCGCATGAATGAAGAAAGTAACGGATATCATCTTCTTGACGAACGAATCGGGGCACTGGAAACAAGAAATCAGGCACAGATCGCGGGAATGTGTGTGACTGCATTTCTGGCGCTGGCAGGGGCGTTGCTTCTGGCGCTGGAGGCAGGAAGTACGATTCTGGCGGTACTGGTAGGAATTTCCGGTATTTTGGCGTTTATTGCAGAACTGAATTTTGAAATGCGTACAGTACGTGAACTGGAAAAACGTAAAAGAATGAAGTCCAGATGGATTACAAGACAGAATAAGCTGGAAGGCGGCCGCAGCAGTCTGGAGGAAGAATTACGTGAAAAAAATATGGAACTTTCCAATCTGACAGAAGAACTTCGTGAAATGGAAGAGTATGCGTACCTGCCTCTGATGGAAGAAGTCGAGATTGATGCGCTGAATCTGGCAATGGATACGATCGATAAACTGTCGGAACAGATGTATCGTCAGACAGGAAACAGACTGGTGAGGACGATGTCGGAGACTCTCAGCGGAATTACCGGTGGTACCTGTCATGAACTGATGGTTGACGATGAATTTCATATCAGCGTTGATACAGGGAAAGAAGTACTGCCGATTGAAAATCTGCGTCTGATCATGGTTGAACAGATCTATCTTGCGATGAGACTGGCCGCAGGAGAACTCCTGTGTGGCGCAGAAAAGCTTCCGGTCATCTTTGATGAAATGTTCTGTGCTTTCGATCCGGAAAGGCTGAAAGCAGCTGTTTTATGGCTTACAGAGTCTTCCGGTCGTCAAGTGATCATAAGTACAAGCAAAAAACAGGAATTGGATGTGTTGCAGAAAACAGGAATTTCTGTCAATGAGATTTCTTTATGATTGGGAAGAGAATAAAAAACACCCTGCATTTCCGCAGGGTGTTTTGCATTGTGCTGTGAAGAAGTGACAGGATTTATTTGTCATACTGAGCCATGTAATTATTGACGCATTTTTTGATTCTGTCTGCAGGGTTGAGCAGATGGCTGACAGACATATCATGATTCAGTGTATCAATGATCAGAGCGATATATTTACTCAGATCGCAGCTGATATAGTAGTCTCTTGCGAGAAGCTCCGGATCCTGATAAACAAGGTTTGTAGTAAGCAGTTTATCAAAGGTTCCTTTTGCGTATGCAGCGTCGAATTTTTCCATTCCCTCTGTGAAGAGTCCGAAAGTTGTGCAGATAAAGATCTTACCGGCACCACGTTTTTTCAGAAGAGATGCAATCTCCAGAATGCTGCTTCCTGAGGAAATCATATCATCGATCAGGATAACATCTTTGCCTTCAAGTTTTGGGCCGAGGAATTCATAGGCTGCGATTGGGTGACGGCCTTTAACTACTTTGGTGTAGTCGAGACGTCTGTAGTACATACCCATATCTACGCCGAGAACGTTTGCAAGGTAGATTGCTCTGCGCATGCTTCCTTCGTCCGGGCTGATGATCATGAAGTGATCATTGTCAATATGAAGACCTTCTACATTATTGAGGAGAGCCTTGATGAACTGATAGGACGGCTGGATAGTTTCAAAACCATGCAGTGGAGTTGCGTTCTGTACACGTGAATCATGAGCATCGAATGTAATGATATTTTCTACGCCCATTTTTGTCAGTTCCTGGAGTGCGGATGCACAGTCAAGGGATTCACGTCCGATACGTTTGCTCTGGCGGCTCTCATAGAGATATGGCATGATGACATTGACTCTGCGGGCTTTGCCGCCGACTGCAGCAATGGCACGTTTCAGATCCTGAAAATGATCATCAGGTGACATCATGTTGGTGTATCCGCTGATCGTGTAGTTGATACTGTGGTTGCAGACATCAACCATAACATAAATATCGTCACCACGTACGGATTCACTGATCTCGCCTTTTCCTTCACCGGAACCGAAACGAGGGGTTTTGACATTGATGATATAGGAATCGCGCTGATATCCTTCAAAAGCGCAGGTGCCTAATTCAGGGTTCTCACGCTCTTTTCTCCATTTTACAAGCCATTCATTTACTTTTTCGCCAAGGGGGCGGCAGCTATCGAGGGGAATAAGCCCCAGCCTTCCTACAGGAAGTGTTGTCAGTTCCTTGTTGTTTAACTGTGCCATCGTTTATTTTCCTCCTAAAAATATTTTCTGTATTCGGATGTCTTTGCCGATAAGCTTCAGCATCTGGTAATTACTTGCTATCCGGGAAAAAGTTCTCTCGGAATAGGTGGCTGAAAAATCTTCAAGTTTCAGATTTGTAGATATGATCGTGGATTTATGACGGGAAATACGTTCGTTAATACACAAAAATAACTGCGAGGAGACAAAACTGTTGGTAAGCTCTGTCCCAAGATCATCTATGATCAGAAGATCACAGTCAAGGATAAAATCATCACCCGGGTCTGTTTCGGATTTTCTGGAAAAAGCTGTCTGAGCCAGACGGTCAAACAGATCAAATGCAGAAAAATACAGAACACAGTGTGCGGTTTTGAGAAGCTCGCTGGCAATACAGTGAGAGAGAAAGGTCTTGCCTACTCCGGTGCTGCCGTACAGAAACAGGTTCTGTGCGCGCCTGTCAAAATCATCTACAAAGTTCCGAGCAGTATTATAAGCCCGTTTTGCTGTTTCGCGGGCTGTTAATCCGGTTGCTTCGTTCTTCATTGTATCAGAATACCAGTCAAAAGAAAAGTGTTCAAAGTTCTCTTTTTTGAGAATCTCTTTAAGATTTGACTGTGTGTACAGTAATTCGACCTCGGATTTTTTGAAACAGGAACATTTTTGTCCGTCAACATAGCCAGTATCCTGACAGAGTGGACAGAAATAATGAGGTTCCAGATAATCATCAGAAAATCCGTTGCTGCGAAGAAGTGTACGGCGTTCCTGAGCCAGAGCGGCCACGTCTTTTTTGAGATCTTCTACAGTATCGGATTCGCCCTGCAGAAGAGAACGGGCTTTTCTGGCACTCAAGGCTGCAACCTCCTGATCAATCTCCAGCAGGCGTGGAACACGGATAAATGCTTCTTTGCGGCGTTCTTCCAGATCATGCTGCACCTGGGACTGACGCCGGCTGTATTCTCTCATAATAATATCATACTGAAAATTCTGTAAAGCCACGGTACTCTCCTTTACTGGGTTACTGTTCACTTCGTTCACGGTAACTTTACTGGTTCAATAGATGCTTCTCATATTCGTCGAAGTTGTATTCTCGCTGCTGGAAGTTATTGAAACGGTTATTGGAAGGCTGTGCAGGTTTGGAGGATGCTGCTTTTCGGTCCTGACGGCGTTTCTTGTGTTCGGTATCCAGAGTATGGATGTCATCGATCGTATGTACATCTTTCTTTTTCCAGCCTTCCAGAATCTTGTCTGTATACTGGAAGCTGGCCTGACCTGTCTGAAGGACAGTACGGTTGCAGGCTTCCTGGATGACCTCCATGGAAAAGCCATAGGTTCGAAGCCAGGTGTCCATCAGTGTGATCTCTGTCTCTACGGGATTGCGGTTGGTGATTCCGAGAGCCTTGAGAATAGAAAAATAGTCTTTATTATATCGGGAGCCGGACTGCTTGGCTTCTTCCACAGAGGTAATCCCCTCCTCAGCCCAGGCAAGAGCCACCTTCTCGATATAGCGGATGCTCTTGTGATTGTGGCCCACGCAATATTCAATCAGATATTCGATCAGGTCAGCAGACATGCCAAGGCCATCATAGAAGAAAAGCATCTTTTGAATTTCTGTAGGTGAAAGTGTTTTGCCAAGATATTGTTCGGCTACATAAAGAAGCTGGATGATATCTTCGTTTTGTTTCAGTTCATTTACACGGTCCGGAGTAAGTGCTTCTGTACGGACAACAGGCTGGTCCTTCGGCTGTTCGGAAGTAACAGAAATCTCATCCTGCACGGCATCCGTCGGACAGGAAGGAGCTACAGGAGTGAGAAGAGAAATTCCGCAAAGCTTATTATTGTCTGTGAAATCAAGAGTAAGAAGCTGCTGTTTGGCCCAGTATTTCAGTGCACGGAGAATATCTCTCTCGGTGCAGAGAAGACGGTCTGCCATCTGCTCCAGACTGAAAGAAACCGGAGCACTGGAAAGTGCACGCAAAAGGTAGATATATACTTTTACAAACTCTCCATTAGCTTCCGGCATATAATTATCAATAAATGTGTTCGATAAGATCGTAACCTCCGGGAGGGAGGCATTATGTAATGTGATCATTGCCATGAAATATCGCTCACTTTCCGATGCTGTTCATTTCATCAGGATATTACCTGTGAACAGTTATGACTTTTCCGCAATAATGCGGCTGTTTTGGAACACTTGGATTATAGCACAACATTTTTCAAATGAGAATAGGTGATTTTTCTACAGAGGATTTCCACAAATGAATGTGGATAATGTGGATAATGTGGAAAGTACATGGAGGATAAA
>ERZ840096.2812-NODE-2812-length-12859-cov-23.270462_pt1 | contig 12859 bp, 12 predicted proteins | sample MGYA00519878_ERZ840096 | MGnify/ENA primary metagenome ERZ840096 (study PRJEB31850, sample SAMEA3708865) | human gut metagenome | biome: human gut; feature: human-associated habitat; material: faeces | place: China | collected 2014 ...
TTTTGTCATGGGTTCCCTGCCCTTTGGCGCCGGTGCAGAGCCCTATGGTTCAGAAATCGGACAGCCGATAGCCGGCAGCGGGCAGCTGTCTTTCTCCCGCCAGCTCACTATCTCATCACTGCTTTGGGCGTATGGTCCTCCGTCTCTCCCGTGAGGCTCTTGGACACATCGGTGGGCACCCGGCGATAGGGAAATGTTTTGTATACCTCTTTCATGATATCGTCAAGAATGTACACATTCCGCGCAGTACTCTCATCTTCCGTATCAAAATAGGTGCCCCGGTCATCCCGCACGGTGCCCTCGGTTTTCTTGTAGCTGTAAATATCCACGATGGCCCGGGTCTGGATAATATCATCGCCATCATCAAAGAGGAACCGATGGAAAATCCACTGATGCCACTGGATTACAGGCATCACTACTATATCTGCCCCCGATTCATCAGCCAGCCGGGGCAGGTCTGCCGGAGACACCGCCCCTTCATAGCCGGCAGTATCCAGGGTCCGGTAATAGGGATAGCGGAAAATCTGCTTCATCTCCCGATTCACATAAGATGCCGCTTCGCCACCGTTCCCGCTGAGCCGGGGAGACAGGAGAAGCACCGTTCGGGTATTGTCAAAATACCCCATTTTTCGGTTCATTTCCAGCGTATCCGACGCTTCCGCCAGAAGCCCCAGAGACAGGGCAAGGATAAAAGAAAGCAGAAAAGCAGTTAATTTTTTCATGGAAACCTCCTTTGGTTATAAGGGTTCAAAAGGTTCAGAGGGTTCAGAGGGTTCAGAGGGTGGTGGATAGCCGCTTCGCGGCAATGCTTACAAAGTCAGCGTTACGTAATTAGTTTTTTGTCAACCATATCTCTATGACGAAGATCCGGAGCCCCCTTCCACAGAAAGAGGACTGGGCGTTACGTGCTAAAACTGACCTCCTCCCACTCGTCATTCTAAGCCGCAGGCGAAGAATCTCGGTACAGGCCGCGTATGAAACAGTCGGCATTAAGGAAGGGGTAAGCGGACAACGGATAGCTGCCCCACCAGCCCCATTCTATCACTTTCCTCCATCCTGGCCAGTTATAAGTTTTTTATAAGGAGCTGGAAGATTTTTTCTATATCTCTTTATTTTTAGAATATACTTTTCTTCTTCCCCTTTTCAGGCAAAAATATAAAATTCTTACCGCCGGTGATTCTTTTTCCTCTTCCGTCCTTCCATCTCCTCGGCGGTCATGGACGGTGCTTCCAAATAGCCCGATTTCATCGATTTCATCCGGCCTTTCAGCTATGGGCAGGCAAAAGATATCATGCTATAATCGAATTATAAGCGAACTATAGTGTTGGTGCTTCCATCAAGCACGCAATAGCAAACAATGGAAACGTGGCAAGCTCGATAAAACCTAACTAAATTGGTTATATAATTTCTATAGTTTACTATCGCTTTCTACTGCGTGCTATTGGTGTTTATTTATTCCCGGGGTTCTAATAGGGGTATTTAGTGGGGTATTTTGGAAAGTCTCCCATGCTCGATACTGTCTAGCGTTAACGGCATTTTCTAAAAAGTTATTGGGGTATTTTCCCATACCCCTTTACAGAAAGAGGAACGGCACGCATGGCCGCCGAAACTCCCAACGATATAGTTATCATTGGTTCTGCTCCGGTGGCGCTGCGTGCCGTTTTCTGCTTTCTGTGGCCACGGTCACAAGTTTATAGCATCCAGTGCTTGCATAGCTTTCTTTTTATCATCTTCACTTACATGGGCGTATAAATCCATAGTCATGGACAGGGAAGAATGGCCCAGGATTTCCTTTAGGGTATTGGGTGGCATACCGGCCCTAATCGCTCGACTGGCGAACGTATCACGAAATGCATGAGTACCAAACCGGGCCACCGGCTCGCCGTGTTCATTGGCATGTTTTAGGATATTCAAAAGCGCAGATGTTGCCTTGATTGATGTTATCCGGTCACCGCCTGGCGTAGGGAAAACAGGGGCAGTAAGACTAATCATTTTCCCATGGGTACCGGTGTATAGTTCCCACTGGCTCGATAAAATAGCACGGATATTGGTATTCATGCCTATATCTCGAATCCCGGCCATTGTCTTTGTGGTGGTTCCTAGTTCAAGGCGTCCATTGGCGTTCATGGCCATCGTGCGCCGTACATGTATAACGCCCCTCTTCCAGTCTATATCCTTCCATTCAAGGCCGCCGCACTCCCCTATCCTCATACCGGTATAAAGCATAAACCGGAAAACAGGGGCATAGTGCGAAACGCCAGCATACTTAAAAAAGATTTTTAGTTCTTCATCGGTTAATTCCCGGTGAATGGTTTCCCTGGCCGGGCGTTTCGTCTTGTCCTTGACGGGCTTCACACCGGCCGCCACGCTCCGTATCAAGATTTCATCCTGTATAGCCGCCTTGAAAAGTGATTTCAGTAAGATAATAGATTTATTGGCTGCCGTTATACCGGCGTTTTTATTGGCCTTTTCCTGGATGGCCAGCACCTGCCGCCGCTCTACCTTCTTCATACTCACATTCCCTATGAAGGGGGCTATGTGACGGGTGAATGTATCTTCATAATGGTATGCCGTGCCGCCCCGGATATGAGGTCGCCGCCGTTCCAGCCACTCATGGAAATACTCGCTCACCGTAATGGCCTTATTGGCCTTATACACTCCGGCTTTTATCTCTGCTGCTCGCTCATCGTGCTTTATCCATAACTCGTCAATCGTAGGCGCTCCTACTGAAGTTCTTACCCCCTCAACAGTAAACCGCCATTCATAGCCACCGCCTGGGCGCTTCCTCGCTCCGGCCGGTTTCTGTTTCTTCGCCATATAACCGCCCCTCTTTCTTTCAGTCCAACCGGATTAAATCAATAAACCGCCGGATTGCTTCAGTTCTCTTGATTCTCCGGCGCTTGCAATACCGGTCAAGCGTTGATATATCTTCACCGCTCAATCTGATACCGGCCGTCCTCAGCCGTGCTCCAGGTGCAAGAGGTGGCCGCCCCGGCCCTCTCTTCCCTGTGACTCTGTTCTCAGCATCCATCATGCTCACATTCCTTTCTTGACCCTGCGTGCGTGTTCCTGTTCCTGCTTCATAGCTTCATCATATGCGCCGGTTACTGTGGCTCTGTGGCCCATTTCGTAACCATAGCGGAAAAAGTAAGAAGCAATGGACAAGTAATCACCACCGGCCAGCGTGTAAATGGCCTTGATTTCTCCGGCGCTCATGTCATACCTTGGGGAAATAGTCCCAATAGAATCATCAATAATCCTCTTGACGTTCCTCATGCTGCTCATCCCTTTCTGTGAATTAATGCATATCGAATACACTTACAGGATAGAGGAAAAGCCGCTATTTTCCTATGGCACTTGGTGATAAATCAAACACACAAAACAGGTCAAAATAGTATCAAATCACATCAAAATGAGGTCAAAAAATGTCACTATTGAAAATTGACTCCCGTCTTTTTTTAGCACCTGGTGCTAATGAAAATAGCTTTTTTCCGCTATAGAATTTTTCTTGTTTAACTTTCTAATCATTCTATAATGCTCCGCATGAGAAAAATAGACAACCCATCCGCCGAATGTGAAATGGCCGCCGCCGATTTTCGGAACATAGCCCCCAGCATGGTACAGGGCTTTCCGGCGGATAATCACAAGGGGAGTAGCGTTCTGCGACTCCCTCCCCTCAGGTGTGACCATCTCAGTCACCCCTTAACAGGGACTCACTGGCGGCTATACCTCCGCTACCACCTCGGTGCTTGATAACGAAACGGTATTCAGTTTATGAACAGTCGTTTTAACAGTTTTGGACTCCGGCGGCCATTCCCTGCATCTCCGCTGCATCCCTGTCCCTGCGTCTGTTCTCCGGCATCCTGTGAAGCTGCCCTTGCCCTCGGCATCGTCAAACTGTTAACCTGTTTTTTCGCTCAGATTTAGACGTTTTCCGGGCGTCCGACCCTCGACGCTTGCACCTCGTCTGTAGTACCTGTAGTAGTAGGGGGCATGCCGCCACCACCGGCACCGGCCAGCGGCCGCCCTGGTGCTCGCTCCGGTGCATCCACTTACCGTATGAACTAATGTTCTTTCAGGTGAATGTGTGGTATAATGGAATCAACGTAAGCAGCTATGCCGCCCCGGCTCTGCTGCGTAGAATGACCGAATACCATGTATAGCGTGCGCATGGCATCCGGTCATTTTCTTTTGTCCAGGCTATCCGCCGGAAATGGCGGTCAAGCGCTCCGGCGGCTTGTACTCACAAGGTATAAGGATAAATACCTTTCTCCACGCTGCCGTGGTACTTCCTGTTCAGGGCCGCCACCGTTTCAAGGACGGTATGACCATCCAGCTCTCCGGCAATCTCTAACCGGTTCAGCTTCTGCATAGCGAAACGCAAGTTATAATTGACTGATTCATCATAGACGGCAATCAGGAAAACAGTTTCCCACTCTATGGGGTATCTGAATAACCGACATATGGACGATACCCAAAACCAAACAACACTATCGGCGGTATACTTCGCAATTTCACAATCTAGCTCAGCCCCTATCCCTTCCCCGTAGCATCCTCGATGGGCAAGCGCCGCCCAGGCGGTCATGGTGGCCTTGAAATATTGTGTGTACTCTTCCACCGCTGGTACTTCCATATCATCATCACATGGGGGTAAATGTTTCTTTATCAACTTTTCCCATGCCTCTATGACGGCATCTGCCGTATAGTTTTTTATTGCATCGGTTCCAACGTCCTGTAAATCTATCATTTTAGTGTTCCGTCCTTTCATGCTCACAAGAGGAAAGTGCTTAATTTAGGGGAAAGTGCTCAAAATGCCTATTTTCTATATACTCTCTATAGAAGCTATCTCTATAGGTGTATATAGAAAATAGCGTTTTTAAGCACTTTTGAAAAAGATGAGCACTTTTTACAGTTTCCCACCGTACTCACTAATTGCTTTTATCCTAATCCCTGTCATGTACCTATGGCCGTTACTCTGCACTATGGTGGAATTGATACGGCGCTTGATTACCCCTGTGAATTTTCGCCGTGACATTGTATCGACTCCGGTATCTATGGAGAACTCTTTATAAGCATCATATAGCTTTCCGGTGTCCTCCCGGTATTCCGGGCCAATGTCACAACTACCCTCCAGGAACTCGCCTATAAAATCATTCTCGATGTAATAGGTCTTATTGGCCGCTGCTATTTCCTGTGAGTATGTACCCTCATCAAGGCCCAGTTTCTGCCACTTCTGATAACCTTCATAGGCCCATAAAAGACAATCGGCCAGGTTCTCCGGCTTTTCCAATCGTGGCCGTAGTGTGTTATCTCTCTTGAATTTAGCATTGAATGGAATGATCACAAGGCGGCGTTTTATACCTTCGTCTGTAACATCCTTGATGGATGGCATATAGTTGGAACTCCCCACCAACTTGTGGGAGGGGGAAAACGTTATAGGGTTGCTATGCAATGGCCGGGCCGTGATTTCATCGCCACCGGTCAGCAGCTTCAATGTGCCGTCATCGAAACTGTTATCTATGCCGCTCTCACTGGTAAGGGCCAGCCGCACACCTTTTAGCTTTGCCTTCTCCGGTGTTGCGTTGTTCCCGTCCCTGCCGCTCCTGCTTGATAGAAGAATCTCCACCGGTATGGATGTGGAATAATCCCCCAGGGCATGGCCCAACGTTTCTATGAACGTTCCTTTACCGGTTCCGCCTCTACCGAATAGGAAGAAAAGTTTTTGTTCTCTAATACCGCCATACAGGCAATACCCGGCCATTCTCTGCACATAATCCAGTGTATCGGCATCCGGCACAATCTGCCGCATGGTATCGGCCCATAGTGGGCTATGTGGGTTTCCGTCATATGCTGCCCTGGTGCATTTCATGAAACGCTGCTTTGAATTGTGGGGAATAAGTTCACCGGTTTTTAGGTTCAGGACTCCATTATCACAATTCAGGGAATAGGGTTCCCGGTCAAAATCTGCCGCCTGGCACATGATAGAGGGCTTTCCGGCTGCCAGTCTGATACTGTTCTGTATAGAAATGTTATCCTGCGCTTTCCCGTTCAGATAGTCCAGTATGCGGTTATATTTCTTTTGCAGATCTTCAATTAGCGTATAGCCCTTCTCTGTGAATACGGCATAGCCACGGGCCAGGGCAGCAAGGGTATACTTCACAGCCATTCTTGCCGGTTCTTGAAGCTCCACCGGTGTTACCGGCCGCCACTTCTTCCCATCATACTTTAACCATGTTTTCAGGTCAGTACAGTAAAGGAACTTTCCTTTGCACAAGGCGGCTAGTGTGTCTGCGTTCTCTGAATCGTTTTTCTTGAAGCGCCGCAACATCTCAAGAAAAGGTGTATTCTCCGGCGTCTTGCGTTCCGGTTCTTCCTCTCCGCCGGAAATAAGAGCATCGTCAAAATTACGGGTCAGTTCTTCGGCCTGTTTCCGTGCTGCATACTCTTTGGGGTTATACCCATCTATGACTTTTGCCAGGGCCTTTTTTATAGTCCTGTCCAGATAATCCCCCTCGTGGTGCTTTTTCCGGCTTACGTCCTGCCCCAGGGCCGATGATAGGAAAAGCCGTTTGAGCTGCTCCGGGTCTTTGGTGTAGTAGGCCAGCATGGAAATTAATGCCGCATCTGCACTGCTATGGTCATTGCCGTATGCTCCCATCTCTCCCAGGTCATACAGTTTATGAAACTTTTCTCCCTGCTTGCTTTTCTTGATTACCTCAATGAGTGCTCTATCCTCCATAGTGGGGGAAGCTCCGGCGGCCGTGCCGGGCATCGTTGCTGGTGCTGGTGCTTTGATCTCGTCCATCAGGTGAAACTCTTTGATGATTTCATCAACGGCCGGTTGAATATCGTGTATTCCGGCATCGTGATAGGCATCTCCGGTCATGGCGATAAAGCGCCCAGCACGGTACATTTCTATGTATTTGTTCCTAATGCCCTTCACCTTTTCCGGCGGCAAATCGAATTTTCCCCAAATATGCAAACCTTCGCCGGATTGACTAACCTCAGAACACGGCTCTACACCCTCTCTTGTGAGTATCTCCATCACACGGGCGGCCGTTTTCCCTGCTTCATCGTCCTTGAATTTTCTAGTAGAAGAATCAAGACAATGGTCAATGTCAATACATCCATTACCGCCGTCAAGGGTAAGCACGAATCCTAACCCCTTGCGCTCTGCCTTGAGTACCTTCAGCCACTCCGCCGCCTGTTCATAGGTTCCCCAGGTAGTAGGGTCATTGGTCTTTGCATAGTGAAGCACCCACCGGCCTGTGGCATCATGTACGCCATACATCGGTTTCTTTGTGACTTTAGTCTCTCCGGTTCTCTTATTTGTCACTGGTTCACCACGCCAGCACAACCAATGGGGAGTGGGGGCCAGCGCTTTGATTAATTTAGTTTCCATTGATACCGCCCCTCACTTCCTAAGCCTGGCGGCTTGTTTCCGGCGGCATGGCATCAAGTACCCTGTCAATAATCACACGGTCATAGAGCACCCTCCGGCCGATGTGCTTACAAGCGCCGTTCTGCTTTGCCCACGCTTCGGCCCTGCTATGGCCCATCCCAATGTATGCACACAACTCAGCACGGTTTAAAAGCCGCTTTCCATTGAACTCTGCTATACTCATTTTCTTCTACCTCTTTCCATAGAATGACTGATAATAAACCATCGCACGTGCTATAATCATGATAGCCGATAAATAGTGAAATGATAACCCTCGACCTTTTGAGAATTATACATAATCATTTATCTGCTATATCACTCTTATATCATGAATACAATACTGAAAGGGGCGGTATCTCATTATGGGAAAATCACAAGAAAAGAGTGAAGTAAAGAAGAATAACATCTACTCAGTTATTGGCGACAACATCAAGGCTATTCAGGCTAAAAAGAAAATGGAAAATGTGGCGTTCTATGACCTCTGTTTCCCAGGCGAACACATCTCCGCCGCAACGAAAGGAAACAAAATGTCAAAAATGAGAAACGGTAAAGGATTAGACCTCCAAAAAATTATTTCCATTGCTGCAAATACCGGTACTCCAATTTCCGCTCTATTCTCGGAAGCGGAAAAGGCATATCATGAGAATCAACCGATTACGGAAAAGAGGGCCGCCCAGGTATTGGCTGCCTTGACTGATTTCTTTAGAATAGCCGGAACAAATAACCCCAATGAAAAAGGTTTTATCCTAAGTAAAGACGATTTGAATAGATACTATGGAGATTTCCCTGCCGTTGACGGGCCGGAAGGTATAGCATCGGAAGATTTCATTCCGCCGGAACCTCTGTATCTAAGGATATTACCTTGGTACTATGCGCATGGTGCTTGTGTTATGCTCCCAGTCCAGGGAGATACCCTTTTTCATTTCTTGACGATTCTTGCTAAAACCATTTCGCCTGGATCTGCGTTCAACCCGGAAGAGCGAAAGGAACTCATAGAGCTACAGTTGGATAAATTGGCCAATGACCCTTTGAATGTGGACTATGCTATGGAAATAGGGACGGATTACGGCAAACTAGATGAATGTAGCCCAGGGTATTTATGGAATAGAAAATAACCCTGCATCGTAAAAAAGCGCATCACTGCACATGGCGGTACGCTCTTTTCCTGTCCTGGTGCTCTATGCACACAAGGGGTCATTGAATCCATTACCCCTTTGTGAGTATGCGACTCAGTGAATCACCGCCCAGCTCTTCGGCCCTCATGCCGAAAAACAGGGCTGCATTTTTAAACATTTCGCATGAGAATAGGGGCTATGCGGTCTTATCTTCGGCTGGTAAAACTTTTTACGCCCACCCCCTGCGTCCTCGCTTCAGGTACTCAGGCTGCCCCGTTCCAGGGCATCCCTCCAATAGTATAAAAATGATACTGCGCTAAAATCGTTTTAGAGGGCTTCGCACATACTCGAATGATAAATTATACGGGACGATATTTGTAAAAGCCGCGCAAACCAACCTCGTGCAAGAATAGCGAAAAAGAGGGATGGTGGAACCTCACATCTGCCCAGGTGCTCCATGCTGCCATGGACTACACCCCCCTCACGTGCGACCCTTGTATCACGTAAAGGCCAGCCCCCGGCGTACATCTTCACGCTATGCCATCCCATGATGGGGGGTGTTCCGCCGCTCCCTTGGATGGGGTGGCAGTCCACCACCTCATGACGGGGTAGCGGTCTAGCCCACCTGTGAGAACGTTCTGTTAGCTCAGCTCCTTCGGCGAATACAGGGCAATAAAAAAAAACCGGGCCGATGTAGCTCAGCTTATCCGGTTCAGTCCTTCCCCAGGTTGTCCGCTACTTCCTGTAGGTCAATGCGCCGTATTTTCTGATACTGTTCATCCCATGCCCTGTGTGCTGCATCCTCACATGGTTCAGTGTCCAGCATCCGCCGGAACTCCCTCACCCTTGTGAGTATGCTCTTGAGATAGTCCATCTCCGTACTGGTGCAATAGAGGGAGTGGGTTTTTTTCTGCTTTGAAAATGGCCGCTCTTCTACCGGTCTACCGGCTCCGGTTCTCTTGCCGCCCCAGTTCTTGCCTTGATGTTCCTTCTTATCCATGCTATCCACCCTCTTGATTAGTCTAATAGAATATTCAAGTTACACCATCAGTATAAACTTGATTTCTCTAATAGTCAATTCAAGATAGCGCCGCCGGAAAAGCCGGAAACAGAAATACCCCTCTAAAATCCTAATAGGGGTATTTAGTGGGGTATTTGCGTTTCTATGGGTTCTCCATGCCCTGTATTGCTCGATAGTATCGGTCTTTTCGCTACACATGTTACAATAAGCGAACAATAATAATAATATGTCCGGAGGAAATCTGTATGCCGTTCCTGTTTTTCTGGTGCCTATTTCTTTGCGCCATTAACGGATACCTTGTCTTTGCCTATAAAACTGATCTGTCGGAAACCTTTGGCCAGAAAATGACCTACTTTCTTGGCGGACACATAGCCTTTGCATATAATCTCTGTTTTCCCTGGATGGTTTGGTTCATGGTGGACGAGATTCGTCCTGCACTAATTGGTATATATCTGCTGCTCAACTACTGCACCCTGGCCCGTATGATGCATGTAGACTATCACGGCCTCATCAATACCGTATGGGGTAATGCCCACCATCACCGGCGCTTTGCCATCCGGCTGAAGCTGGAAAAGCTCTGCTGTGCCCTGTTTCTCGGAATTTCCACCTGGCTCTTCAGCATGCTGGGATTTCTGGTGAAATTATAAAACCCTGCGAAGTCATGGCTTCACAGGGCTTTTTTCATACCTTGAAATAGCTGCGCAGGTAATCCACGAAGATTCTTACCGGTGTGGACTGGAGCATGGGCTGTTTGAAAATCAAATGGCTGGGCCGCAGCAGAGGTCTCTTCTGCTTGTCGTAAATCATTTCCCTGTTCACCTGGGGCGCGCACTTAGGAAGCAGGTCCGCCGGAATCAGAGAGTGTCCAAGACCCTGATTCACGATTTCCACGCAGGTCAGGCAGTCAGACACAGTAAGCATGAAATGGGGGGAATCGGTGAAATTCTGCCGCCACCACCGGGTACGGAGCTCATCCAGGGAAGGATCGCTGCGGTAGCGGATGGAAGGCTGGTCCGGCAGCGTGCTGTAGTCGATTTTCTTGGCGGAAATCAGGTACAGCGGCGCATCTTCCAGAAGAATATCGGCATCCGGCCATTCCTGGTTCCCACGGACAATGGCCAGATGGATGTCCTCTTTTTTCACCAGCTTCACCAGTTCATCACTGGTATCGGTGGTCAGGGAAATTTCAATGTCACTGTACTTATCCACAAAGCCCTTCAGAATGGCCGGCATATGGGACTGGGCAAAGGACTGGCTGGCGCCGATGCGGAGCACGCCGGAAATGGAATTAGGCTCATGGGTCACATAATTCTTCATATCCTGGTACTGCTGCAGCTCCTTTTCTGCAAAGGAGAAAAGACGGTTGCCTGCATCGGTGAAATGAACCCCTTTATTGGTACGAATAAATAAAGGACAGCCGATTTCCTTTTCCATCTGGCTCAGACGATAAGTTAAGGACGGCTGAGTCATGAAAAGCCGCTTTGCCACCTTATTGATGCTTCGTTCCTCACGAAGATAGATAAGGATTTTCCAGTCCGTGTTATTCATTGAAATACCCCTTACTCACCATAATACGAATACTATGGTATAAAAATCTTTTGGTATAAAATTATTTTATTAGATTATACCATATTTCTGTAAAGAGAAGTAGGGGCGTAAGGAAAGGTTCTTACGATTGACCGGCCGCAGGTTAAAAAGAGGGGCGCGGCTGGCGCCGCAGGTTGTGTAGAAGGGTTGTGCATCGCTTCGCTCAGGGGGCATGGAAAGGGTTCTTAAGATGGACCGGCCCAGGGGCCGGAAGGTTCTTAAGTTTGACGGCCCTTTGGGCCGAGGGTTGTGGTGGCGGCTTCGCTATTGGACACGCCTACGGCGTGAGGGTTCACAGGGTTCAGAAGGTTCAAAAGGTTCAGAGGGTGTGGTGGCGGCTGACGCCGCAGATAAAAAAAGGGCCTTATGCGTTACGGGAACTGCATAAGTATTTCAATCATTCGTGGCACCAGAGAGCAGAACCCCAGAAGCCAGAAACCAGCCGCAGGAGCCCTGTTAAATAAACTCTCTGGGGTAGTCGTAAAGTTTCTTCGTCCTTTCCTTATAGTCCGGAAGCCAGCGGGCCATGAGGGCATGGAAGCGGCGGGTATGACCTGTTTCCAGAAGATGATTCAGCTCGTGCACCACCACGGACTCAATGCATGCCTCCGGCTTGGTGATGAGGTCCAGGGCAAAGGAAAGTTCTCCGGTCCTTACATTGCAGCTGCCCCATCGGCTCTTTAGAATGCGAATGGTCAGGGAAGAAGGCTGGACGCCCATGCGGGGCGCCCAGATTTCTATATATGTTTCTATAACCTTCCGCAGTTCTTCCTTCACAAGATTCCTGTAAGCACGGGGCCTGTCTTTCGTCCTAGGCCCTATCATAAGGCAGAGTTTTCCCTCCTTGACCGACACGGAGTTCACGGTGCCGCGGCCATAAATAATGGGGTATTCCCTGCCCAGAAAGAAATGTTTTTCGCCGCTGTCATAGGTATAGCAGGGGATGGCAGGCATACGGGCCAGCTTTTTCCGGATCCATCCATCTTTTGAAGCCACGAAATGTTCCACTTCCCCTAGAGCCATGGCCGATGGTGCTGATACAAGAACCCTCCCGGTCCTGGAAATCCGAAGGTAAATGGCCCTGAGTCCCCTCTTCCGTGTAATGGTTACAGCATAGGCGAAAGATTCCATTTTCTGCATCCTTTGCTTCATCACTTGTCCCCCTACTCCTTCCTCATGTCCTTTTCTCCTGCCCTGAGGCAGCATTCAAAAAAGAGGGATGCATCGGATATGCACCCCTGCCATGACTGAATACCTGTTACACCTTTGTGCTTTCCTGCAGCACATGGTCATCCGTTTCAAAAAGAGCCTTCGCAAATTCATCAGGATTGAAGCGGTCCAGGTCATCTTCCCTTTCGCCCATGCCGATCCACTTCACCGGCACATGAAGTTCTTCATGAACGGAAAGCACCACGCCTCCTTTGGCAGTGCCGTCCAGCTTGGTGAGGACTACGCCGGTAAGGGGTACGATTTCCCCGAAATTTTTTGCCTGGCTGATGGCATTCTGACCGGTGGTGGCATCCAGCACCAGAAGGGTCTGATGCGGTGCATCCGGAATCACTTTCTTCACTACCCGGCTGATTTTCCCCAATTCTTCCATGAGGTTCACCTTCGTCTGGAGACGGCCGGCCGTATCAATAAGGACCACATCAGCCCCTCTGGCTTTGGCAGCCGATACGGCATCAAACGCAACGG
>ERZ840096.2819-NODE-2819-length-12812-cov-5.956181_pt1 | contig 12812 bp, 10 predicted proteins | sample MGYA00519878_ERZ840096 | MGnify/ENA primary metagenome ERZ840096 (study PRJEB31850, sample SAMEA3708865) | human gut metagenome | biome: human gut; feature: human-associated habitat; material: faeces | place: China | collected 2014 ...
GCCATCGCCCGCAAGACCATTGAGCGCAAGACCGGTGCCCGCGGCCTGCGCAGCGTGATGGAGAACATCCTCATGCCCATCATGTACGATGTGCCGAACGACCCCACCATCATCCGCGTCACCATCGACGAGGACACCGTGGAGGGCGGCGAAGCGCACATGGAGTACGGTGCGGTGCGCAAGCGCTATAAGAGTCAGACTTCCCTGAGCTGAGCGTCAGCGCACAGCAGGGAAGAGCAGCCCCGCTGAAAGCTTTTTGCTTTTTGGCGGGGCTTTTTTGTGCCATCTGACTTGTTTCCGAGACCAAATTGTAGTAAACTATAAAAGTCTGGAATTGCAAGGGGAATACCGGGACGGTCCACTGGCATGGGACTGCTCTGCGGATGGCAGCGCCGGACATTTTGTGGGAAACAGAAAGTACGATAAAGGAGTGTGTGTTATGGCAAATTATTTTGAGATGACCCGCGACGAACTGACTGCTGAGAAGGCAGCTCTGGAAGAAAACTACAAGAAATTTCAGGCAATGGGCCTGAAGCTGAATATGGCCCGCGGCAAGCCCGGCCCTCACCAGATGGATCTGGCTATGGACCTGCTGAAGATGAATGACTATACCACCGATGCCGGTACGGATGCCCGCAACTATGGCGAGCTGGAAGGCCTGCAGGAGGCCCGCGTGCTGTTTGCGGATGTCTTTGGCGTAAAGCCGGAGGAAGTGTTCGTGGGCGGCAACTCCAGCCTGCAGCTGATGTATAACCTCGTCAATATCGGCTATGTGTTCGGTTTCCCGGAGTCTCCGTGCCCCTGGTCTCAGGTGGAGAAGCGCAAGTTCCTCTGCCCGGTGCCCGGCTATGACCGTCACTTTGCTATTACCGAGGAGTTTGGCTTTGAGCTGGTCAGCGTGCCTATGACCCCCAATGGCCCGGATATGGACATTGTGGAAAAGCTGGTGGCCGAGGATCCTGACATCAAGGGCATCTGGTGTGTGCCGCAGTATTCCAACCCCGATGGCTACACCTACAGCGATGAGACCATCGAGCGTTTTGCCAAGATGAAGACCGCTGCGCCTGATTTCAAAATCTTCTGGGATGAAGCCTATATCGTCCATCACCTGACCGATGAGATCATCGAGACTCCGGTGCTGCTGAACGAGAGCAAGAAGTACGGCAACGAAAACCGTGTGTTCATGTTCACTTCCACCAGCAAGATCACCTTCCCGGGCGCAGGTGTCTCTGCCATTGCCTGCAGCGAGAGCAGCATGAAGTATATCTGCAAGCGCTTCTCGGTCATGATCATCAGCTACGACAAGATGAACCAGCTGCGCCACGTCCGCTTCCTGAAGAACAAGGAAGGTGTGCTGGCCCACATGGCAAAGCACCGTCGTCGTCTGGTGCCCTGCTTTGATGCCGTCAAGACCGCATTCAAGAACAACCTCATCCCCTGCGGGGATATTGCCCACTGGACGGACCCCAAGGGCGGCTACTTCATCAGCCTGTATGTGATGCCCGGCTGTGCAAAGCGCGTGGCGGGTCTGTGCAAGGATGCGGGCTTGACCCTGACCGGTGCCGGTTCTGCATATCCCTATCACAAGGACCCCGAGGATTCTCACCTGCGCATTGCGCCCACCTATCCCAGTCTGGACGAGGTGGAAACCGCTTCCGAACTGCTGTGCATCTGTGTGCGTCTGGCTGTGGCAGAAAAACTGCTGGCTGACAAGGCAGACTAACATTTTTTGATTTTATCTCCTCTGTGCGGCCCGTCTGGGCCGTCAGGGGAGTTTTGTCGCAAGAAAGCCGGCACGACGGCCCCCTTGCGGAAATGATAAGGCCCGCCGGAGCAGGCGGTCCGCACTAGAATACGGGCGGCAGCTGCAAGAACTGCTGCTTTTGGAGGTTCCCTGAATTTTATGAAAACAAAAGGCAAAGCATGGCATCTGATCGCCACAGTGCTGTTGATCGTGGTATTTGTGTATACTGCGTTCTTCGGTGTGTATGCCAAGTACGGCGATATGACCACGACCTACATCAAAGGTGCAAAGGATATCCGCTTCGGTGTGGATATCAAGGGCGGTGTCAACGTCACCTTTGTGCCGTCGGATGGCTACGATGCTACCGAAGAACAGCTGGAAGCAGCCCAGCTCGTCATTGAGAACCGTCTCGTGGCGCTGAACGTGACCGACTATGAGCTGTATGTGGACAACAATTCTGACAGCCTGATTCTGGAATTCCCGTGGCAGTCCGGTGAGACAGATTTTGACCCGGAAGCTGCGATCGATGAGATCGGCACCACCGCCTATCTGACCTTCCGCGAGGGAAGCAGTGCGGACGGTGAGCTGATCCTGGACGGCTCCATGATCGAGAGCGCCGCAGCTCAGTATGGCCCCGTCAGCAATGGCGGTGCTTCGGAATATTTCGTCTCCTTGAAGTTCACCGATGACGGTGCCAAGGCATTTGGCGATGCTACCACAAAGCTGGCTGCATCGGGCGGCACCATCAGCATCTGGCTGGACGATGAAAACGTGAGCACGGCTACGGTCAATACTGCTATTACCGATGGCTCTGCCATCATTACAAGCTCGGCTTCCAATCCTTTCACGCAGGAGCAGGTCGTCAAGATGGCCCGCCAGATCAACTCCGGCGCACTGCCCTTTGCACTGACGGTGGACAGCTATTCCACCGTCAGCCCCAGTCTGGGCGAGAACAGCCTGAGCGCCATGGTTCTGGCCGGCCTGATCGCCTTTGCACTGATCGTGGTGTTCATGACGATGCTGTACCGTCTGCCGGGCTTCCTTGCATGTATTGCACTGGCTGGTCAGGTGGCAGCAACGCTGGCGTTCGTTTCCGGCTACTTCCCGGTGTTTGAAAGCTTTACCATGACCCTGCCCGGCATCGCAGGCATCATCCTTGCCATCGGCATGGGCGTGGATGCCAATGTTATCACGGCAGAACGCATCAAGGAAGAGCTGAAAAACGGCAAGTCTCTGGATGGCGCGCTCAAGAGCGGTTTTGCCCGCGGCCTGACCCCCATCGTTGACGGCAACGTGACCATCGTCATCGTGGCCATCGTGCTGATGGGTGCCTTTGGCCCCTCGGACGGCATGTTTGCAAAGGCACTCCACTTTGTGTTCTTTGCCTTTGGCCCCTCCACCGCAGGCACTATTTATGCCTTCGGTTACACGCTGCTCACCGGTGTGCTGCTGAACTTTGTGTTTGGCGTGTTCGCAACCCGTGTGATGATCCGCGGTGCGGCATCCATCAAGGCTCTGCGCAACCCTTGGCTCTACGGTGCAGAAAAGCCCGGCAAGGAAAAAGCCGAGAAGAAGCCCATCGACTTTGTGGGCCTGCGCAAGCGCTTCCTGACGATCTCCTCCTGCCTGATGGCAGCCATCGTGCTGTGCGCTGTGGTTTTGGGTGTCCATCTGGATACCGAGTTCACCGGCGGTGCCATGATCACCCTGAGCTACGAGGGCAGCTTTACCATGTCGGATGTGCAGAAGGTTGCATCCTCTGCATTGGAGAATAACGGCCTGACTCTGCAGACCGGCGAGAATGTTGCTACCGGTGACCAGACCCTGAAAATCTCGATGCCCGGTACCGAAACAGTGACTACCGAGCAGGTGGCCAAGCTGCTGGACAGCCTGAACGAAAGCTGCCCGGACAACAATTTTGAACAGCTGTCGCTAAGCAACGTCAGCGCTGCCATGGGCACCAAGTTCCTGCAGAAGAGTCTGGTTGCCGTGGTGTTTGCACTGGTGCTGATCCTGCTGTACATCGCCCTGCGCTTCAAGAACATCGGCGGCCTGACCGGCGGCATGATGGCGGTGCTGGCATTGGTGAACGACCTGATGGTGGTGTTTGGCACCTTCGTGTTGCTGCGCACCGCGCTGGATGGCAACTTCATTGCCGCCATGCTGACCATTTTGGGCTACTCCATCAACGATACCGTTGTGGTCTACGACCGTATCCGCGAGAACCGCACCCTGATGGGCAAAAAGGCATCCTTTGAAGAGCTGGTGAACCACTCGGTGAACCAGTCCGCCCGCCGCACCCTGATCACCACCATTACCACGGTGATGGCGCTGGGCGTTATGTGCATCGTGGCAAAGCTGTATGGTCTGGACAGCATCTTTACCTTTGCGTTCCCGCTGATGATGGGCATGATCAGCGGCGTGTACACTTCGCTGTGCGTTTCCACCTCTGCGTGGGTGCTGTGGAGTGAGCGCAAGCCCAAGACCAAAGCCTAAAAACACAGCCCGGTCAGACCGGACAGGAGGAACAGAACATGAAGTGTCCCTATTGCGGAGCCGAGGAATCCAAAGTGATCGATTCCCGCCCCACCGAAGACAGCGAGCGCATCCGCCGCCGCCGCGAATGCCTGAGCTGCCATATGCGCTTTACGACCTATGAGGTCGTGGAGACTGTTCCGCTTGTGGTCATCAAAAAGGACAGCTCCCGTGAGCCGTTCGACCGGCAGAAGCTGCTCAACGCCATGGTGCGTGCCTGCGCCAAGCGGCCGGTCAGCTACGAATCGCTGGAGCGTGCGGTAAGCAGCATTGAGCAGACGCTGCTCAGCTCCTACGACCGTGAGATCCCCAGCGTGCGCATCGGTGAGCTGACCATGCAGGAACTGAAAAAGATCGACGAAGTGGCATATGTTCGCTTTGCATCGGTCTACCGTCAGTTTGCAGACGTGGAAAGTTTTTTCAATGAGCTGAAAAAGCTGATGGGCGACCGCAAGGAACCACAGAAATAATTTGCATCAGAACACCGGTTTTCGCCCAATGGGGCAGGGCCGGTGTTTTTGTTTATACCAGCCGGTGCGAGAGCCATTCCAGTGTTTCCACCTGTACCTGTGCGCGGCGCAGCTCACCAAAGGCTTCCTCTGGGGCACCCATTTCCAGGTGTCCGTCCGCCGCCCGCAGTGCAGCTTCCAGCTCGGTAAAATCTGCGGTGCGCAGCAGGTGGTTCATTTTGGTGCGCATTTGGTCGCACCGGTCGGCACCATCAGCAAGCGCCTGCCGGGCGGCAGGGTAGTCGGCATTGCGGATGGCTTCGGCGGCGGTGTCAAGGTCTGCCGAGATCACATCCGCAAAGCTTTGCACCTTCCAGCTGCTGTAAAAGGCCACGCTCAGCAGTACGGCCACAATAGCGATACATGCATAGATCCGTTTCATCCGCTCACCTCAATGGGAGCCGCCGGCACGGCGGTTCTCTTTTTTTAGCAAAAAATAATCCTCGGTCTCGTTGCCGATCAGCAGCAAAATTTCTTCCGGCAGCAGGGTGTTGGCCTGCGCCGTGCGTTCCAGCCACGCGCGGTCCTTGCCGCACCAGCGTAGGTTGTCTTCCAGCACCTGTCCGTCCAGCACAAAGGGAATGGTGGCGTTGGTATGGGTCACCTTCAGCTGCAGGTCGGCAAGACGAGTTGGCTCTTTTTCTGGCCGCAGTGCTGCCGAAAGGGTACCGTTCGTCTCGATCACCGCGTAGGAGACCTCCCGTGGGTCAAAAATATTTTTACCGCGCAGCGCTTCCATCAGGTCGGCTGTGGTCAGCCGCAGCATCCGCAAGGCTTTCTGATCGATCTGCCCGTCCAAGATCACCGTCTTTGGTCTGCCGGAGAGAAAGTTGAAGAATTTCTGGCTGCGGAAGCTCAGCACGGAGCCAAGCAGTTCCAGCGCTGCAATGAGAAACAGCGGGATCAGGCTGGATGTGATGGGCACCTCTTCCGATTCAATGGAGATGGATGCCAGATTGGAAATGAGAATGGTGGACACCAGTTCTTCGGGCTGCAGTTCGCCCAGCTGGCGCTTGCCCATCAGCCGCATGGCAAACAGGACGCACAGATAAATGATGATAGTGCGGCAGATCAGAAGCTTCAAGTAACAAGACCTCCTGTCGTTTCTGGCGGAATGGATGCCGCTGCAGCCGGGCATACTGCTGTGCAAAGGAGTGGTTGGATGCGGCAGTTATCACAGAGCCTTGCGGCAAATCTTGCGGTGCTGGACAAAATGTTTGGCACCTCTGCGGATTATTATGCCAAGGAGATCACGATTTATCATTGCAGGGGAAGCATCCTGCTGTTTGACGGCATGGCAAGCCTGGATTCTTTGTGGGAGCTTTTACTGGATGCGGCCAGCCGTCAGGCACCGCCGCAGCAGGCAGGCCAGCGTTGCACCGGGCCGCAGGTCTTTGAGCTGATCCTGCACGGCTCAGCCTTTCCGGCAGAAAGTGAGCCGGTAACAGATCTGGCTGATCTGATCAAACGAATGACGGCAGGCATGGCGGTCTTACTGCTGGACGGCTGCGCAAAGGGCATTGCCTTCTCGGTGCAGGGACTGAAGTTCCGCTCGGTAGACGAGCCTTCCGGGGAGGGCAATCTGCGCGGCTCCCGCGAAGGCTTTGCCGACCTGCTGCGGGTCAATCTGAGCCTGCTGCGGCGGCTCATCCGTACCGAACATCTGGTGCAGGAGGTGGCGCAGGCCGATACCGAAATGCAAACGGAATACGCCATCTGCTACTGCAAAAACAGGGCGGACTCCGCCATGGTGATCCGTGTGCGCAAAGCGCTTGCCGCTGCAAAGCCGGAGCTTTTGCTGGATTCCAGTTACTTTGTGCCGTGGCTTCTGCCGGGCAAGGCGCGGCTGTTCACGCCGGTAAGCTACACCGAGCGGCCTGCCGTGGCGGCGGCAAAGATCTGTGAGGGCAAGATCGTGGTGCTGGTCAACGGAAGTCCCTCTGCCATGGTGCTTCCGGCTCTTTTCTGCGAAAATTTTGAGTGCTTGGACGATTATGCATCCACCGCCGTGTTTTCCTCTTTTCTGCGCATCCTCAAATATGTTTCGTTCTACCTCACAGTATTTCTGCCGGGTGTGTTCATCTGTCTGGCGGTCTACCTGCCGGAGCTGATCCCACCGCAGCTTCTGTACAAGATCGAAGCGGCGGAGAAGGCCACACCGCTGCCGCTGTTTGCGGAAATGCTGCTGGTCATACTCATTTTGGAGGTCATCCGGGAAGCAGGTCTGCGGATGCCGCAGTCGCTGGGGCATTCGGTCAGTCTGGTGTCCGCGTTGATCATCGGCGATGCTGCCATTGCCACCGGGCTTATGAGCACGCCGGTGATCTTTGTGGCAAGCATCACGGCCATCGCGGTGTTCGTCACGCCCTCTTTGTACGAGCCTGCTACGCTGCTGCGTCTGGGTGTGGTGCTGGCTGCAGGTCTTGCCGGGCCGGTGGGCCTTGCGGGGGCTTTTTTTGCAGTTCTGCTCAGTCTTTCCGGCACAGCCTGCCTGCAGGTGCCATATCTGGCGGCGCATCCGTTCCCGCAGCGGCCCATGGAAGAGGATGGCATCATCCGCCGCAACTACCGCCGCCTTTCAGCGCACGACTTTAATATCTGGCAGAAACGGGAGGGAAAATGATACAAAAACAGAAAGGCTTTTCTGCTCCCGTGCTGGCACTGAGCGTGTGGACAGCTGCGCTGGCAGAAGAAATGCAGACCGGTATCTCTCCGCGTGGGATGATCATTCATGGAGCGGTTCAGGCTCTTTTGCTCACATGCATCAGTGGGGTGTTCTCTGCCTGTTGGCAGCGGGCAGCCATGCAGTGGGTCTGGCTGTTTTCCGCAGGAGCATGGTTTCTGGCAGAGTTGTTTGGAACCGTAATGCAGGCCCAGAACATCTGCCAGCAGGAGTTCCGCTCCATGGCGCTGATCGGCCTGCTGCCGCTTTTGCTCTGGGCAGGGTGGTGTATTCCGCCTTCCGGCTGGGATGCTCCGGCACGGGTGCTGTGGTGGTTCGTGCTGCTGGGTGGGCTGGTCTGTCTGACAGGGCTTGCCGGGCAGATGGACTGGGCGCACCTGCTGACGGCAGATGCTGTGCAACTGGCCCGCTGGCCGCGTGTTCCGCTGTATGCGGAGTATTTGTTCTGGCCGCTTCTTGCAGGTTATGAAGAGCCGCGCAGCATGTCCTGGCTGCCATGGCTCACCTTTCTGGTACAGGCGGGTCTTACTGCCGGGATGTGCCTCGTATTTGGCGCAGCGGATTACCCGGAACAGGAACTGCTGCGGGCATGGAGTGCAGATGTTTTCTCCCGCATGGATGCGCTGCTTTTGCTCATCTGGCTCACCTGCGCGATCTTCCGCACCGGCTTTCTCTGCGCGGCAGTGCGTACCGTGTGGCAGCGCGCGGTGCAGTGCGGGAAAGGAGCGGTAAAATGAAGCAGAAGAAACTGCGCTTTCTCAGTGCGGTGCTTTTGATCGGGTGGTGCCTGATTTTTCTGCGCTGCGAGACCACCGAAAAAAGCATGGTTCGTGCGCTGTATCTTGCTCAGAAGGAACAGTCCATCACCGTAGGGCTGCTGTATCAGGCTCCGGAAGCCGCCGCCGATGCATCCGAGGCTTCTGGTGCTGTGCAGCTGCAGTTGGCGCAGGCGGACACGCTGGCAAAAGCGCTGGCGGCGGCGCAAAAGCAACTGCCGCAAAAGGCGGATTACCGCCTGTGCGATTATCTGCTGATCGATCAAGATGCATCGGCAGAGCTGCTTGCAGCGTATGAGCGTACGGTGCTGGAAAACAGGCAGGGCAGGGTATCGGCAAAAGTTTCTGTGCTGGAAATGGACGATGGATTTTTGGAGGAACTTCCAGCAGAAAAGCAGGAATTTCCGAACAAACTGCTTGAGCAGCTCAAGCAGTGCGCAGACCAGATGCCGAGGCTTTACCAGTATCAGGACGGAATGCTTCTGCCGCAGCTGCGGGCAGAGAAACAGGAAGTGGCACTTGCAGATACAAGCATCCTCTGGCAAGTGGAAAACAGCATTGAGCTGGAGGCCCGGCAGGCGGAAACAGCGCGGCTTTTGCTGGAAATGGGCGGCGTGCATACGTTCTGGCTGGAAGGTGAGCCGGTAACGGTCCGCCGATGCAGCGTGTCTGTCACCCTGCGGGAAGAAACTGCCAGTCTGCGGCTGGACTGTCAGCGCAGCTATGATACGCCGCAGCCCAGCGCCGCACAGTGCGAACAGCTGGCAGAACTGTGCACGCAGACGGTGCAGTCTTTCTGGCAGCAGGGCATCGACCTTGTGCATCTGCAGCAGCGCAGTGCATTGCAGAACGGTGTGGGCAGAGAAAAGATCACAATAAAAAACGCCTGCCCGCAATTGCAGGCAGACGTGAGGTTTTTACCGATGTGATTCAGTTGGCAGTGGGGAAGGTGACAGTAATGGTAGTGCCCACATCCACCTGACTTTCCAGTTTGATGCGTGCGTTGTGGATGCGTGCGATATGCTTGACGATGGCAAGGCCCAGACCGGTACCGCCGGTAGCCTTGCTGCGGCTCTTATCCACACGATAGAAGCGCTCAAACACGCTGGACTGTGCTTCTTTCGGGATGCCGATGCCGTTATCGGCCACAGTCAGGGTGCAGTGTCCGTTGCGGCTGCAGGCTGTGGTGATCTGTACCTTACCGCCGGGACGATTATAACGGATCGCATTATCGCACAGGTTCTGGCATAGCTCGTCCAGCAGGGCACGGTTGCCGTGCACAAGAGCACTTTCGCCCAGACAGTTCAGCGAGATGTAAGCCCGGCGGGCATTCAGCTTCTGGCGCTCTACGCAGTCCTTGGCAACGGTAAGCAGATCCACTGTCTCCATCTCCGGCTCAGAACCGGCTTCGCTGGCGTTGTCCAGACTGGAAAGCTGCAGGATATCGTTCACCAGCTGGATCATACGGCTGGCCTCCACATGGATCTTCTGGGCAAAGCCCGGCACATCCTCAGGCTTTGCAATGCCGGTCTCAATCAGCTCCGCATAGCCGGAAATACTGGTCAGCGGGGTCTTCAGCTCATGGCTGACATTGGCAGTAAACTCCTGCCGCATCTTTTCATTGTTCTCACGGAGGATGCGGTCAGAGTGGATGCTTTCAGCAAAGGGGACAAGCTCCTTATAGGGAACATTGTCCTGAATATGATCCAGATCTTCGGTCATGCTCAGCACAGGGGAGACCAATGCACGGGTGAGCAGAGCTGCCAGCACAGCGGCGGCCAGCATGAGTGCAACGCAGCTCAGCACGATGGCAGGCAGGGTCGAATCATAAATAGACCAGACCGTTTCTGCATCCTGTGCCATGCGCAAAATTTCGCCGTTGGGCAGCAGTACGGCATAGTAATAGGTCTCGTAGCCCATGGTCTGGGAGTCGCGGATGTCCCGGCCCACACCTTCGGTCATGGCCTGACGGATCTCCGGGCGGGAGAGATGGTTCTCCATGGGCTGATCGGTAGCAGATTCAAACAGCACGCTGCCGTCCTGCGAGATCAGGGTGATGCGCAGATCATTGGTAACAAAGGACGAAAGCTGCTGCGGGTCCTGCACCAGATCATAACCAGCGCTTGCCAGATCGGCTTCCCGCTCAAGGCTGGTCCATGCCTGAGCCGTGAATGCCTTGTGAAAAACAAAGATGCAAAGCGCCGCCGTGAACAGCAGACCAAGGAAGCCCATCAGGAACAGGCGGTAGCTGATCTTTTCTTCCATGCTGCGCAGCTTCATTCTTCACCGGCCTCCTCTTCATCGGTCAGCTTGTAACCCACCTTGCGCACAGTGCAGATGTATTTGCCGGCATCCCCCAGCTTTTTGCGCAGGGTGCGGATATGCATATCCACAGTGCGGCTCTCCACCGAAATGTCGGTGCCCCACACCACCTGCAGAATGGTCTCGCGTGTCACCACCAGATTGGTGTTCTCCAGCAGCAAACGCAGCAGGCTGTACTCTTTGTAGGTCAGCTCCACCGGCGTTCCGCTCACAGTCACGTTGTGACGGGCATTGTCCAGCAGTATCTCGTGAAAGCTGAGTACGTTGGGACGTGCTTCCGGAGCCGAGCGGCGCAAGGCGGCGCGCACCCGGCTCAAAAATTCCATGATGCCAAAAGGCTTTGAGATGTAATCATCGGCACCGCAGTCCAGCCCGCGCACGGTGTCCAGCTCACTGGATTTTGCAGTCACCATGATGACGGGCAGCCTGCGCAGGGAAGGGGTGTTGCGCAGCTTTTTCAGGATGGAAAAACCGTCCTCACCGGGCAGCATCACGTCTAAGATCACCAGTTCCGGCTCTGCAGCGTGCATGGCCTGCCAGAACGGCTCAGAGCTTTCAAAGCTGGTCACTTCGTATCCGCTGGACTGCAGGGCATACTGTTCCAGCTCCCGGATGGCGGCATCATCTTCAACAATATAGATCATTTGTCAAAATCCTCCGCAGATTGATTTTCAGGGAAGAGATAGCGTTCACGGTAACGGTCAAGACGGCGATGGAATTCCTCACTTTCCTTGGTGTCATTGCCGTGACGCAGCTCGTTGAGGTATGCGTGGGTATCAAAGCTGTCCTGTGCAACCTCGATCTGTGCAACGGCTACGTTGCTGCAGTGGTCGCACACACGCTCATAGTTGGTCAGCAGGTCGTCCAGCACAAAGCCATATTCAATGGAGCAGCTGCCGGCCTGCAGGCGGGCAATGTGGTGGGCCTTGATGGCACGTACCAGCTCGTTGACCACGGCTTCCAGCGGTTCCACCTTGCTGGCAAGATGCAGATCACCCTTGCGGAAAGCATCAGTGGTGCGGTTCAGAATATCCTGCACCGCATCCTCCAGCACCTGCAGCTCGTCGCGGGCATCCTGCGAGAACTGGATTTCTTTGGTGTGCATCTCCTCGGCAGATTCCATCAGGTTTACGGAATGGTCGCTGATGCGCTCAAAATCGCTGATGGTGTGCAGCAGGGTATTTACGCTCTGGCTGTCGGCATGGTTCAGCGCACGGCCGGAAAGCTTGACGAGATAGGTGCCGAGAGCGTCCTCGTAACGGTCTACCTGCGTCTCTTCCTCGCGGACTTTCTGCGCAAGGGTGTCGTTCCACTCATGAGTCAGGCTCATGGCCTGCATCACGCCCACACGGGCAAGCTCTGCCATTTCAGCAGTTGCAGAGCGTGCACGCTCTACGGCCACGGCAGGGGTGTTCAGCAGGCGGTCATCCAGCAGCGCAAAGCTTTCCTTTTCCGGCGAATCCGGAATGGTGAGGATGGCAAGCTTTTCCAGCAGGTTTGCAAAGGGCAGCAGCACCAGCGTTGCCACGATATTGAACACCGAGTGCACCACAGCGATGCCCCATGCCTCGATGGTGGTGTTCACAAAAGCAAAGTGGCAGACCGTATTCAGGCCGTAAAAGCCGACAAGGAAGATGGTCACACCGATGATGTTGAAGTACAGATGGACCATGGCAGCACGGCGTGCATTCTTGTTGGCACCCACAGAGGAGATCAACGCGGTAACGCAGGTGCCGATGTTCTGACCCATGATAATGGGAATGGCACTGCCGTAGGTGATCACGCCGGTGGCGCTCAGCGCCTGCAGAATACCCACGCTGGCGCTGGAGCTCTGGATGATGCCGGTAACAAGGGCACCCACCAGAACGCCCAGAAGGGGGTTGGAAAAGCGGGTGAACAGGCTGGTGAACCATGCCTCGTTCTGCAGGGGCAGGACGGCGTTAGACATGGTGGTCATGCCAGTCATCAGCACGGCAAAGCCGATGAGGATGGTGCCCACGCCTTTTTTCTTCTCACTCTTACACATATACAGCAAAATGCCGATAAATGCAAGCAAAGGACTGAAAGAAGTGGGTTTGAGCAGATTGATGAGGAGGCTGTCGCCCTGCAGGCCGGAAAGGCTCAGGATCCAGCTGGTGACAGTGGTGCCCACATTGCTGCCCATGATCACGCCGATGGCCTGATGCAACTCCATGATGCCGCTGTTGACAAAGCCGACCACCATGACCGTGGTAGCGCTGGAA
>ERZ840096.2823-NODE-2823-length-12791-cov-2.610553_pt1 | contig 12791 bp, 12 predicted proteins | sample MGYA00519878_ERZ840096 | MGnify/ENA primary metagenome ERZ840096 (study PRJEB31850, sample SAMEA3708865) | human gut metagenome | biome: human gut; feature: human-associated habitat; material: faeces | place: China | collected 2014 ...
TCTTTTGAGGCTCTGTACGCTGGCAAAAGCTCATGGAGGAACCGATGCCGGACAATAGACGTACTGTCGGTGATCTGCGGGCGTTCAGAAGAGTGGCCATGTTTTTTATGTACGTTCGAATCGTTCTCGCTATTGTCGGCCCCAAACTTGAGGCCTTTTTAGGTATGCGATGAGTGAATGAGATTGGGCTGTTTCCAGCCTTTGCACGCGAGATTTTTCAACGCGCCGGAATTCTTGATGAGAGAAGTTCGGCGCTTTTTTTCGCCCTTTTTTCAGCAGGATCCTTTGTGCTTTCACCATGTGTTGAATTTCTTGTTTTGAAGCTCCTGGGACGTTTGCGGAACTCGCCTGTCCTGTGCGTTTCGAAACTGAGGCGGGTTCCGGAAGGCTCAGGCGTCGTTTTTCCTTGGCAGGCTACACTGAGAGAATAAGGCAAGAATAAAAGAGAATCGTATCTGTTCTTCGGCATAGTGACCGGATATGTTTCTTACAGAAAAAATGGTCGGCAAAGGAGTCCGTCATATGGAAAAAGATATGCTTTCCACCGCCGTGAGCGAACCGGTCATCCTGCGCAACGGTTCGCAGCCTTCCATCAAGGGGCCGGATGCATGGTTTACCGGCACGGTCCGCATCGATCCCCTGTTTCCGGCCCATACGCCGGCACGTGCCTCAAGCGCTTACGTCACTTTCGAGCCGGGAGCCCGTACGGCATGGCATACCCATCCTCTGGGGCAGGCTCTGATCATCACGGCTGGGGTCGGCAGGGTTCAGGTGCAGGGTGGGCCGATTCAGGAGGTCCGCCCTGGCGATACGGTCTGGTTCCCTCCATACGTCAAACACTGGCACGGAGCCGCTCCCGGCGTTGCCATGACCCATATTTCCGTGGCTGAAGAAGAGGGTGGGAGCAACGTCGAGTGGCTGGAAAAAGTAACGGAAGAGCAATACACGGGAAATTAGAGCCGTTGTTCCGAAAGGCCGGATTGTGCGGGGCAATGCCTTATGTGTACCGTGCGTTGGGAACACGGAGAACATATGCAGTGTGTATATGTTTCCCGTCATCCTGCTGCAGGGTGTCATAAGAGTTCTTTGAAAGAAGAATGAATAAAAAGGTTGCAAGCATCATTGCGGAGAGGCAATCAAGGAGTTCATAATATGGCTGAACAGTTTTCCCGCCGGAGTTTTCTGAAGGGCGGAGCGCTCACTGTAGGGGCCTTCGCTTTTGGGGGCTTCCCCAGGATCGATACTGCTATGGCCGCGCCGCAGGAAAAGGCCAAGGTCTTTTTCACGAAGGACATCAGCCTCGAAGGGTTGATGAAGGTCTATGCCCGCGTCAATCATGGCATGAGCGGCAAGATCGCCATCAAGCTGCATACGGGCGAACCGCATGGTCCGAATATTTTGCCCCGCGAAATGGTCAGGGGATTCCAAGCGAATATTCCGGACAGTAGCATTGTGGAATGCAATGTTTTGTATCCCAGTCCGAGGCAGACCACGGAAGGGCATCGTGAAACCCTGAGGACCAACGGCTGGACCTTCTGCCCCGTCGACATCATGGATGAGGACGGGGACGTAAGCCTTCCCATTCCCGGCGGGAAATGGCTTACGGAACTGTCCGTCGGCAAACATATCCTGAATTATGACGCCATGCTGGTGCTGACCCACTTCAAAGGCCATACTGTGGGCGGTTTCGGCGGTTCGCTCAAAAACATTTCCATCGGCTGCGCCTCAGGGAAACTGGGCAAGCAGCAGATCCATCAGCTGCCGGGCGACGGGACCTGGCCGGGAGGCCCGCTGTTCATGGAACGGATGGTGGAAGGCGGCAAAGCCATTACCAATCATTTTGGGCAACATATTACCTATATCAACGTGCTCCGGAACATGTCCGTGGATTGCGACTGCGCCGGGCTCGGCGCGGCGGCACCCACCACGCCGGATTTGGGGATCATTGCCTCGACGGATATTCTGGCCGTCGATCAGGCTTCGGTGGACATGGTTTATGCATTGCCCGAAGCGCAGCGGCGCGACCTTGTGGAACGCATTGAGTCCCGCAGTGGCCTGCGCCAACTCGAGTACATGAAGCTTCAAGGCATGGGGAACAATCAATACGATCTGATCACCGTATAAGGTATTCGGGATCTCCGCCGATGCGCGCGAAGGGCATCGGCGGGGGACGGTAGGGCGGTTCCGAGGAATAGTCGGGGCGGCCTTGCCGTATCCCGTCCGCGTCTGAAAAGAGAGAATGTCTGGAGATTCCATGAGAAGGGGTATGCGCGTGGCGTTCGGTCTGGTCCTTTTACTCTGTATTCTTATCGGGGGAGGGTATGCTTTCATGTCGCAGGCTTCATTCGGCAAGTTGCCTGAAGGTGAACGCCTTGACGCGATATCACAGTCGCCTCACTATGAGGGCGGTGCCTTTCGCAATACGGAGCCGCTGCCGCCCATAAGGGGGAACGGCGGCATTGTGGGCGCGTTGATGAAATACGTTTTTTCGTCAACGGAAGGCCAGAAGCCGACTCGTCCCATGCCTTCAGCGAAAACCGACCTGCGGGGGCTCGACAGGAATACGGATACCGTCGTCTGGCTCGGCCATTCTTCCTACTTCGTGCAGCTCGGCGGCAGACGCCTTTTGATAGATCCCGTGTTCAGTACCTATGCTTCGCCGGTCTTTTTCGCCAACAGGGCGTTCGAGGGGACGAACCTTTACACCGTCGAGGACATGCCGGACATCGATTATCTGCTCATTTCTCACGACCACTGGGATCATCTGGATTATGCCACGGCAACGGCGCTTCGGTCCAAGGTGGGGCAGGTCGTCTGCCCCCTCGGCGTCGGGGCCCATTTTGAGGCTTGGGGCTACGGCAAGGAAACGGTTTTCGAGGGAGACTGGTATTCCGTCCTTGAGGGGAAAGGCGGCTTCGCCATCCACATCCTGCCCGCCCGCCATTTTTCGGGCCGCTCACTGACCCGGAACAAGACCCTTTGGGCGGGCTTTGCCCTTGTTACCCCTGAACGCAGGATTTTTTTCAGCGGAGACAGCGGATACGGCAAGCATTTCGCGGAAATCGGCGCACGCTTCGGCGGGTTTGATCTCGCTATGCTCGACTGCGGGCAATACGACGAGAACTGGCGGTACGTCCATATGATGCCGGAAGACACGGCGCAGGCCGCGGAAGATTTGCGCGCCCGCGCGCTGCTCCCGGGCCACGTGGGGAAGTTCGCCATTGCCTACCATACGTGGGATGATCCGTTTAAACGGATTGTGGCGGCGAGCCGAGGCAAGCCGTATCGGCTTCTCCTGCCCCTGATCGGTGAGCCCGTCGCCCTGCCCATCGCTTCGGACGGTGAGATCCTCCGCTGGTGGGAGGCAGGACGGTGACACGGCTTCATTGATGGGCGAAAAGGCCCCGGCATTTCCCTTGCCTGAGCAGGGAATGCCGGGGCCTTTCTTCTTTATGAAAGGGAGGGCTCACTTTTCTCCAGAAACGTTTTCCTTCCCTTCCACAATTTCTTCACACGGCTTGAGAGCTCATCCACATGAGCGGGCGTATTTTTTAGCCTGTTCGCTGATCAGATCCATATCCTCAAAGTAGTTGATTTTCATGGCCCGTCTTACATCATCCAGCGTCCGGGCGGCGGCTTCGCGGGCCCGCATACTGCCTTCCTTGAGGATGTCATAGATGGCGGGAATATCCTTTTCGAGTTCCCGGCGGCGATTGCGGATAGGTTCCAGTTCGTCCTGCAGGACGTTGTTCAGGAACTTTTTGACCTTCATGTCGCCGAGGCCTCCACGGGTATAGTGGGCCTTCATTTCTTCGATGTTCTGATAGTCCGGGAAGTGGCGCTCGAAATGTTCGGGGCGGCTGAAAGCGTCCAGATAGATGAATACGGGGTTATCCTCGACCTGACCGGGGTCTTCCACGCGGAGGTGGTTCGGGTCGGTGAACATGGACATGACCTTCTTTTTGACCTCGTCCGCGTCCTCGCCCAGATAGATGCAGTTGCCGAGCGACTTGCTCATCTTGGCCTTGCCGTCGATGCCGGGCAGGCGCAGGCAGGCCTTGTTGTCCGGGAGCAGCATCTCGGGCTCGACCAGCGTGTCCCCGTAAACCGCATTGAATTTGCGGACGATTTCCTTGGTCTGCTCCAGCATCGGGGCCTGATCTTCGCCCACGGGCACGGCCGTTGCCTTGAAGGCCGTGATGTCGGACGCCTGGCTGATCGGGTAGGTGAAGAAACCGACCGGGATGCTGGCTTCAAAGTTGCGCATCTGGATTTCGGATTTCACTGTGGGGTTGCGCTGGAGCCGGGCCACGGTCACAAGGTTCATATAGTAGAAAGAGAGTTCGCAGAGTTCGGGGATCTGCGACTGGATGAACATCGTGGATTTTACCGGATCAAGGCCGCAGGCGAGATAGTCGAGGGCGACTTCGATGATGTTCTGGCGCACCTTTTCGGGATGCTCGGCGTTGTCTGTCAGCGCCTGCGCATCCGCGATCATGATGAAAATCTTGTCGTACTTGCCGGAGTTCTGGAGCTCCACCCGGCGCTTCAGCGAACCGACGTAGTGGCCGACATGCAATCTTCCGGTGGGCCGATCTCCAGTCAATATAATCTGTTCCATTACAGCTTTCCTTTCGCCTGTTTCGTTTTTTTCGGTTGACGCTTGAGGCGTGCGCGGTTGGCGTCGTAGCGCGTCTCTCCATATCCGGGCTCCGCTTCGTAACGGTTTCTGTTCATACATGATAGGGCGATGAAGTTCAAACGCCCGGTGTTACCCTTGGATGGAGGAGGGGGCGGGGCCTCGCAGCAGCCTCCTCACACCTTTTTTGCGCTGCGCCAGCGGGCCTCGCCGCCCCGGAGCCCGCATTCCGCCTCGCTTATGTCGATATAGGGAAGACGGCCTCTTTCTTAATGGTGAATGCATATTTGAATAAACTTTTCTTATTCCAAAACGGAATATTGCTTATGAAAAAAAGAAATAGTTTATAGTATTATAAAAAAATCCCTCTTTTTAATATTTTTCTATTGGAAATGTGCTTGATATAATCCTGAATAATGCATGAAAATGCTTCGAACACTTATAGTTATTTGTGCAAAAATGCTTTTTATCCATATCTCTTTTAAAGAAAGACAGTTATTGTTAATGTACAAAATATCACAAGGCGGAAAAATACAATTCATCAATCGACTGTTTCATTAATCAATTTACGTTTTCGAAAGTAAAATCGATTTTTATTTATGAAAAAAATAAAAAAGATCTATTTGACTTTCTTTTTAGATAAAACTAAAAATAGCCTCACGAGGAAAACGCAAGGCGGAAAAAGCCGATGTTTCCTTTATCGCGTCACGTTGGACTGGCTTTATGAATTGTTTTTCTGGTTTGAAGAACAAAGGAATGTTGAGTTGATGGTGGCATTGAGAACATGAATTCCTGAAGAAGGGGCATCACATGGCCAAATTTCTGGAATATCAGGGCAAGGAATGGCTCGCGAAAGGCGGGATGCCCGTCCCAAAAGGGCGAGTGGCATCTTCTCCTGAAGAAGCGGAGGAAGCCGCCCGCTGGATCGGCGGCCCCGTAGCCGTCAAGGGGCAGGTACAGGCTGGCGGGCGCGGCAAGGCCGGGATCGTCAAGCTGGCCGATACGCCCGAGGAAGCGCGTGCCCTCGCTGAAGAAATCCTCGCCAAGACCGTAAAGGGGCTTCCGGTCGAGAAAGTCCTCATCGAAGAAAAACTGGACATCAGGAAAGAGTATTACTGTTCATTCGTCATCAACAACGCCCGCGAAGCCCGCTGCCCCATGCTGATGTTCAGCACGGAAGGCGGCATGGACATCGAAAGCGTTGACGAAAGCTTGTTGTTCAGGCTGAACATCGATCCGCAGTATGGCCTCCAGTTCTACGACGCCATCGATGTCTGCACCCAGGCCGGGATTGCTCCGGCAGACCTCTCCAAGTTCGCCTCTTTCCTCACCAAACTGTCCAAGCTCTACAAGAAGTACGACTGCCAGACGCTTGAAATCAATCCCTTCGTGATGACCGGGGACGGCAGCCTCTATTGTGCCGACTGCAAGATGGAGATCGACAACAGCGCCGTGTTCCGTCACCCCGATTTCGGGATCAAGATCGCCCGCGACCTGCCCGGCCAGCCCACGGATCTGGACGTCATCGGCTGGGGCATCGAAGAAACCGACGCCCGCGGCACCGGCTTCCTCATGAACATGGGCTACGATGAAGTGAGCCCCGGCTACGTGGGCTACCATCCCATCGGCGGCGGCTCCGCCATGATGGGCCTCGACGCGCTGAACGCCGTGGGCCTCAAGGCCGCCAACTACGCCGACACCAGCGGCAACCCCGTTGCTGCCAAGATTTACCGCGTCGCCAAGGCGACCCTCTCCCAGCCCAACATTGAAGGGTATCTGCTCGGCGGCTTCATGATGGCGAATCAGGAGCAGTGGCACCACGCCCACGCGCTGGTCAAGGTGCTGCGCGAGATGCTGCCCAAGAAGCCCGGCTTCCCCTGCGTGCTGCTGCTGTGCGGCAACCGTGAAGACGAATCCCTCGAGATACTGCATACCGGCCTCGCCGACATGACAAGACGCTGTGGGTTATGATACAGGGATTGATCCAGACATGATGACCCCGGACGGCATCGGCAGGCGCATCGAGATCTACGGGCGGGAACACGTCACGGACACGAAGTTCATCGGCGAACGGCTGCTTGCTCTGTGCAAGGAATACAGCACTGAGAAAACCTCTCAGAAGGCAGGGTAGATCCTTGGAAATCAAAGAAAAATCCTCGACTGTCTCGATCGATGTCAGCAAGTGCCTCTCCTGCGAGACCAAGGCGTGCGTCGCCGCCTGTAAAAAATATGCGCGGGGCATCCTTGAATTGAAGGACGGCGTGCCCTCGGTCGAGCATCTGACGGCGGAAGAAGTGCTCCGTCTCGGCACGGAATGCCTTGCCTGTGAATTCGCCTGTACCTTCCACGGCAACAAGGCCATCACCATCGATGTCCCTGTCGCCGGGCTGCCGGAATATCTGGCCAAGCGCGGATTGGCCTGACGCCTCGCGTCGGGTCGGGCAACCATCTTTGACCAAAAGGATTGGGGTATGGGCATACTGATCAACAAGAATACGAAAGTGGTCGTTCAGGGCATCACGGGCCGTGAAGGGTCCGTGCGCACGAAATACATGAAAAGCTACGGAACCCATGTCGTCGGCGGTACCAGCCCCGGCAAGAAGGGCTCCGACGTTCACGGCGTTCCGGTCTACAACACGGTGAAGGAAATCGCCCGCGAACACGGCGAGATCGACTTCAGCGTCATCTTCGTGCCCGGGCATGTGCTCAAGACCGCGGTCATGGAGGCGGCGGATGCGGGCGTCAAGAACGTGATCCCCTGCGTGGAAGGCACCCCCATCCACGACATCATGGAGATGATCGCCTACTGCAAGGCCAAGGGGACCCGCCTGCTCGGGCCCGGCTCCATCGGGATCATCACGCCGGGAGAAGCCGTGGTCGGCTGGCTCGGCGGCAATGTGGAATGGGCCAATACCTTCTTCAAAAGAGGGTCCATCGGCGTGTTCTCGCGCAGCGGCGGCCAGTCGGGAACCATCCCGTGGGTGCTCCGCGAAGGCGGCTTCGGCGTGAGCACGGTCATCCATACCGGCACGGAACCGGTTCTCGGCACCTCGATGGCGGATCTGCTTCCGCTGTTCGAGGAAGATCCCGAAACCGAAGGCGTGGCGGTTTATGCCGAAATAGGTGGTTCGCAGGAAGAGGAGTGCGCCGAGGTCATCGCCTCCGGGAAGTTCACCAAGCCTTTCGTGGTGTACGTTTCCGGCGCATGGGCCCCCGAAGGCCAGCGCTTCTCCCATGCATCCAATATCGTGGAGCGCGGTCGCGGTTCGGCCAAGAGCAAAATGGACGCGATCACGAAAGCCGGGGGGTACGTCGCCATGACGCCTACCGACATCCCGGTCATCCTGCACGAGAAATTGAAGAAATAGCTTCGGTCCGATTGGTATCTTTTCAACCAACTTTTTTCCTCAAAGGAGAATTCCCATGGCCGTTATGCGTTCCATCATGTATGTTCCCGGCAATAACCCCAAGATGGTTGAAAAAGCTCCCAGCATCCCCGCCGACATCATTACCCTCGACCTCGAAGACTCCGTGCCCCCGTCCGAAAAGGAAGCGGCCCGCAAGCTCGTTGCCGAAAAGCTTAAATACGCCGGTTCCGGCGGCGCTCAGGTGTACGTCCGCATCAACAACTGGGAAACCGAAATGACCAACGACGACCTCGAAGCCGTCGTGTGGGAAGGCCTTGACGGCGTGACCCTCGCCAAGACCGGCCACCCGGATGACGTCAAGCGTCTTGACTGGAAGCTCGAAGAACTGGAACGCCGCCGCGGTATCCCGGTCGGGACCGTGAAGATCTCCATGCTGCTCGAAACCGCCAAGGGCATCATGAACGCCTATGAATGCTGCATGGCCAGTTCCCGCAACGTGAACGCCATCTTCGGCGCCGTGGACTACTGCCGCGACATGCGCGTGAAGCTGACCTCCGAAGCCGTCGAACAGATGTGGGGCCGCGCCAAGATGGCCATCGCCGCCCGCGCCGCCGGCATCGTCGCCATCGACGCCCCGTTCGTGGCCTATCAGGATATCCCGGCTTTCGAACGCAACGTGATGGAAGGCAAGCAGATGGGCTATGAAGGCCGCATGATCATCCATCCCAGCCAGGTGGAACCCTCCAACCGCCTCTACGCTCCCGATCCCGCCGACGTGGAATGGGCCAACGGCGTTGTGAAGGTGTTTGAGGAAGAGGGGCTCGCCAAGGGCAAGGCCGCCGTTTCCTACCTCGGCAAGATGGTCGATACCCCGGTGTATCTCAACGCGAAGGACATTTTGGCCGCTCAGGCCGAAATCGACGCCAAGGTAAAGAAATAGGTTGTTACGCGGGGCATGCCCGTCGGACATGCCCCGCCCCTTGACGGTTTGAAAGGACGTTTTGGGCGTTGCGGCGCGACAAGCGGGTTTGCCCGTTCCGGCACCTTCGCGTGCAGGGATGGGCCGCCTCCGGAAGCAGGTGTTTTTCCGGGGAGGTGGGGGCCTCCTTCGGGGCTGCGCCGGATTCCCGGAACGTCTCTTCATACCGTCAAGGCCGGTTCACAGCGACAGTCCGTTTCCTCTGTTCATGACTCCCTGATACGTTCGCGCTTTCCGGCAGGATCGGAAAGGGCTGCGGAATTGCTCCCTTATTTTTCAAGATCTCGGATCATGCCCTGTATGGGAGATCCGCTCTCCGAACACAAAGGTGTAACGCCGTGGGGGACGGTGCTCTGTTGTCGTACCCTTTTTTCGGCGCTCCGCCGTTACCCTAATGAAGAGGCTCCCCATGTCACGTATCAAAAATCTTCGTGAAGAAGCTCTGGCCCTGCATAAGGACAACGTCGGCAAGATCGACATCCGGATCAAGGTTCCCGCGCGCGACAACGATGACCTGACGCTTGCCTATTCGCCCGGTGTGGCCGAGCCGTGCAAGGAAATCAACAAAGATCCCGCCATGCTCGACGTCTACACCAACCATTCGAATTTCGTGTGCGTGGTGTCCAACGGGACCGCCGTGCTTGGGCTCGGCGACATCGGCGCGGGTGCCGCCATGCCGGTCATGGAAGGCAAATCTTTGCTGTTCAAGCGGTTTGGCGACGTGGATGCCTTCCCGCTGTGCGTGGACACCAAGGATACCGCCAAGATTGTCGAGCTGGTGGAGCTTGTGGCCCCCACGTTCGGCGGCGTGAACCTTGAGGACATCAAGGCCCCAGAATGCTTCGAGATCGAGGACAGCCTGAAGGCGCGCGGCGTCTTTAAAGGCCCTATCTTTCATGACGACCAGCACGGGACCGCCGTGGTGACGCTTGCGGGCCTCCTCAATGCCCTCAAGATTGTGGGCAAGAACATCGAGGACATCAAAGTCGTGACCAGCGGCGCGGGCGCTGCCGGAACGGCGATCATCAAGCTGCTCATGGCCGTCGGGCTCAAGAACGTCATCATGTGCGACTCCAAGGGCCCCATTTGGGAAGGCCGCCCCGAGGGCATGAACAAGTATAAGGACGCCATCGCCAAGGCGACCAATCCCGACAAGGTGAAGGGCACGCTTGCCGACGCCATCAAGGGGGCGGACGTGTTCATCGGCGTTTCCGTGCCGGATTCTCTGAATGAGGACATGATCCGCAGCATGGCGAAAGACCCCATCATCTTCGCGCAGGCCAACCCCATTCCGGAAATCTGGCCCATTGAGCGCGCGACGCAGGCCGGAGCGAAGGTTGTGGCCACGGGCCGTTCCGACATCAAGAATCAGATCAACAACGTGCTGGCCTTCCCCGGCATTTTCCGTGGCGCTCTCGACGTCTGCGCCACCGATATTAACGACGCTATGAAGATCGCCGCCGCCCACGCCATCGCGGATCTGGTTACGCCCGAAAAGCTCAGCCCGGACTACATCATCCCGCCCGCGACGGATCCCGACGTCGCGCCCGCCGTTGCCGCTGCCACGGCGCGGGCCGCTATCGAAAGCGGCATCGCCCGTAATCCCGTAGACCCGCAGTCCGTGGCGGAAAACCTCCGCAAGCGCCTGTCGTAACCGGCCTGAACCCTTTCCTTTACGTTCAACCTTTGGAGTTCATCAATGCCTAGCGCTTCTCTCATAAAGGAATTTGAACAGCTTGTCGGCAAGGAAAACGTCTTCAGCAGCGAGGCGGATCGCCAGAGTTACGCGTATGACGCGGCGGTTTTGAAGCCCATGATCCCCAGCCTTGTGGTGCGCCCCACCGAGGTGGAACAGCTCGGGCAGGTGGTGAAACGCTGCTACGAGGAAGGCATCCCCATGACCGTTCGTGGTTCGGGCACGAACCTTACCGGCGGCACCATCCCGGACTGTTCCGACACCATCGTCATTCTGACGACGGGATTGAACAAGATCCTTGAAATCAACACGGAGGATCTGTACGCCACCGTGCAGCCCGGCGTGATCACGGCGAAATTCGCCGCCGCCGTGGCCGCCAAAGGCTTGTTCTATCCTCCGGATCCCGGCTCCATGTCCGTGTCCACCATCGGCGGCAACGTCGCGGAAAGCTCAGGCGGCCTGCGCGGCCTCAAGTACGGCACGACCAAAGATTACGTCATGGGCATGGAAGTCTTCGCCAACACCGGTGATCTGGTGAAGACGGGCTCCCGCACCGTGAAATGCGCCACGGGCTACAACATTGCGCCGCTGCTGGTGGGTTCCGAAGGCACCCTCGCGGTCACGAGCAAGGTTACGCTCAAGCTCATTCCGCCGCCGAAGGCTTCCAAGGCCATGATGGCCCTGTTCAAGGACATGGACGGCGCGTCACAGGCCGTCGCCGGGATCATTGCGGCCCATGTGGTGCCCTGCACGCTGGAATTCCTTGACCACGCCTCGATCAACTACATTGAAGACTACGTGAAAATCGGCCTCCCCCGTGATGCCGGGGCCATGCTGCTCATCGAGGTGGACGGCCACCCCGCGCAGGTCGAGGACGAAGCCGTGATCGTGGAAAAGGTGCTGCGCGACAACAGCGCTACGGAAATCGTGGTCGCCCGCGACGCCGCGGAAAAGAGCCGGATTTGGGAAGCCCGCCGCGTGGCCATTCCCGCGCTGGCCCGCTGCCGTCCCACGCTGATGCTGGAAGACGCCACGGTGCCGCGCTCCAAGATCCCGGCCATGATCAAGGCCCTCGACGAGATCGCCGCCCGCCACAACGTCACCATCGCCACCTTCGGCCATGCCGGTGACGGCAATCTGCATCCGTCCATCCTCTGCGACCGCCGCGACAAGGAAGAGTTCTCGCGCGTGGAACGGGCTGTGGACGACCTCTTCAACGCCGCGTTGGAGCTTGGCGGCACGCTGTCCGGCGAGCACGGCATCGGCCATGCGAAGCGGCCGTACCTGGCGGAGTCGCAAAGCGCCTCCGAACAGATGCTCATGGCCGGCATCAAACAGGTGTTCGACCCGCTGAACATCCTGAACCCGTCGAAAGTCATCACGCCTCTGAATGAAAGGGACACAATATCATGAAATACCTTTTTTCCATGCTGCTCTTCTGCGCGGCGCTGACCCTCTCCGCCGAATCGAAATTCTTGAAAGTGTCGGAGTTCCAATACGACTTCGACAAAAAATCCATCACCTTCCAGGTTGAAAACACCTCCGGCAAGGATATCAGTTCGTTCGATTGCAAACTCGAACTTGAAATCGACAGGCGGGATTTCGATGTGTATGCAAACGGCAGCAACCTGAAGAAAGGCGAAAAGCGGACGCTGACCCGGGACCTGCAGAACCTGAACCCGAAAAGCCGGGTGAAAAAAATCTCCGGAAACCCGGCGATCTCGCTCGAAGACCTCTCGATCACCACCATGAAATTCGCGGACGGGACGGAAGTCAAAAAATCGGAAGGCACCAAAGTCAACCCCGGCAACCGGAAGCGCCCCGGCGGCAGACGGAGTCCCGGCGGCCAGAACAGCCGCGTCCGCTGAACCCGCCGCTCTTTCGCCAGAACGACGGCGCGACGCCGGTCCGCTTGCGGAAGAAGCGGCTGAAGGAGTAAATCGAATCGTAACCGCACGCGGCGGCGATCCGGCCGACCGGTTCGTCCGTCTCCTCGAGCAGCCGCCGGGCGGCGTTGAGCCGCCGCTCGGCCAGGTAGTCTCCGAGCGCGATGCCGAGCTCCTCCCGGAACTTCCGCCGCAGATGGCTGGCCGACAGCCCAGACCCCTC
>ERZ840096.2842-NODE-2842-length-12708-cov-2.623726_pt1 | contig 12708 bp, 9 predicted proteins | sample MGYA00519878_ERZ840096 | MGnify/ENA primary metagenome ERZ840096 (study PRJEB31850, sample SAMEA3708865) | human gut metagenome | biome: human gut; feature: human-associated habitat; material: faeces | place: China | collected 2014 ...
TAGATCCGGTCCGCATTCATCACGGTGCTGAGGCGGTGGGCGATCAGCAGCCGCGAAACCTTGAGCTGTTCGATTCCGGCGCTGACCGCAGCCTGGGTTTCGTTGTCCAGCGCGCTGGTCGCCTCGTCGAAAAGCAGCACCGCCGGTTTCTTCGCCAGCGCCCGCGCGATCAGAATGCGCTGGCGCTGACCGCCGGAAACGGAACCGCCCCCGGCGGAAAGCATCGTATGCATCCCCATCGGCATCTCGCGGATGTCCTGTTCGCAGCCCGCCAGGCGGGCCGCCTCCCACGCATCGTCCACGGTCAATTTGCCGGAGTGGCCGATGATGTTGCGCAGCACGGTGTCCGGCAGCAGCCGGCTGTCCTGCAGCACCACGCCGATCCGGGAGCGCAGCGCCTGCAGATTCACGTGGCTGACATCCTGCCCGTCGTAGGCGATGCTGCCGCTGCCGGGCGTCTCGAAGCCGAGCAGCAGCCGCAGCAAGGTGGATTTGCCCGAACCGGACTCCCCGACCACCGCGACGAACTCCCCGGGCTTCACCTGCATCGAAAGGCCGGAAAGAATCTGCCGCTGATCGGGACCGTACCGGAACGACACATTTCTGACGTCGATCGCGCCGGAAAGTTTTCCCGGCGGAGGCTTGGCCGCGTCATTCTCCGGCTCCGCCTCCAGAATCGGGCGCAGCCGCCGGTAGACCGGAATCGCGCTGACCGCCGAAATCAGCGACATGACCATCTGTCCGACCGCCGCGCTGACGATCCCCAGCGCCGACACGAAGCTGACGAAATCGGCGGAACTCATCAGCGAAGCGGCGTCCTTCGCGTGGAAATACTGCCAGGTCACGATCGCGATCACCGTCCCGATGGTCACGACCGGAATCACCGCGTTCACGATGGTCGCGAAGCTGCGGCAGTTCGCGAAGGAGCGGTAGATGCGCTTCTTCAGGCTGAACCGCCCGGCCCAACGCGCAAAGGCGGCGTTTTCCGCCCCGGCTGTGCGGATTTTAGAGATGCCGTTGAAGAACTGCACCAGCTCCCCGTTCAGTTCCCCCTCCTCGGCCAGGATGCGGGTGTGGCGGCGCACCATCATCACCGCCAGCACCGCGAAAACGCCCAGCACCGCCAGCAGGATCAGCAGTGAAATCACCCCGAGCAGCAGATCGTAATAGAGCATCAGCACCAGAGACGGAAAGCAGAAGAAGCCCGCGACCGCCGCCTTGACCGTGGAAACCGACAGTATTTCGCCGATCTGCATGATCCCGAGGCTGCGCGTGGCGAGGTCGCCGGTGCTGAATGCGCGGAAGAAGCGGGCCGGCAGGTTCAGCAGCCGGTCCCAGACCGCCGCCTGAAGCGTGTACTCCGCCCGGACGTGGATGCGCAGGATCGCGATCGACTCCACATACTCGAACACTCCCTGCGTGACCGCGAAAAGCAGCGAAATCCCGAAGAGCTGCATCAGCAGCACCCGGTCCGCCGTCGGGATCACCGTCCCGAAGATCACGCCGTTGATGATCGGCACCGCCATGCTCAGCAGCGCCCCGAGCAGCATCAGCCACAGCAGCGCCGACAGATCGCCGCGCGCTCCCCGGAACGCCATCGCCAGCAGCCGCCCCGGCGTGATCCTGCCCGGCGGGAACGGCGCATAGAAACACCACCCCTCCGGCGCCAGCGCCGCGGCCTCCTGCCGGGAGATCCGGCGCGGCCGCTCCCGGGCGGGGTCGAACAGCCGGGGTTCGTCGCCGCTGCGTCCGAGCAGCGCGACCGGTTCGCCCGACTCCCGGCGGAAGGTCACGAAGGCGGTGAAATCCTGCAGCTCCCACCCCTGCTCCAGCTCCACTTTGCGGCAGCGGACCTGATTGTAGTCGCAGATCCGGCGAATCCGTTCCTCCGGCGAGTCGCCGCCGGAAAAGAAGTGCCGGCCCGGACAGCGCAGCTCCAGCCCCGCCACACTCCCGGCGGCGGCGCACGCATCGAACAGGGCGTCGCCGGTCGGAGGCGGCAGCCGGAACCGCTCCTTCGGGCGCAGCACGTCGCAGATGCGGGCCAGCGCGTTCCGGCGGCTCTCCTCCTTTTCGCGCAGTTTCGCCTGAAGCCGCTCGCGCTCTTGTTCATGCAGCCGGCGGGCGGCCTCGATGCAGCGCTCCGGCAGGGCGCGGCGGAGCGTTTCCGCCCGTTCTTCGATTTCGCGCCCCTCCCCGGGCTCCTCGCCGAGGGCCTCCAGCCAGAGCGCCAGCCCGGCGCGGCGGAATTCCGCCGATTCCGGCTCCCGGCGGCAGAGCGCCTCCAGCGCCGCGGACGGCACTTTCACGCAGCGCGTGCCCGGCAGCGGCATCGCCAGCAGAATCCGCCGCCCGTCCCCGTCCGCCGCGGGCGCGACGCCGGGAACCACACTATGCAGCGGGCAGTCCCCCGTCCCCACCGGCTGCCGCGCGCCGCAGGAGCCGTCGGAAGCCATGCGCGCCGAAAAGAGGTCGAGCGCTCCCGAAAGCACGATCCAGCAGCTCTCCGGGTCATCCAGCAAAATGGCGCGGCCCGAGAAGGCGTATTCGCCGGTCGCGATGGAGTTCAGCAGTTGTCCGATGCGGTCTGTAGTCATGGTTTCTTCAGATGTTCGCGAGCAGCCGGGCGTAGAAGCCGCCCTTCGCCAGCAGTTCCTCGTGAGTTCCGGTTTCCACGGTTTCGCCGCGGTCCAGCACCACGATCCGGTCCGCGTCCCGGATCGTGCTGAGGCGGTGCGCGATGATCACGCAGCTGCAGCCGCGGCGGCGCAGATTGCGGTCGATCCGCAGTTCCGTTTCCGGGTCGAGCGCGCTGGTCGCCTCGTCCAGCAGCAGCAAGGAGGGGTTCGACACCAGCGCCCGCGCGATTTCGAGCCGCTGGCGTTCGCCGCCGCTGAAGTTGCCGCCGCTCTCGCCCACTTCCGAAAAATAGCCGAAGCTGCGCGCCGCGATCTGGTCGTGGATGCATGCGTCGCGCGCGGCCCGCTCGACCTCCGCGATCGGGATGGAGCGGTCGAACATGGTCAGATTGTCGCAGATGGTGCCGCGAAACAGGAAGATATCCTGATCGACCATCGCAAAGGAGTTGAAAAGTTCGGTGTGCGAATAGTATTCGCGCGGTTCGCCGTCGAACCGGATCTCCCCCTGCCACGGCCGGTACAGCCCCGCGATCAGCTTCGCCACCGTGGACTTGCCCGAACCGGACGGGCCGACGATCGCGACCCGTTCGCCCGGCTTCACCGTCAGCGTGAAGTCGCGCAGCACCGGTTCGGCGGGCGGGGTGTAGCCGAACGTCACATTGCGAAGCTCCAGAAGCCCCTCCAGCTTCGGCACCGGCCCGCCGGCGCGGCGCGGCTCCGCTTCGAGCGCGTAGGGGTCCTCGCGGCAGGTCATCACGTCGTCGAGCCGCTTCAGCCCGGCATCGATCTCCTGCAGCGAATTGCCGAGGTTGACCAGCTGTTCGAGCGGAACGAAGAAGTAACCGAGAATCAGCTGAAAGACCAGATACGCGCCGCCGGTCATGCTGCCGGCCAGAATCCGCAGCGCCCCCAGACCGGTGACCAGCGCCACAGTGACCTTCTGCACGCTGTTCGGGAAGGTGCCGAGCAGCACGGTGGAGGCCTCCAGTTTCTGCCGCCCGAGCAGGCTCCGGGCCTGAAATCCGCTCCAGCCGGAAAAGAAGTCGTTTTCACCGCCCGACGCCTTCAGCGTCTCGATCAGCATCACGCCGGTGGCGCTGGTGCCGTAGAGCATGCCGGTATCCAGCTGGATGCTCTGCCCGAGCAGCTTGCGTGATTTGAGCTTCCGTTGGAGCAGCAGCAGCACCGCCGCGCCCATCACCGCCGCCAGCGTGCCGAGCACCGCGTCGTAGCAGAACATCACGACCGCATAGAAAAAGAGCGTGATCAAACTGAGAAGATTCGCGGTGAGCTGTTCCGAGAGAAATGCCGCGACCCGGTCGTTCAGCTGCACACGGGTCGCCAGTTCGCCGCTCTGGCGGCCGGCAAAGAAGCTCACCGGCAGGTGCAGCACCCGGAACAGAAACGAAGCCGATCCCGTCAGCGCCACCTTCAGATTCAGCCGCACCAGGCCGTTGCACTGAATCCAGGTCAGAAAGAGCGTGACCAGCAGCGTCAGCAGCGCCAGCGTGATCAGCGGCGTTCCCCAGTTGTAGAAGCGGTCCATCATGAAGTTGTCGATGAAAATCTTCGACAGGTTCGGCGTGAGCAGATTGCCCGGCACCAGCAGCAATCCGGTCAGCAGCAGCAGGAAAAAGGTGCCGCGGCATCCCTCCAGTCGCCGCCACAGCGAGCCGGCGAGCGAGGGTTCGCGCCCGAACCGCCCGAAGCCTTCGCCCGGGGTGATCTCCAGCAGCACGCCGCTGAACGACTCATCCATCTCCCTGGCATCCACCAGCCGGGGGCCGAGGGCGGGGTCGTTGATGCAGTATTTCCGCCCCTTGCGCCCGGTGTAGACCACGAAGTGGTTGAAGTTCCAGAAAAGGATCAGCGGCAGCGCGTGGCGCTCCAGCCCGTCAAGCTCCTCCTCGCGGTATCCCTGCGCCCTGAAGCGGTAATTGCGCGCCACCTTGAGCAGGCTGGACGCCTTGCTGCCGTCGCGGGAGACGCCGCACTCGTCGCGCAGCCGCTCCAGCGGCACGACCGCGCCGTAATACGACATCACCATCGCCAGCGCGGCGGCGCCGCACTCGGCGGCCTCCATCTGCAGCACCATCGGGCATTCGACCCGCCTTTTCCGCAGCGCCATGATTCACTCGCCTCCGGCGCCGGTCCGGGCGTTCCTGAGCTGGAATTCCTCCATCACGCCCCGGCCGAACATGAATTTGCGCAGCCCGGAAAAGACCAGTTCCAGCGGCGGCTCCTTGTCCACGACCACGCTGGCCGCGCAGAGAGTCCCGGCGCTGACCTCGATATCCGGACCGGAGCCGGAGGTCCAGCGGAAACCGTTCGGGGAGCTGCGGTCGCGCGACAGCAGGATGCGCACCTCGACCGGCATATTCGCGCACTGCTTGAGCAGATATTGCGCGAACGCGGCGTTGCGGAAGGTGCGGTCGATCGATTCGACCGGCAGGATGTAGGTCCCGACATGGGTGACCGTCCCGCGGATCGAACCGTCGCGCTCGGCTTTCACCGAAGACGGGGTCACGATCGCGCTCATCCCGGGCCGGATCTTCTTGCTGTCGGCGACTGAAAAGTACGCGTACAATTCCCACGTTTCGTCGGTCTGGTCGTCGAGGTCGATCAGGCTGGCGAGGTTGGCCTCGGCGGCCACGATCGAACCGGGGGTGTAGTTCACGCTGGTCACGGTGCCGGAGTGGGTGCTGACGATCCGGGTGTTGTATTCGAGCTTGTTGCGCAGCAGCTCCACCTCATAAAGCGCGGACTTCACTTCGACCTCGACGGACATGACCTCCTTGGCAAGGGTGAAGTCGGCTTCGGAGAGCGAATTTTCCTCCTCGAGTTTCTTGAGCAGGTAGTCGGCGCGGTTCTTGAGCTTGGCATGGTATTTTTCCTGCTCCTCGTGCCACTGCTGCTGCGAGATCGTGCCGCGCTCGGAGAGGTCCCTGCCCTTGTCCACGTAGCGGCTCAGCCACTCCAGCTCCTCATTCAGGCGGCCGATCGTTTCGTCCAGCACCTCGGAACTTTTCTGAAAATGGTTCTGCTTGCCCTTCTTCAGCCGGCCGGTGTACCGGCGGACCTCTTCGAGGTTGCCCTGAAGCATCTTGAGCTTCTGGTAGCTTTCGCGCAGGTTTTCGAGGTCCGAAAAAGAGAAAAGCCGCCCGACCATCTGGCCGCGCCTGACGAAGTCGCCGGTTTCGAGGTCGAAGGAGATCAGCACGCCGCCGGCAGGCGCCTGGATCGTGTCGAACCGGCTCTGCAGCATCACGATTCCATTCCCGCTGACCCGTTCGTAGATCACGCCGCAGATTCCCCACGCCAGCGCCGCAACCACCGTCACGCCCAGCGCCAGCAGCGCCAGCGCCTCGCGCCCGCTGAAAATGGAAACCAGCCGGTTCAGTTCAAACGGCGAAGCGACTTTGAGCATCGCGTTTTTGCGGAAAAGATTCCTGTTCATCCCTCACCCTGTTCAACGGCCGACCTGTATGAAAGAGCCTTCCTCCCACGCCGTCGCGGCGGGAAGCGTCTGTCCCCGGAAAAGGCTGCGGTAGCGCACCCTGCTTTTTTCGATCCGCTCCGCGCCGGGCGGGATCAGCGGCAGCGCCAGCAGCCGGTTTTCCACTTCGATAAGATAACCGTATTCCTTCATTTTTTCAATCGCCCGCGCCGGATTTCCGGGCAATGCCTCCACGGCGGCCCGGTCAACCGGGGAACGCGCCGCCTGCAGCACCGCCTGTTCTTCGGGGGAAAGCCGGTACTCCGCCGCCGGAGCGCCGGGGCGGGTGTCGCGGAGCCGGTCGGGAGCGGTGAATTCCAGATGGTACTTCGCGGGGTGCGAGTCCTGATACCACGCATCGACCGCCTTGCGCACCTCGGCGATCTCCTGCTGGCCGGTGCGGGCGGCGGGATTCAGGTTGTCGTAGAAGAGCGCCCACCGCTCGAAGCAGACCGAATCCTCCGGCATCAGCGCGCGGTAGCCTTTCATCGGAACCAGTTTCAGGCCGAAACGCTCCGGCTCCTTCCAGTACAAACTGAACTTGTCGAAGCGGATCGCGCCCCAGTTCGGACCCGGCAGGTGGGCAAGCTTCGGAATCAGCTCCATCACCCAGCGGTACTCCTCCGGCGAATCGCCGGGGATGCCGCTGAGCATGTTCCACAGCACCTGAATGCGGTTTTCCAGCGTGAACTTCAGCAATGCGATGCTCGACAGCGTGCCGTTGCCCTTGTTCAGCAGCCGGATGTGTTTCGGGTGCAGCGTTTCGATCCCGCTCTGGATCACCATCACGCCGCAGTCGGCCAGGAAGCGCACCTGCTCCTCGGTCAGCGTCGAAACCGTCTCGTAGCTGATCACCGCGTCGGGAGCCTCCTCGCCGAAAGTGCGCAGCGTGTCGCGCATCGTATTCAGGTCGAGCACCGTGTCGGCGGTCAGGAAGATGCGGCAGCCGAACTCCCGGTAACCCCGACGCAGTTCGGCCAGCACCTGCGCGGGGTCCTTGCGCCGGTAGGCGACCCGCTCGCCGTTCAGGCCGCAGAAACTGCAGTGCTGCTTCTGCCCTTTCCAGCAGCCGCGCGAACTCTCCAGAAAATACTTCCGCACCGCGGCGCGGTGCAGGCGGCTCCCCTTGATCCGTTCGTAGTAGTCGCTCGAATCGGGTTCGGCGATCGCTCCGCCGGGCACGCAGGCGACCTCCGGCACGCCCCGCTCCGCCTTGGCCCGGTCGAACACGCCGAAAGGCAGCTCCGCAGAACGTTCACCCCGCAGCACCCGGCCGGTCATCTCCGGCACGGTCAGGTCGCCTTCGCCGCAGAACACGTAATCGACAAAGGAGAAACTGCGCACCGCCTCCATCCCCGCCTCCCCTTCGCAGTCGGAACCGCCCAGAAAGGTCACCACGCCCGGATTCAGCTCCCTGACCCGCTTCAGCAGCGCCAGCGAAGCGAGCCGCTGGAAAAAGGTGCTCGAACAGCCGACGATCCGGGTGGAGCCGTCCGCCAGCGCGGCGGCGGTCTTTTCCACGCAGCGGGCCGCCTCGCGCTTCAGCAGCGGGATGTCGCGCAGCAGCTCCTCCGGCGAGCGGTAGCGCCCGTTCCAGACCAGCCGGCCGTGGTCGCACTCCTCCTGCAGGATTTCAAAAAAGCGGCGGTCGCGTTCCGGGTCCGGCCCGAACAGCGGCTCCGTGAACAGCCAGTCCGCCAGCATCACATCCACATTCAATCCGTTCGAAGCGGGATAGTCGTAGAGCTCCTCGGGCACGCGTTCCGCCAGGTCGATATTCGCGAAGCGGCAGCGGACGCGCCAGCCTGCCCGGCGCAGCGCTCCGCACAGCACGCCGACGCCCAGTGGCGCAATCAGCGGCATCGCGAAAGGCATATTCACCAAAGTGATATCGAACCGGTCCAACTCTCCTCCTCCTCCGACAGCATGCCGGATTTCCACAACGTTTCCAACAATCCATGCGTTTTCCCGAAAAACGCCAGCTCCCCGCCGAACTCCCGGTCGAACTCCCGCCGGGAGATACCGGTTTTCAGGCGTTCCAGCAGCGCGGCCTCCTGGTGCGACACCTCGAAGCACCGCACCAGATAGCGGGAGGTGAGTTCGGCGCGCCCCCCGGCAATCTCCAGATTCCAGACAGGCGGCAGCCGCAGGAACGGCAGCGCCTCCGGCCCTTCCGGGAAAAAACGTTCCTGCATTCCGCCGAGAACCCGTTCCAGCTCCGCCGCGTCGCGGAACGACGCCTCGCTCCACAGGTGAAAGCCGTACGGATTCGCCTCATCCGGCACGCACGGCGACACCAGCCGGACGCTCCGGCGGCACAAATTCACCAGAAAGCCGGAGAGACAGCAGCTGGTGGTGTCCTCCTGACACTCCCGCGGCTCCGCCTGCCGCGCCCGGCCGCTGGCCGAATAGCGGTTCAGCGACTCCGGGTTGTTCAGCACGAGGCTCCAGTCCATCGCCTCCTCCGCCGAAAACTCCCGGAAAAAGCGGCGCAGCTCCCCGCACTCCGTCACCGAAAAACGGCAGCCGGGCTGGCCGTGTTCACGCCCCTCCCCGGCGAAGCGGCGGCTCCGTTCCGGGTCGCGCAGCGGCCAGCGCGTGGTAATCGGCGGCCAGACCTGGTTCAATTCGTAAAAATCCCGGTAGAACTTCTCCAGATCCGGGTTGTCGAAGGGATCGGTCGCCCAGTAGAGCGCCGCCGCCCCCGCCCGGTCGCCGAGCAGTTCGCAAAAGAGCGCCAGCACACCGCGCCACAGCTCCCGGTTCTCCGGCGTGTACCGGAAATTCTCCTGCAGCGGCGGCGCGTCGAAGCAGCAGAAGCCGCACTGTCCGGAGCACCCCACTCCCAATTCATACGCGACCGCGATATTGAAAGAGCGGTCGAAATAGAGCGGCTGAAGCACCGCCCGGTTCGCCCGGCGCCGCCGCTCCCGCCACGCCTCGAAGCGCGCATTGCCGCCGCAGGCGCTCCGGCAGCGCACCGTGAACGGGTTGGCCTCCTCCAGCGCCGCCGCGAAGCCCCGCAGTTCCGCCAGCTCGGCGGGAAAACGCTCCACAACCGGACGGAAATTGTAACTGCGGCAGCCCGCCGCGATCGCCTGCAGGAACTCCACGGGACACTCCGGGCTCAGGGCCGCTTCGCGCAACGCGGCCTCCGGGGCGCGGTCGAACCGCTCCCGGAATCCGTCGTCCCCCATATAGCATTCCAGGAACCGCTTGTAATCGGCGAAATTCAATCCGGCTCTCCTTAGGCGGTCAGGCGATCCCCTTGACCAGCACGATATCGGTGGTCACGATGCCGACCGCGATGCCGATGTTCCCCGCCGCCACGATATCGTCGATCTCGCGGTCGGTCAACTGCTCGCCCATCTCCTTTTTCGGGAGCTTCGGCAGCAGGATGGTCATTTCGCCGGGATTCTCCTCCTCGCGCACCTTGAAGGTAACGTCGCCGCTGACCTTGCACAGCAGCTCGGTTTCGATCGTTTCGCGGGGGTCCTGCTCCAGGCGGGTGCGGAACGCCTCATCGGTCAGCGCCCGCGCGATCACCTTCGCCTCGATCTCCTTCCACTTCACCAGATTCTCTTCGATTTTGTTCATTTTCACCGCCTCCATCTGTTACCGGTATAATTTTTACGCAATCCTCGATCGATTCACTGATTTTCAAACGCCCGGCGTACCGCAGGCAGCCCCGCTGAAACACCCGGTTCCAGTATTTCACCTCCCAGCGGACCGCGCCGCCGGTTCGCCGCATCCATTCGTAGACCTCCTCCGCCAGCAGCGCCATCACCTCGCCGCCGCGAAACTCCGGCTCCACGAAAGCGCGCCGCACATGCAGTTCGCCGCCGTCCAGCTCGCCGGAAATCCATCCGGCCAGCCGCCCGGAGTCGCGTTCCACGCAGGCCCGCCCGAACTGCGGCAACTCCGAATGCTCCCCGAAGGGAGCGAGAAAAACCCCGTCACGCAGAAACCTCCGCCACGCCGCCGGGTCCGTCAGCGAAAGCCGCTCCACCTCTCTGCGGAAACGCCGCTCCCGTTCCGCCATCGCCGCGCGCTCCCCGTCGCCGAGAGCGGCCAGCGCCTCCTCCAGCGGCAGCAGCCGCCAGCGCCCGGAGCGGGTGCGCACGTGCAGTTCGCGCTCCGCTCCGGCGGGCAATTCCAGCCGGAACGCCGTTTCCAGCCGGACGCACGGGCCGGGGAACTTTTCCAGCAGATACCGCAACGCGCTTTCCGCGCGGTTCCGGCGGCGGAACCGCACATACGCCTCGCGAAATCCCGCCTCCGACGCGGCGGCGCACACCGTTTCCAGCAGCTGCCGCCCGACGCCGCGCCGCCGGAAACGCTCCGGCACGTACAAGTGGAACAAAAACAGCCCGCCCGGATTCCGGTCCGGGCCGCCCCACACCGCGCCTGCGGGTTCGCCTCCGCAGCGCGCGCCGAACAGCAAATGCCCGCCGCCCGGCACGGAATCCCCGAAAAACGCCTGCTGGCGCGCCGTGAACAACGGCCGGTAATCCTTCAGGTTGAACAGGTGAACCGGTTCAATCTCAATCGTTTCCGCTCCGGGTCGCGTCATAGTGCGCCTCCAACAGTTCAGGCAGCCGGTTCCGGTAACGCGAACAGTGCGGAGCCTTTTCCCGCCGCAGCGCGGGGCAGCCGCCGTCGCACACCGGCATCAGTCCGCACGAGAGGCAGGCGGGGTCGTTCAATGCGTTCTGCCCTTCCAGCCACTCCGCGAGCAGCGCATTGTTCCACGGCTTCTCCGGGTCGATATGGCCGACGATCCGCTCCGCGATGCCGATATCGTTCCAGCACTTGTAAAGTTCGCCCTCGGGACCGACCACGTAGCCGTTCCGCCGCGCGGCGATGCAGTTGAAAAGCTTGCGGCCGGGGTAGAACGGATGGTTCCGCACCCCGTACCGCCGGAACTGTTCGATCTGGAAATCCGCCGCCTCGTCCACGTCGAAAAGACACGCGGTATCCGGATTCTCCTTGCCCATCGCATGCACGATGCCGGGGTAGACGTGCAGCCGCTTCGCGTAACCGGAATAGCGTGCGTACAGAAATTCGTAGATGCGGTGGTACTCCTCCGCGTTGGTCCGGTCGACGTTGACCCGCAGCAGCAGCCGGCCGGTCCAGCCGGAGGCGAACAGCGCGTCGATGTTTTCCAGAATCCGCCGGAACGTCCCGCCGCCGGAGACCAGCGTGCGCCGCCGATCGTGCACCTCCTCCGGGCCGTCGAGCGTGATCTGCACCTCCCGGACCGCCAGTTCCTCGAGCAGCGCCGCCTTGTCCGCATCCAGCAGATAGCCGTTGGTGATCAGCGAAGCGCTGTAACGGCGGAAATCCAGCGCCAGAAACCGTTCGGAGAGCCGCCGGAGCTGCGCGAAACGCAACAGCGGCTCGCCGCCGAACCAGGTCACGCCGAACAACTGCCCCGGCTGAAACCGCTCCGCAAACCGGACCAGCTGTTCTTCCGTTTCGCGGTTCATGTCGATTCCGGCGCGGTTGGCCTCGAAGCAGTACGGGCATGCGAAGTTGCAGCTCCGCGTCGGCGCGACCGTCAGCAGCAGCATGCGTTCACTCAGGTCCGCCAGCCGCCGCTTCATGCGCAATACGTCGCGCAGCCGGTCGTCCTCGCCGGAATCGACCACCGCCTTGGCGGCGATCAACTGCAGCGTGACGCCGGGATCATCGCACCGGAACTCATCCCCGGCGCGCAATTCCGCGAACTTTTCGCCGAACGGCTCAGGCAGCGCCAGAAACGAATTGGACAACGCATTGTAGAGCAGCCACCCGCGCCCTTCCGACCGGAACAGATGGTTGTATCTCGACCAGAGCATGAATCAGCATCCGCCGCGCGACTGCGTCACTTGTCCGCCCCGCAGGCGTTTGCGGCACAGGTTTCAAAGGCGCAGAGAGCACTTCCGCCGGTCACGCCGTCAAGCTCTTTGTCCGACACGTCGCCGGAGGCCGCCGGAGGAAGCACGAACGTCGCGTCGTAAGCCGGATCGTTTTCGAGAATTCGGATCCGGAACCCGGCCGGAATCTCCCGGCCGGAAAGTTCCCGGATCGCCGCCGCCGGATCGGACAGCAGCTTCCCGCGGAACCCCGCATCGACGGCGGCCCGCCTGCGACACGCTTCGATACACTCGTCGATCTGCTGCTGCGTCCACTGCATAGAGCCCCTCCGCAATTTACTTGGAACCATTCCCGGCTATGCCGCAGGCGTCCATCGCACAGGTCTGCATGCCGCAGATGCCGGCGGCGACTTCGTCAAGCTCGCGGTCGGAGATGTTTCCCGAAACCAGCGGAGGCAGCACGAACGTCGCGTCGTAAGCCGGATCGTTTTCGAGAATTCGAATCTTGAACCCGGCCGGAATCTCCTTGCCGGAAACCTCTTTCACGGCAGCAGCGGGATCGGCCAGCAGTTTCCTGCGGAACTCCGCGTCAACCGCCGCTTTTTTCCTGCAGCTCTCAATGCACGCTTCGATTTCATTCTGAGTCCATGCCATCACCAGACCTCCTTACATCTGCATCCCTTACTCATCGCCCCGGAAGTTCCCCCCCGGAAAT
>ERZ840096.2843-NODE-2843-length-12703-cov-2.672359_pt1 | contig 12703 bp, 10 predicted proteins | sample MGYA00519878_ERZ840096 | MGnify/ENA primary metagenome ERZ840096 (study PRJEB31850, sample SAMEA3708865) | human gut metagenome | biome: human gut; feature: human-associated habitat; material: faeces | place: China | collected 2014 ...
AACTCCCCGTCGTGATCGTGCAGTATTACGTACTTGCCTGCTTTATGTGCCATACGGGCCATAATTGACTTACGTTTGTAGGACCCACGGGCACTAATGTGTAGGTGAATGATGTCATAGGAAGACATAACCCTCACATAGCGCGCTAGCGCCCGCGTAAATGCGAGAGACTTACCGAATTTTGAGGAACCGACCCCCGTCCCCAGGTACTCGAAGGCGTCGCATGCCTCAGGGAGACCTCCATCAAGATAGCCCCGTACGACGGAGACAATCCCGCCATGCAGAGAAAGATCGGGGCCGACCATCAGAACTTTCGCGTTCACTCTATTATCAACTGAAACCATCGTCATCCTTAAGCCGCGAACCTAGGCAGCGAGCGGGAACCCCCCCCCAAATTGAAAACTCAGGCTCCACATCTTTGGTCAAGACGGCGCCAGCGGCAATTACGCAGTGATCAGAGATGTGGACACCCTTGAGGATCGTTACGCCACAGCCCATCCACACGTCGTTACCGATAACGACATCTTGGTCGTTATCGGGAGTCTTCTCCTCATCTGTAAGTTCCATCATGGGACGATCGAGAATATCCGTGCGGTGGTCACCTGTAACCACGGTTAAGTTAGGTCCGCTCATGACATAGTCGCCGATGCGAATTTTCGCTCGGGTCGTGAGCAGCGTTGTTCCGGGACCCAGGTACACGTCGTGACCCATGTAGATATTTCCCGCTCCGGAGATCTCGCTGCGGCGGCCGAGTGTCACGTTCTCGCCGCATGAAGCAAAGGAGCGTCGTAGCGAGGGCATAAGAAGTAGCTTGTTATAAGCGCGGGAGACTCCGTCGAGGATCCTATAGGCGAAATCCATTATTAAGCTTTCCTCCACACCATCTTGTCCACGACGCCGGTGTAGCTCTGGATGATCTTGACCACCTTGGTGGACACGGTCTCGTCGGCGTAGTCGGGAACGGGCGCCTCGGGCAGCGACCCCTCCGCATCGAGCTCGACGGCAGTGTGGACGGCCTGCAGCAGGCCCTTCTCGGAGATGCCGGCGAGCGTGAAGCAGGCCTTGTCCAAGGCCTCGGGGCGCTCGGTGGAGGTGCGGATGCACACCGCCGGGAACGGACGCCCGATAGACGCGAAGAAGCTGGACTCCTCGGGCAGGGTGCCGGAGTCCGACACCACCGCGAAGGCGTTCATCTGCAGGCAGTTGTAGTCGTGGAAGCCCATGGGCTCGTGCATACGCACGCGCGGGTCCAGCTGGAAGCCCGTGGCCTCCAGGCGCTTGCGGGAGCGCGGGTGGCAGGAGTACAGGATCGGCATGTCGTATTTCTCCGCGAGCGCGTTGATGGCGGTGAACAGGCTCGTGAAGTTCGCCTCGGTGTCGATGTTCTCCTCGCGGTGGGCGGACAGCAGCATGTAGCGCTTCGGCTCAAGACAGAGCTCAGAGAGGACGTCGGAGGCCTCGATCTTGTCAAGGTTCGCGCGCAGGACCTCCGCCATGGGCGAGCCCGTGACGTAGGTACGCTCCGGCGCGCAGCCGGTGTCCTTGAGGTAGCGGCGGGCGTGCTCGGAGTAGGCCAGGTTGACGTCGGAGATCACGTCGACGATGCGGCGGTTGGTCTCCTCGGGCAGGCACTCGTCCTTGCAGCGGTTGCCCGCCTCCATGTGGAAGATGGGGATGTGCAGGCGCTTTGCCGCGATGGCGGACAGGCAGCTGTTGGTGTCGCCCAGGATCAGCAGCGCGTCGGGCTGGACCTCAACCATCAGCTTGTAGCTCGCGGCGATGATGTTGCCCACGGTCTCGCCCAGGTCGGCGCCCACGGCGTCCAGGTAGACGTCGGGGTCGTCCAGCGACAGGTCGCGGAAGAAGATGCCGTTGAGCGTGTAGTCGTAGTTCTGCCCGGTGTGCGCCAGCAGGCAGTCGAAGTGGCGGCGGCACTTCTTGATGACCTCGGACAGGCGGATGACCTCGGGACGCGTGCCCACGATGATCAGCAGCTTCAGGCGGCCGTCGTCCTTGAATGCAATTTCGGAACAGTCCTTGCGCATGCGGCTAGACCTCCTCGTAGTAGGTATCTGGGTTCTCGGGGTCGAAGGGCTCGTTGGCCCACATGACCGTCACGAGGTCCTCGGTGTCGGACAGGTTGGTGATGGAGTGCGTGTAGCCGGGGATCATCTCCACGACGCGCATGTCGGAACCCGAGACGGTGTACTCGTCGACGGGGAACGGGTTTCCATCGGAGTCCTCCCCCACCTTCCTCAGCTTGATGCTCGCGGTGCCGGAGACCACCAGGAACCTCTCCCACTTGCTCATGTGCCAGTGGTTGCCCTTGGTGATGCCGGGCCTCGAGACGTTGATCGAGACCTGGCCGCGCTCCGGCGTGCGCAGGAACTCGGTGAACGAGCCGCGGTCGTCGGTGTTGGGCTTGAGGCCGTAGGCGAAGTGCCCCGGCTCGTAGTAGGACAGGAACGTGCTCCAGAGCTTCTTGGAGAAGGATCCCTCCGTCAAGTCGGGCACCGAGAGCGTCTCGCGGCTGTCGCGGAAGCTGTCGAGCAGGTAGACGATCTCGCCCAGAGACTTCACGTCGGTGTCGGGGACGTAGCAGAACCCGTCACCGTCGACGCGGTCGAGGCCCTCGTAGCCGCAGCGGTGCTCCTGTCCCAGCAGTGCGCCCAGCATCTCGTCGACCAGGTCGTCGATGTAGAGGAGCTCCAGCTCCACGGAGGGGTCGTTGACGGTGTAGGGGCGGCCGTTGGCGATGGCGTCGCAGAAGGTCGCCACGGCGGAGTTGTAGCGCGGGCGGCACCACTTGCCGTACAGGTTCGGGAAGCGGTAGATGAGCACACGTGCTCCCGTGCGCTCCGAGTACTCACGGAACAGGCCCTCACCCGCCAGCTTGGACTCGCCGTAGACCGATCCCTCGAAGCGGCCCGACAGGCTCGCCTGCGCGGAGCTGGAGAGCATGACGGGGCATTTGTTCCCGTGGCGCTCCAGGGCGTCGAGCATCGTGGATGCGAAGCCGAAGTTGCCCTCCATGAACTCCGCCTGGTCCTCGGGGCGGTTGACGCCGGCCAGGTTGAAGACGAAGTCGGCGCGGGAGCAGTAGCCCTCCAGCTCCTTGGGCGTCGAGTCGATGTCGTACTCCATTACCTCGAGGGGCAGCAGGCTCGCATATTTCTCGCGGCGGTCCTTACCATCGCGGATGTTCTTCAGCGCGCAGCAGAGGTTCCTCCCCACGAAGCCCCCGGCGCCGGTGACGAGGACGCGCACCCTACTGCACCGCCTCGTGCTCGCGGCCCTCGAGCGCCAGCTGCACGTACTCGGCGGTCTTGATCTTGGCGATGGTGCCGGCCACGTCGAGCCTCTCGGTGTTGTGGGAGGTGTAGGACTCGTCGGCCTGGGTCTCGACCTCGCCGTCCACGACGAACTTGTCGTAGTTGAGGTCACGCGAGTCGCAGGCCACGCGGTAGTAGCCGCCCATGTCCTCGGCCCTCAGGCGCTCCTCGCGGGTCATGAGGGTCTCGAAGAGCTTCTCGCCGTGGCGGGTGCCGATCACCTGGGTGCCGACGTGCCCGAAGACCTCCTGCACGGCCTCGGCGAGGTCGCCGATGGTGGAGGCGGGGGCCTTCTGGATGAACAGGTCGCCGGGGTTGGCGTGCTCGAAGGCGAACTGCACCAGGTCGACGGCCTCGTCCAGGTTCATGAGGAAGCGGGTCATGTTGGGGTCGGTGACCGTCAGCGGCTCCCCTTTTCGGATGCGGTCGATGAACAGCGGGATGACGCTGCCGCGCGAGCACATGACGTTGCCGTAGCGGGTGCAGCAGATGGTGGTGCGGCCGGCGCCGTTGCGGGCGTTGGCGTAGATGATGGACTCCATCATGGCCTTGGACTTGCCCATGGCGTTGATGGGGTATGCCGCCTTGTCGGTGGACAGGCACACGACGCGGTCCACGCCCTCCTCGATGGCGGCGTGCAGGACGTTGTCCGTGCCGATGACGTTGGTGCGCACGGCCTCCATGGGGAAGAACTCGCAGGAGGGCACCTGCTTGAGGGCGGCCGCGTGGAAGATGTAGTCCACGCCGTGCATGGCGTCGCGCACGCTCTGGGCGTTGCGGACGTCGCCGATGAAGAAGCGCACCTTGGAGGCGAGCTCGGGCGACCTCTCCTGCAGGCGGTGGCGCATGTCGTCCTGCTTCTTCTCATCGCGCGAGAAAATGCGGATCTCGGCCAGGTCGGTGTTCATGAAGTGCTTGAGTACGGTGTTGCCGAACGAGCCGGTGCCGCCCGTGATCATGAGGGTCTTGTCCTTGAATACGCTATCGCACATTTCAAGCTCCAATTAAAATAATAAAGATGAATGAAACTTAAACAATCAATAAGTAAATACAAAGCTTACCGATACGTTTCTTATCCTAAACGAAAAGACGACTGGTGAGCATAAATTTGAATTAAAAAGCGTTTATACCTGCGCTAAAACTGATAACTCCCCCATTGGCGTTGAAGAAGTCATTGCAGGTAGATATAAAGCGTCAGCCGCTCACTTTTATATCTAAGAATTTAGCGAATCACTGATGCATTACTTCCGAATAATGCATGGAAGCATCGCGACACATCCGGCAAAATAAGCAAGCGAAATTGCAATACTTGTCCCGTTAGGTCCGAACGACTGAATCATTAAGCTGGAAAGAGAGACAACAACGATTAAAGCAACTAAATTACCAGCAAGATTACCAACCATCTTTCTTTTAACAATTGTCAGGTCGGAAAAAAAACCGATAAACGCCGTAAGCAGAGAGCTAATTACCGCACCGTATAGCAAAAAAGAATAGTGATGAATTTGGTCACCGAAAAGTAGTCCCAAAAAGTAGTCGCCGCAGATAAAACAAGCGAACAAAATAAGAATACACAAGATAAGGGCGCCAAGAACGACCTTCGCCAACATGGTATTAAATGCTTTCTTATCCCCCGACCCACTAGCGCTCGCAAACGCGCCGAGCAAAGGGGCATAGGCATTAACAGCACCCGCCTGAACGATTGCCGCGGGAGAACAAACCGAGGAATAAACGCCCAACATTGAGGCCCCTAATGCAGCAGCAAGTTCTTGACGCGACACAGATGTAACTGCAGCGCAACAAAAAACCCCAACCGTAGCGGGAAGACACTTATAAAACAGTTCAGACATCGCCTTGAACCTAAAAGAAGGAACGATCGAATCGAAATTCGAAGACCAACGTACATCAACAACCATTACAGGGAGAGACACCGCAATCATTAGAACGATGCTCAGTACAAGAGAATGTGAGATATACATTCCTGCGCAAAACGCAAGAAGGGACAAAATGCCTCTCAGCAGCATCGAAATGCCGCAATAAATCATATTTCCTGCTTTTTGATCAATGCCGTGGAACACATCGACCATCACTTCTATTGACTTATATATGCAATAGAAGTAAACGGGGAGAAGGGAAGACTGCTGACAGGTAAAGAATGCATAAGGTAATACGAAAACAAACCCCAACACTATTGTGATTAGACGAAAACCAATGTATTCCCCCGAAGAATACTCACATGAAAGATCAGATACCTGAAAGGATCGAATCTTATATAAACCGATTGGAACAAATAGATTGCTGATTGTCATTGCCAAAGACAAATCACCCGCATAGCTAAAATCTGATGAAAAACGAACTACAGCAACTGTCGTTAACCACTGGCAAGCGAGGTATGCAACCGAGCCAACGGTATTCCATGTGATGTTTTTCTTTAAATTGTCAGTCAAATTAACCCAATCGATTTAAGATCTTTCAATCTACTATTTAAAGCCTAACCAATAACCTCTTTGGCGATTGCATCAATGCTTTCACCGTATCCAACGCCAGGCACGGCCCATTTGCCATTTAAATCAACAGTTCTCGGAGCACAGCCACGACCGACATATTTAAAGCGAGCATCAATACACGGATTGACCAATGACTCCGTTGAACCATACGCCTTTAAATGTTGAACCTGTGCCCGCAGTCCTTCACGAACAGATCCGAAGGTGTAGCCTGGGTTACCAGGTCCAGTGGCGCCAAGGCCTCCAAAATTGCACTGATTAGGCTGAACCAAATTTCCAAACTTCAAATATCCCGTTTCTTTCATCACCTGTCCATATAAAACCTCAGGTGAGACACCCTCCGACTGAGCCTCTTCATATAGAATTTTACAGAAATCTTTAATATTCGACGCTCCCCTATCCGTGTAAACGACTGAAGGGAATCCTTTTGAGCCCACGGTCTTTGTGAAATGATCGGCGGCATCTAGATAGGTTGAATAGGCGGACGACATAATAAAACCTTCGTATCCAGTCATACTTGCGCCGTTACGCCCCTCCTTAATGCCACAATTTAAATAGTGGATGTAATAGCTCTTCAGGCTCATCCCGAAAGCCTTCCTCAGGTCCGCATAACGATTTCGATAGCCGTAAACGTCGAAGGACTCGTTACCGCGCCGGCCCTCGGCCATGCCGCAGCTGACGAAATGACGCAGAACGGCCGCATCGTCAACAAACTTGAGGCCGCCCTTGACAGTCGTAAAGGCATTCAGGACGTCGCCGTTGTTAGAGGTATAGAAGTCGAAATCGTAAACGGGGGAATAGTCGGTACCGCCTTGCGAAACGACAGCGCCCGCGAGGGAATCGCATCCGGTAGCGATCCTCCCCTCAGCGCGGCCGCTGCTGAGGTAATGGCCGTATAGAGCGGTGAGGTTGGCACCGAACGCGCGACGAAGGTCGGGGTACCTGTTGTAATAACTCAGCACGTCGAAGGACTTGCTCCCGCGCCGGCCCTCGGCCATGCCGCAGCTGACGAAATGGCGTAGCACGGCAGCATCGTCAATCATTACAACGCCAGCGGGGCTTCGTTTAGAAAAAGCGCTGCGAATGTCTTCGTTATTCGATAGATAAAAAGAAGGGTCGTAGACAGAAGAATAATCAACGCCATTGATAGTCGTAGCGTATCCCTCAATCTTTGAGCATCCAGTCCCATGCCTTCCTTCTGCTTTTCCAGCTGTGACGAAATGTTCGTAGTACTTAACTAAATCAAAGCCAAAGGCAGCTCTTAAATCTGGATATTCATTAAAGTAGCTCTGTACGTCAAAAGTGGCAGAACCGCGCCTGCCTTCACTCATACCATAGTTAATAAAATGGTCTAGGGCTAAATCGCTTTTTCCAGCCGTAGCCTTGGCAACGTCGGGATTATTCGACAAATAGTAATTAGCATCGAATACGGAAGAATAATCGAGCCAAGTTGACTTAGGAAATTGCGCAATAATCGCATCGGCATCGGCCTCGCCAAGACGCCTGCAGCCCTCATCGCTAAAATAATTCAACACGTCCCCCGCATTAGAAATAAAGCCATGCTCGATTAGAATGCCGGGAATACCCTGTTCGCGGGCGCAACGGATGACCGCAAACTCATCTCCGACCTCCATTTGGAATACACCGCGATAGCTGAGCCCCATAGAAGCGAGGTTGTTCATTACTTTATTCGCAAGCTCCACAGAAACTTGCGTGTAATCATATTCATTGGCAGTGGGGGCATATACCTCAGCGCCATGTGCAACAGGCGAACCGGAATTGATATGGAAACTAACAAAGGCCTGTGCGCCTTGGCTCACGCATCGTTGGACACGATGGAGGTAATCATTTCCGGAGTAGCCGCCGCTTTGCTCGCGAGCAAGAACGACTTTACGTCTCAAGCTTATTCTTGCAAGCAGCAACGATCTTCCAAGTTAGATCCGCCTCACTCTTACCATTTCCCTGTGCACCGGGATCAGTCCCGCCATGGCCGGCATCAAGGGCAATTACCCGAACGTTTTTTCGTGCCGAGCGCGCAGCATAAGTAGAAATGCCGTCCGGTGAATCGGCACACTCCAACGCCTGTTTAATTGATTGGGCCTCAACGGCATTGCCATCGCCGTCTGCATAGTAAACGGAAGTGCCCTCGGAATTAGCAGAGCCATCAACAACCGCAAAAGAATAATCCCTGTCAGAGAGATCAATCTCATGTTCAGCATCATCGCCTTGAAGGACATAGGTTATTGAAGTAAGAAAGTATGTATTGAACTCTAGCTCCGAGCCAAATGTAAATGCAGCAGAATTAACAGCCTGCGCTGAAGCGTCAACAGCTCCCTGAACTCCATTGGCGCTCACATAGTTTAGCGTTGCGGAAACAACAGTATCGCTGTCATTAGGAGTTGCAAACGCGACGACTTGGTCAGTCCCGCTAATAAGGTTCGGATAGGCAAGGTATATATATTGGAAAGAAGAATCCGTCGATTCGGCTTGCGGCTCAGCCAAAGAAGCATTTACACCGAAATCCTCATCAGCCGATTCGTCGACGTCCGCCGGCGACGATTGCTCAACAGCTATGTCTCCGTCGGCAGTGCCCTCGTCATGTGAAGCTACAGCCTCATCTGCGAACGCAGCATCTGATGTAATATCCACAGATCGCACGCTAGTCGCAGCATAAGCAGCGGCTACAGGACTCAACAAGGGTGAAATCGTCAAGAGAGCAGCTAAAGAAAACGCTGTTGAGACACGCAACGCCTTTTTCATATTGTATCCCCCATCAAAATAATGATACTAAGGGTAGATTATCTTACAATGTCCTCCGCATCGGAAGTCCAGTTGTCCAAAGCACGGGAATTGTTATAAAGGCAGATGGAAACCTGCCCCTATTAAAAGATAGCAAGCGTACTCAGCAAGCTTTTTTCGTCTCTAACAGTTTAGATAACAGGTGATGATTCGGGGACCGGAAGGTCCCCGAATGCTATGCTCTTCCCAGCCAAACAAAGAATCCGCCCGAGCGCCCACCCGGATCTTTGTTTGCCGACAATCCCTCCGGGTGGGCACTCGGGCGGATGGGACAGATCCATATGGGAAGAGCGAACCCATTCAGGGCGCTCGTGGCGGGCCTCACCGCCGACGAGTTCCTGCTGCTCAGAGAAGCCGTCGACAGGAGGCGCTGCCGCGACTAGGTCGGCGTCGGCACGCTGGCCGAGGCCGCAGCGACCTATCGGCCGGACCCGAAATGCCCGGGGTGCGGCGCACGAGGAATCTGGAGGGGCGGCTCCGCCGCGACCGGGGTCCCGAGGTGGCGCTGCCGATCCTGCGGCAGGAGGTTCAACTCCCTCACCGGGACCGTCCTCGAGCACTGCCGAAAGCCGCTCCTCGTCTGAGTCTCCTTCATCAGGCTCATGTGCCACAACGTCCCCGTCGAGCGCACGGCCGAGCTGTACGGCGTCAACTACAAGACCGCCTTCGAGCGGCGGCACCGCGCGCTCACCATGGTGTCCGGTTACCGGGACCGGATCGTGATGCGCAACACCGTCTGGGTCGACGAGACCTACATCAGCGACACCGACCTCTCCAAGGGCTACGGGCAGGCCCGCAAGCGCGGCCTCTCCCGCCAGAAGCTCTGCATCTGCGTCGCCATCGATATCCACAAGAACCCCGTCGAGGTCGTCTGCGGCCACGGGAAGCCCAGCTCGGCGCGCGTGAGGGATGCCATGGGCGGCAGGATAGCGCCGGGGTCGCTACTGATTCACGACCTCAAATGAGCCCACGGCGTGTCCTGCCGCTCGACGCGGGACGGCGCGAGGCCCCTCTTCCAGGTCTTCGCCGACGCCTACGAGAGACAGTCGGTGGTGATCACCACGAACCTGGAGTTCAGCAGGCGGGGATCGGTGTTCGGCGACGACCAGATGGCCGCCGTCATAGACCGCATCGTCCACCACGGGAGGCTCGTCCATTTCCGTGGGGAGTCCTAACGCGTGCGTCACGCCCTCATGCGGGAGGGGCAGGTGCTCAAAAAGGGCGCGCACGGCCGGCGCGCGCCCTGCTCAAATCCCGATGCCCTTTTTGCTCAAATCCTCTTGACGCAACACGCCAGATCCCCGCATCAGCTACGAGAATACCCGGGCAAACCAACGGCGGCACCCGATCCGCATTGAGAATATAGGAAGGTGCCGGGGGTCGCTCGTGTCAATCCTGATCTAGAAGATACAGTGAATACTAGACTCATCCATCCGCAACCGGCGGCATGGCCGTATCGAAATAATCGCCATCCAATCGAAACGAAATTCATATCTCAATACTAAGTTTGACCACAAAGACTATGAACCAAACGGGAATTTAAAGCGAAAGCTATACGCGCGAAGAATTATTATCAATGACCTCTTCGGCAACACATTTAACTAAAGGAATCTCATAGGAAAGTGCGCGATCGTGCTTAAAAGGAATAAACGCACCGAAAGTTTGTTTTTTACTGTGAACAATCGCATTTCTTACTTTATAAATACGGGAAGCTATTAATCCGGCCACATTATCGGATTCCCAATCTATAACTGGAGCATCAGATTCAAATTCAACCCCATTGCTCGAATACCACGCAGGCCAATCGAAACGATAGCGACGTAGGGATTTCATCAACTGAGGCACATGGACACACGACTCAACCAAGTACTCAAGCTCACGTTTTTCATTTCCAAAACCAAGTTCGCTCTTATGGGATATTTCTTTTTCTAACTTACTAACAATCGAATACAGATACTGATCGTTGTATGCAAATTCAACCGACTGGAGCTCGTTTCTCAACAATTCGGTCGTCATTTTTCGATAGGCGGAATTAAAGTAAAATTCAACCGAATGATAGAAGGACAAAAACTGCAAATATGGGCTTCTCGAAGACACGCCAAGACAAAAATGATTGACAGCGCTCTCGTCAAATTTTACATCCGGAACACAATCAATTTCTAACTTCGTAACAAATAGCCTCCCATAACTTCCTTTTTCTAAAAACTCATCAAGCGATGAAATTAGCCTCAGCGGCCTATCTAAACAAGAGATGTACTTAAATTGGAAGGAAGCCGCTCGTTCACGAAGTTGTTTCGGTTTGCTAAACCCTTTGGTAGTTATTCGTAAGGATAGAATACCTGTGATTTCAACAAAAGCAGATATCCAATCACCAACATTATGAGATACGGTTCTTCCATCGGTGATTGAATGCGATCTCAGGCGTCGCAAAAAAGGATTTCTGCCTCTGAAAGTATTGCCGTCAAAACAACCTTCATTTAATAACATTAATATAATACAAAAAATATATGTAACGCTCGCCGGCCCCATTCTAAATTCAGCAAAAGCATTTACCGACTTACATGAAATTTGATCTGTATAATGAGTTGCATATAATCCGGATATATCGACCATACACTCATAGTTCTTACGATTTGAAAACCATTCCATACCACGAAAATCAACAATGGCCTCAACCGCTTTATCATATTCGCGTTTCAAGTCGTCGTCATTTATAATAATTGTCTTCTCAACATCCGAAATCTCGGGGTCAAACTCTTCTTCAATTCGATAACTGAGATTTAAATGGCATGTCAAATCATCACTGGCATTATTTGGAGAGCTCTTGATTCCCATGATGAAGCAAAATACTTCTTTGAAAGAGACATAATCGACAATATCCATAAGATACCTCTTAACTTTTATGTGACACTTGTTCTCAATACTATATCTGTCAACAATTTTTAATGCCATGAATTCTCATTGCCGGCGCAACAGTCTTGACTAGAGAGAGGCCCACGCAACCCAATACAATAATGCATCCAACAAAACCAAATAGCGTAGGTGACCAAGAGCAAATGCAAGTTTTTACTAGAATCGCAAATCATTATCAGTAAATAGCCCTAAGGCTGACAGCTTTGCGATGTTTACAAGCTCACCGAGCCACCTATTTCTCAAAACAATCGCCGAGAGTCAAAAAGAACAAGCTGTTACGACTTGCCATCATGACTAATTTATTAGACGATTTTCGACAAACGAATCAAACGCGGCAAGTCGACCGTTACGAAAAAAGCACCAGGAACCCAACATAACGAGGGAACGACTTCACACTCGTATAATTCAACAGGCTCCTCAATCGAGTTTGAAAGTCCTCCTTAATCTCGCATCTGTTTCCGCTGCAAATAATCAAAAGCAACGGAAACAGTTTCGTAGACATAAATGGAAAATCTGATAGCCACAAAATCATCAGAGCCATGTTAATAGCTAATGAATGACCAACATAATGGCAGCCGACGTAGCAAACATCAAAATGCCTAGATTCACCAATCATTATTAATGAATAGCATTGAAGGATTAGCGAGCCTGCAACGCTTGTGGCTCGTTAACCCCTCCGTTGACGCAATACTAAATTATTGGCTCTGTTGGACCATAATTGACTTTCTGACCAATCATCTTTTTGCAATTGCACAATGGTCGCCCCCTGCCGGATTTAAACCCGGCAGGGGGGGGCACCGGCGTTAGGAGGGCCATTGAGGTGAACAAGAGGAAAGATGACCTACAGGAGATTATAGACGCGACGCTCCGGGAAATGGCCGCGGAGGGGGCGACGGGTTCGGCCCATCGGCAGTTTAGTCCCCGCTGCAAATGGACCATTTCTGCTTGTTGCATTCTATTTTTCCTTCTTTTTTAAGCACTAGACTATACGTACGCCAGTCCTCATCCGTAATACCGAGTTCGTTTTTTATTTTTCGCTTTGTATTAATGCCATCGCTAATTGCTGAGAGGATTTTCTCTTCGATGTCAACCGTTTTTCCAGGTCCCTTTTGTATGGTCTTAATCGCCAAGACCAATGAATTAAGCCTAATGACGCCT
>ERZ840096.2844-NODE-2844-length-12702-cov-2.638649_pt1 | contig 12702 bp, 7 predicted proteins | sample MGYA00519878_ERZ840096 | MGnify/ENA primary metagenome ERZ840096 (study PRJEB31850, sample SAMEA3708865) | human gut metagenome | biome: human gut; feature: human-associated habitat; material: faeces | place: China | collected 2014 ...
ATGAAGATCATATGGAAGTTATCTTACATGAAGATGTTCATTCTAAAGAAGAAGTTATGGCTTTAGGTATTGATCATGGTGATGTGATCTCTGTAGATCCTCATTTCGAATATACACCATCAGGATATGTTGTTTCACGTTATATTGATGATAAAGCTGCAGTTGCTGCATTAATCGAAATGATGGCTTACTTCAAAAGAAATAACTTAAAACCAAAATATCGTACATTATTAGCTTTCCCAATTTATGAAGAAATCGGACATGGTGGAGCTTATGTACCAGAAGAAGTAGAAGAATATGTTGCTTTAGATATCGGATTAATTGGACCGGATTATCATGCTGATGAAAAAACAGTAAGTATCTGTGCTAAAGATAATTATTCTCCATATGATAGAGAACTTACTACAAGAATTATCAACCAAGCTAAAAAAACAAACTTAAATTATTGTGTTGATGTTTTCTTCCATTATGGAACAGACGCTAATGCTGCAATTCGTGCAGGTAATAATGTTTATGCTGCAGCATTTGGTATGGCTGTGATCAATTCACATGGTAAAGAACGTTGTCATATTGATTCAATCGTAGATACAACAAAACTTGCGATTGCATATGCCTTAGATTTATAAAAAGTTGGAGCTTTTGCTCCCTTTTTAAATGATTGATAACTGTATACAATATACAATTTTAATGGAATATACGTAAAAAAATCCCTTTATTTACTTAGAATGTATTTACAATAATACACATGGAATGTATAATTGTATACAATCGTAATAAGGGGGACGTAGAATAATGAATTTAGCGTATAAAATCTTAAGTACTAAACTTAAAAGTGGTGAGTTAGTCGCTGGTCAACAAATAGGGATTCAAATTGATCAAACATTAACTCAAGATTCAACAGGGACAATGGCTTATTTACAATTAGAGGCAATGGGAATTGAACATGTAGCGGTTGAAAAGGCAGTTGCATATATTGATCATAATATGTTACAAACAGGTTTTGAAAATATGGATGATCATGAGTTTATTCGTAGTGTAGCAAAAAAACACGGAATTACTTTTTCTAAACCAGGAAATGGTGTTTGCCATCAATTGCAATTAGAAAACTTTGCAAAACCTGGTAAAACATTAGTAGGATCAGATTCACATACACCAACATGTGGTGCGATGGGAATGATTGCTATTGGGGCAGGAGGATTAGATGTCGCTGTAGCAATGGCAACAGGTACATATTATTTACAATGTCCAAGTGTTGTTAGAGTGAATTTAGTAGGTAAAAAAGCAAAATGGGCTTCGGCTAAAGATGTTATTTTATATATTTTACAACAATTATCTGTCAAAGGTGGAGTTAATAAGATTATTGAATACACTGGAGAAGGTTTAAAAGAATTATCATTAACAGATCGTGCAACTATTTGTAATATGGGGGCTGAATTAGGGGCAACGACTTCTGTCTTTCCAACAGATGAAATTACTAAAGAATACTTAATTCAACAAGGAAGAGAAGAAGATTATGTTGAATTAAAAGCGGATGAAGATGCTACATATGATGAAGAAATCACCGTTGATTTATCAAAATTAGTACCATTAACTGCTAAACCACATAGTCCAGATGCAGTTGTACCAGTAAGTGAATTAAGAGGAATGAAAATCAATCAAGTAGTGATTGGTTCATGTACAAACTCCTCACTTCCTGATATGTTAAAAGCTGCAAAAATCTTAAAAGGAAGAAGAGTAGCAACTCATGTATCACTTGTTATTGCTCCAGGTTCTTCTAGTATTCTAGCAATGCTTTCTAAATGTGGAGCTTTAGCGGATATGATTGCCTCTGGGGCAAGAATTCTTGAATGTGGTTGTGGACCATGTATTGGTATGGGACAAGCACCACTATCTAAAGGTGTTTCTTTAAGAACAATTAATCGTAATTTTAAAGGACGTTCAGGAACAAATGACGCTAGTGTTTATTTAGTATCTCCTGAAGTTGCAGCTTTAAGTGCGATTAAAGGATATTTAACAGATGAATTTGAAGATGATATGTATTTAGACGATATTGAAAATACACCATTTGTGAAGAATAAGAATTTCTTTATTGATGAATATGATCCTCAAAATGAAGTTTATATGGGACCAAATATTAAACCAGTTCCTCGAGGAGATAAATTACCAGATACATTTAAAGGTAAAGTATGTTTAAAAGTAGGAGATAATATTTCTACAGACCACATTGTGCCATCTGATTCTAAATTACTCCCATATAGAAGTAATGTGCCACATCTTGCTAAATTCTCTTTCTGTAAAGTAGATGATCAATTCTATAATAGATGCATTGAAAATGGTGGAGGATTTATTGTTGGTGGAGATAACTACGGTCAAGGTTCTTCACGTGAACATGCAGCCCTTGTTCCTAATTATTTAAAGATCAAAGCAATTTTTGCTATTTCATTTGCAAGAATTCATCGTTCGAACTTAATTAATAATGGTATTTTACCATTAGTGATAAAAGCTAATGAACAAGATTTTTTCAAAGATTTCACTCCGGATGCAACGCCTACTGGTTTAATAAGCTTATTCTTAGATGAAAATACATCAAATAAGGAAACTGATGAAAACTTTAATTGGAGTGTGGAGGAATATCATCCTACATATGGTAGTGATGCTCGTATTTTCATAACATTGGATAATGATGGTAAGTTTAATATAGCTGATTATTATATCCATGGTTACGGAACTAAGAATGACCATAACTAAATTCATTTCCCAACCAATATCCTAAAACCAGTAAATAGTATTTTATAACTTCGGAGCGTAATGAGCAGGCGTAAACGCCGTTCATTACGCTCTTTTTCATTTCGACCGAACAGCAGATCGGTTTCCATTCAAATGTAATGGAGTTAATAGCTGATCTTTATTCCGGCGAAATAGCTTCGCGGAGCAGCCGGACCGTAAATATATCCGGAGTCACGCTCCACTCCCTGGTCGAAATCGTTCTGATAAGCATTGAACACATTCTGCACACCTGCACTCAATTGCAGGTCCACCGACTTATAAAGTTTGAAATCATAGGCCACCTTGACTCCCATATCGAAGAAATCGCGTGTATTCACCGCCACATCCTTGTCAATATAACCGGCCATGTGCTGCACCAGCATCGAGCCGGTGTACGTGCCCGACAGGGATAATGAGAGAGGCTTGATCGGCGTATACGTTGCCGTAAAGTACCCATAGGTATTCGGTGTACGGAAAATCTTCTTCTCGGCCGGTGCCGTTTCGCTCCACTTTTCCGGTTCGTCATAACGGCTCTGTTGCAAGGTGACTCCTGCCTGTAACTGGAACAAAGAGAGATAAGCCATTTTTCCCTCCATCGATAGTCCCAATACTTTGGCACCCGAACCGTTACGCCGCTCTTTGATAAGAATGCCGTCCCGCTCTCCGATGTTCTCGAGTACAAATACATCCGACAGTCTGGTATAAAAACCTTCAACCAGGAAGTTCACCTGAAAAGCACCGAAACGGTGATACATATCGGCTGAGGCGCTGAAACTCTGAGATTTTTCCTCTTTCAGATTCTTGGCACGCTCAATCATCGACACCGTTCCGCCTACATTCTCAATATGCAGGTCTTCGTCGAAAGCCTGCGGGGCACGGAAGCCCGACGAATAACTCAAGCGGAGATTAATGTCCTCGGAAGGATTGAAACGGAGATTGGCACGAGGGCTAAAGATAACATGGTTGATTAGATTGTGCTTATCCAGACGTCCGCCCAACAGAATGCTCCATTTTTCGTTTTTCCATTCATTCTGCAAAAAAGCACTACCGATATTTACCGTCTGCTTCGTATAACGGTTGTATCCCCACATATCGTCCTTCAGGTTATCCCGGTTATACTCCAATCCCGCAGTCAGGTCGGCAGGCATGAAAAGGCATTTACCGAAACTGTACACATATTGAGAACCGCCGATAAAGGTCAGGTCCGTTGTCTTTCCATAGGCGTTCTGGTCTTTTTTGCTGCCATAATAACTGTCGCGGTCCGTATGCTGTGCCGAGGTATAAACGGTCAGACGGTGTTTTTCATTCGGAGCAAAATAATCGAATTTCAAGCCGCCGCCGTTGATAGAGTGCTGAATCTGCTCGGCAATGTCAGCCTCGTGAGGCGGACGGTTCAGCAGGTTTCCGCCACGACGGAACTCCTGTAAGTGATGATACTCGAATGTCAACTTAGAATAAGTGCTTGTCTTGAGGAACGAACGGAAGCCGACTGTCTGGTTTTTAAGTTTCGGCATTTCGGAATAACCGTCTCCATCATGATCGTACGCATCCCGATGACGGTTCTGCCCGAACACATAGAGTCCCGCCCGATGATTATCGGTCACCAGCGATGCATTCAGCGAAGTATTATTATCGAAAGACGAGCTGCCGCCGATAGAAGTAAGGGTATGTGTCAACTGCCCCGAATTGCGCAGTGGCTCCTTGGTGATGATATTAATGGTTCCGGCAATGGCGGACGAACCGAACAGGGCAGAACCTCCGCCTCGCATCACCTCTACGCGCTCGATCATATTGGCAGGAATCTGCTCCAACCCGTAAACACCGGAAAGGGCACTGAAGATGGGACGCGAATCGATAAGAATCTGTGTATACGGACCGTCCAGTCCGTTGATGCGCACCTGCTGGAAACCGCAATTCTGACAGTTCGTTTCGACCCGGACGCCGGGCTGGAAGTTAAGCCCCTGCGAAAGTGTAGGCGAGTTTGTATTCTCAAACATCTTCATATCTACCACATTGACCAATGTAGGTGCCAGGCGCCGCTTGGTCACGCTGCGATTGGCCGATACCACCACTCCGTCAAGCGCCACGGCATCTTCTTCCAACTCAAAATTTTCTTCAAGTGTCTTTCCTTTCCTGAGACTGACATTGCGACTGATGGTTTTATACCCCACCGAACTGGCTTCGAGCACAAAATTCCCTTCGGGAAGGTTTTTCAGGAAATAGTGTCCGGTGGCATCCGTCACCGTACCAATGGTAGTTCCTTTCAGGGCGATTGTTATATAAGAGAGGTGTTCACCTGTTTTTTTATCGAGTACATGACCGATAATATTGGCATCAGACGCTTTCAGTTCCAGCAGCTCCGGTTGGTCGGCCATAGCAGGCAACAGGGCACAGCACAGGCCAACGAGGAAAAATATATATTTCTTCATTTTCATTTTTGGATAGTAGAATTACTAAATAAATTTTTCTAAATAATGCAGTGAGAGAGAGGTTTTATCTTCCGGCAGGAGGTGCCCGCAAAGATACCACGCCCACGACGGACGAACAGTATCCTGCCCTATCCGGACGCCACGAAAGGGTATAGAGCAGATAAGCAATAAACTGAAAAGAGAGAAAAAAGATACCGGCTCCGGTAGTCGCCACGTGGCTCAGCAAATGAATCAATTGAAATTCGACTGTGGTGTGACTATGGGGAGAGTCTTTCTTAAACGGGTGCGAATGGACAATGTCACCCCATTCACTACATGCGAGTGAGTAAAGAGTGTGATACCTGCCATGTACGATATAAATAGTACAGGCAGAAACCATCTCATTATTTTCAGGCACCCTTGTTTCATCCGTTTAGTTTTGTGGCAAAGATACAAAGTATTCCATAATGGAACAATCCCTATTTATGGGGATAATAAATACAGCCATTATCTTTCCCTCCAAAGCGCATCTTCGAGTGTTTCCTCTATAAGTATCAGGCAGAAAGCATGCAAGAACCAATCCGTTCCACCGTGGAGAAAGTTTTGTTCTGCCACGGAGTAGTTTTTGTTCCACCGCGGTGGAATGAAAACTACTCCACGGTGGAACGGGATAATCTTTTGCTTTGACTTTATTGGCAGCCATCTTGCTGCTAATGAGCGGAATCAATACACCTTTCAAATACTTATAAAACCCTGCGAAACCTTACGGATAGTCTTAAATTTATAAATAAATGTCTTTTTTATGAAAAACAATCTAAAAAAGCGATGCGTTATTATGGCGTATAAATTAAAAAGCTATCAATGAGATTATTTTATTTGTCAGAGCATCGTTCCTGCTTCAATTATCAACTGAGGTATGAAAGCGGATTTTCACGGTACGAATTAACTGCACACGAAGAAGGCCGGATTGATAATGACGGTTGCTTCTGTGTACTGTTCGTGCTCAAAGGAGAGGTGTTGGTAGAGCTGGGCAGGGAGCATACCATCTCCGTGCATGCCAACAGGATGCTGCTCATACCTCAGCGGGAAGAGAACCGCTTGACGGGCATCACCCCGGCAGAATGCCTCCTGCTGTTCTGGAACAAGGAAATAACGGTGTGCGACAAGATGTATTTCGATTCCATTTCTCATGAGAAACCTATTGCCACCAACGACCACACCCTGCCCATCCGTAAACCGCTGCTTCATGCCTTGAGGCAGGTGCTGTTCTATCTGGAAACGGGACTGCTGTGCAGGCACATGCATATTCTTAAACAGCAGGAAATCATTCTGATACTGCGCGGCTTTTATGCCAAAAACGAACTGGCTGGCTTTTTTGCCGGCGCTTCCGGAATGGGGAGCAAGTTCGAGGATCTCATCCTGAACAATTACCGGAAGGTAAAGACCGTCAAGGAGTTTGCCAGTCTGTGCTGCGTTTCGGAACGCTCCTTCAACCGGAAGTTCCAGCACTATTTCAACCAAAGCCCCTATCAGTGGATGCAGGAACGGAAAGCCGAACTTATCCACGAGAAAATCTGTGATCCGGATATTGCTTTCCGGGAAATAGCCATGGAGTTCGGTTTCAGCTCTTCCGCGCACCTCACCTGCTACTGCAAGAAACAGTTCGGCACAACCCCGACCCATCTGCGCGAGGAGAGCCACATCAAAAAACCGTAACACTATGAAATATTTAATGGAGAAGAAAAACCACTGCATGCACAGTTTTGAACGGCTTGTCAGGAAGATGTCCATGCAGATAAAAGACCCCAGGGAGCAGGATATTTTCTGTTCGCTGCTGACAAGGAAAGACGGCATGCAGGAACTTGTGGCGAAATACGGCCTTTCGGCAAAAGAACTGGCCTCTATGTATGAGAGGTCGGTAGAAGAGATTATGGACGATTGGGATGCCATGGCGCAGGAACGGCAGGAGCTTCAGGCGATTAGGGTGAGATACAGGAACTGCCGGTCGCTTCTGTCCAAAAGGAACATCGACCGTACTCCGGTGAGGGTTGTCGTACCGTTCAAGGAGCGGGGCATCCCCGTTGAATACCTGAATATGCTGTCAACGCCCCTGGCAGTGCTTGAGATAACTCCGAGAATCCTGCGCAGGCTCAGGGAGTATAACATCTATCTGCTGGAAGACCTTCTGCGCTTCGTCAAGAAGAACGGGTTTAATGCGTTGGCAAAGCTGCACGGCATAGGCATGAAATCGTGCGAGGACTTGTATTCGGCATTGAAACGGAAAGGCATCATGGAGAGCAAGGACAACTGCCATCTGTTTCAGTATATATGGGTGTGAAACAGGTGTTTACCGCTTGTTTATTCATTTTTCGGGCACTTTGTCCGAAAAGGGAAATTAAATGTCCTTTATCTGAAATGGTGTGTTGTAAATGTGTGTTTATTTTTGCAAACGAAATAAAAGGACTCCTTGCTGCCCGAAACATGTATCCGTTTGCCATTTGCACCTTATAAACAGTATATACAAACTATAAGCTAATTAAATATTTGAAGTTCAGATGAGTAAATTTAGATTTATACAATGGTATGGTATAGCTGTATGCTTATTGATAGCTGCCTGTACCGATGTTGACATAACTATGCCCAAAGGGCCTAAAGGTGATACCGGGCTTTCGGCCTATGAGTTTTGGAAAGAAAAAGTAGCGGACGGAACGGTAGACTGGCCGAAAGACAGGACGGAAGTTGCAGACTTTTTCAAGTATCTTAAAGGAAATGACGGGAAAGACGGAAAGAGTGCTTTTGACCAGTGGAAGGATATGATTGCCGACGGCAATGTGGATAATCCGCACAACCCCGGCAGCAAATGGCCTGCCGGCAACAATACGGTGCAAGATTTCTGGTATTTCCTCACAGGCGCTACCGGCGAGAGCGGCCAGACACCGCATATCGGTGATAACGGCCATTGGTTTGTCGGAAATGAGGATACGGGCATTGCCGCGCAGGGAGAAGCGGGCAAGGACGGTGCGAACGGTAAAGATGCCGTGCCGCCTACCGTAACCATCGGTGCTAACGACCACTGGTTTGTCAATGGTGTGGACACCGGTAAGAAAGCCACGGGTACGAATGGAAAAGACGGCGTGTCGCCCACGATTACCATCGGTAATAACGGCAACTGGTTCGTAGACGGTACGGATACGGGTAAAAAAGCCGTTGGTGCCGACGGGAAATCTCCGGAAGTGGCCATTGGCGAGAATGGTAACTGGTATATCAACGGTACGGATACCGGAAAGCCGTCTTTCGGGAAAGACGGTAAGGATGGTACAAACGGAACAAATGGTACAAACGGCACGAATGGTACGAACGGAAAGAGTGCCTATGAACTTTGGAAAGAATACATCGCATCCGGTGAAGTGGATAATCCTCATAAACCCGACCAGAAATGGCCGGCAGACCGGAACAAGCAGACGGACTTCTGGGATTTCCTGACGGGCAGGTCTTCGGTGATTGAAATACAAGTAGGAAAATATAGTGTCATTCCTGATTATTGGAACTCCCAGTTACGGGAATATGTGATTCCTACGGATGGTTCAGTGCTCTTTACCGTGTATGACAAAACGGGAAAGAAAGTAGCCGCAGGCGTGCAGGTAAGCGGATTGCCCGGAGTAGGAGCAACGGAAACCTTCACAACCGATGACAACGGACAGTTCAAGGTGACATGGGATAAGTTGCCGGACAACCAACCTTTATCACGCCGGACAGGCAGTGTAACCGTAACGGTTGGCGGAGTGCAGGAAACAAGTGCCAATAATACGCTGGTTCCGAATAGGGTAAATGTGAGGGCTACGGTGAGTACGGTATATTTGACTTATAATTCGTCTGACATAAATGCAACCAGATATACATATGTATCCTTTAAATATGAGCGCCAGATAGACGGAGAGTGGAACGATTATCCAAGTAGTCTCAACTCTTCTATGATGAAAGCTGCTAAAATTAAAGATATAAATCAACCTGTAAATGAGGGAAATTTGGATAAAAGCAAGAGTTACACTTATAGTACTGGCGACACATATCTCTGTATACGGCGTCCTTTGGTACTGACTCCTACAGAAAAAGCTAACGTGGCAAAGAATGATACGATTAATGGGTTGTTAAAATACGAGTGGGATGGGAACGAGTTTTATTCAGGCCTTTACTTCGGTGACGGTGCCGGTTCTTATAATGATTACGGACAGACCGTATATTTGCAGGATAAGATTCATATCCCGGAAATATATCCGGCTCCGGGTTTTAAGGAAGGAACTGTCTTTCTGGAAATTAAACAGGGAGTAACCACTTTATGGGGAGAAATCGATACAGACCAGTTGCCTGATTTCTATAAAACGTATGCTTATTCGGGGCCAAAGGACGACAGGTTTACGAAAGACCCGGATACCGGTATCTGGAAATCTCCGGAAGGCAAGCTGCCTGCTTCTGATTTGGCAGAAAACCGTGCTGTATTCATCCAAATGCGTACGTTCGTTAACGGAACGGGAGGCACTGTGCACACCGGTACTGTACCGCTTTCGGAAGGCGGCAAACGTTTTATGCTGACAAGCGCTTATCCGGGTAATTGGATAGGTCTGGATATTCGGAGTAGACAAAAGGGAACTAATCAGATAACATATTCCATGAGTTACGAATATCGCAGTAGATTTATTTACTATCTACTGAAAGAAGGTGGGCAGTATTTCCTGGTTGACTTTGCGGACAGAACCAAGCGCATGCCTTTGGAGATAAAAGAGTGTCCGGCAGACTGGATGGATGGATTGATTGATTTACGTAGATAAATATATATGAATATGAAGAAAAAAACAATACTATATCTTGTCTCCCTCTTCTTCCTGTCAGTTCCTCTGACGGGAAGAGGCCAGGACAGGAAAGCATGGGAAATAGGTGCAGGCGGTTCGTTGATAAACTGGAGCCGCGTGTCTGTCACCGGTTTCCAGAGTACTCCGGATAATTATATGTACAACCTGAAGGCCAACCACCTGATGGGAGGAGCAAACCTGTATGTGGCACGGGAACTGAACCGGTGGTTTTATCTGGATTTGCAAGGTACGGTAGGCGTGGCGAAAAACAAGAACCGGATTGCGGGCAATGACCGGAAACACGACCTGCTGTATATGGGCGGTTTGGGCATGCAGTTCCGCTTTACCCCCTTGTTTGAGTCTCAATGGGTAGAACCCTACCTCAGAGTGGGGGTGAATTACCTGCATAAGAATTTCGCGTCTGCCTATGGCGGCAATTTTGTGGACGACCCCACGGGAGAGGCGCACTGGGAATCGTCCGATGTGTGGAATCCCGACGGGCGCTCATCGGATAAGAACTCTTTTGTTCCGCTTTCGTTCGGTGCAGGTGTAAATGCGTGGCTAAGCAATTCCTTCGGGCTTGGCCTGCAAGGTGAATATCTCCTGCCGGTGCAGAAGAATCTTCCTCACTTTGTGCAGGTGTCTGCCCGCGTCATCTGGCGCATTGGCGGAAAGAGCAAAAAGCAGGCTCCGGTAGTGAAGTATGTGGAGATAGAGAAACCTGTTGAAGTGGAAAAGATTGTTGAGCGGATTGTAGAGAAGCAGGCGGATACAGCCGGTTCTGTCGAAGCAATGGCGTGCGACCTGCTGGATAATATCTACTTCGAGTTTGACAAGGATGTGCTGACGGCTGCTTCGGAAAAGACGCTCGACAGGCTGGCCGGGCTTCTGAAAAGCTATCCCGACGCCCGCTTCCTGATTACCGGCTACACCGATGCAAGGGGAAGCAGCGCTTATAATACGGACCTTTCCAACCGCCGTGCCAAAAGAGTGTATGAGGCATTGCTCGAACGTGGCGTTCCGGCAGCTATGCTGAAATGGCACGGTATAGGCAAACGGGCAAGCATCATCCCGGTTGCGGCAGGCAACAGTGTACGCGAGGGCGACAGAAAAGTGCTGCTGGAAAGAATTACCAATATGAAGTACTGGGAAGCTCTGTAAACAGGCTTTCAACATCTATTTATAAATTTATGTACTAACTTAAAACAGAAAATTGTATGAAAAAGATTTTAGCGAGTTTATTATTGTTGAGTGTTGCGGTTGGCTACGCTGACGGACAAACGGCGCTGACCGGAAACAAGTTTGCCGACAACTGGGCGATAGGTGTCAATGCGGGTGGAACGACTCCGCTGACGCATCACTCGTTCTTTAAGAACATGCGTCCGGTAGTGGGCGTTCATGTGGATAAGTATCTGACACCTGCCTTCGGCCTGAGCCTGGAGGCTATGGGCAGCTTTAACACTACGGGCAGCAAAACGGCTTTTGACGCGTCAAACGTCAGTCTGCTGGGGCTGGTCAACTTAGGTAATCTGTTTGCGGGGTATAACGGTGCTCCCCGTCTGTTTGAGGTTGAGGCTGTGGCAGGTATCGGCTGGTTGCATTATTACGTAAACTCCGGTATGGGCGAAGACCGTAACAGTATGTCCAGCAAACTGGGACTGAATTTCAACTTCAACCTGGGAGAAAGCAAGGCATGGACATTGGCTGTGAAACCGGCTTTGGTGTATGATATGAACGCGATGGGTACGGAAGCCGTGCGTTTCCATGCCAACCGTGCAGCCTGGGAAATCAGCGCCGGGCTGACTTACCATTTCGGATGCAGCAACGGCCGCCATTACTTCACCGAAGTAAGGCCTTACGACCAGGCGGAAGTCAACCAACTGAACGCCCAAATCAACCGTCTCCGTGCCGAGGCCGACAATACCGCCAAAGTATTGCAGGATGCCAACCGGAAAGTTTCCGATTTGGAAAGTGAACTGGCAGCTTGCCGGAACCGGAAACCGGAAGTGGTGAAGGATACTATCGACAACAGCAAGAAACTGTTGGAGTCGGTGATTACGTTCCGCCAGGGCAGAATCGGCATCGATAATTCACAGTTGCCCAATGTGGAGCGCATCGCCACTTATCTGAGAAATCATAAGGAAGCGGGAGTCGTTATCAAAGGGTATGCCTCTCCCGAAGGCAGTGCGGAGGTGAACGAACGCATCGCCCGCCAGCGTGCCGAGGCCGTGCGCAATATGCTGGTCAATAGATATAGAATCGCCAAAGACCGGATTGTTGCCGAAGGTCAGGGAGTGGGTTATATGTTTGAAGAACCGGACTGGAACCGGGTGAGCATCTGTACCATAAATACCCGGCCGGATGCTGCGGAAGGAAAGTAGTGAACCAGTTATGTAGATTTTAGATATAAAAAGGGTTGTGTAAAGTAAAGAGACCGCATGCGGCAGCAAGCCGTTGCGGTCTCTTTTTTATTGTGTGCCGTTCTTGTCTTTTACTTCCTGAAAAGCTCTTTCAGGCTTACCGTCTTGTTGTTAATCAGCGGGTGCGCCCAGAAACCGATGAATGTGATGTAGCCTACAAACACGAGGATAATCAGCATTCCGGTACGCAGCGAAGTGGCATCGGCAAGCATGCTGATAATCATCGGGCCGCCTGCTCCGCCCACGATTGCCGAACACAAG
>ERZ840096.2866-NODE-2866-length-12618-cov-7.465892_pt1 | contig 12618 bp, 6 predicted proteins | sample MGYA00519878_ERZ840096 | MGnify/ENA primary metagenome ERZ840096 (study PRJEB31850, sample SAMEA3708865) | human gut metagenome | biome: human gut; feature: human-associated habitat; material: faeces | place: China | collected 2014 ...
GCCCCATCTTCCTGTGTGGCGTCTGAAGTACGGAACAAGTAGAAGCCAAACGCAGTTGACGTTTTTCTTCAAATGAATCTGGCCAAAGGACAGGTCCTATCCATTGGTCCGAGACTCACGACTCAAGACCTCAAAAAAGGGGCTGTTGCTCATGCAACAGCCCCTTTTTTTCATAAATATGGTAAAATAGACAAAGAGACAGCGACTGCAGGGGTATATTTTCCTGTTCTTACCAGCTTGCAGACAGTTGTATACGAAAAACATGCAGCACCTATCTTTACAGGAGGCGATGATTTTGAGGAAAATAGAATGTCTGGCTATGATCCTGGCCGGCGGCAAGGGCAGCCGTCTGGGAGTCCTGACCAAAAACGTGGCCAAACCGGCGGTGCTTTTCGGCGCCAAATACCGGATCATTGACTTTACCCTCAGCAACTGCCGGAATTCCGGGATCGGTACCGTGGGGATCCTGACCCAGTACCAGCCTCTGGAACTGAACTGGTACATCGGCAACGGAAGCAGCTGGGACCTGGACAGCGGGGACAGCGGGGGCACCTTTGTGCTGCCTCCCTACATGAACGACAAGGATTCCTCCAACTGGTACCAGGGCACGGCGGATGCCATCTACCAGAACCTGAATTTCCTGGACATGATCGATCCCCAGTATGTACTGATCCTGTCCGGGGACCATATCTATTCCATGGATTACAGCACCATGCTGGCTTTCCACAAAAAGCACCGGGCCAAGGTCACCGTCAGCACCTTCCGGGTACCCCTTTCCGAAGCGTCCCGGTTCGGGATCATGAACGCCAATGAGGATATGAGCATCCGGGAATTCGAGGAAAAGCCCGCCCAGCCCAAAAGCAACCTGGCGTCCATGGGCATCTACATTTTCGACAAGGATGTGCTGAAACAGTACCTGATGGAAGATGCGGTCCGGGAGGATTCGGACCATGATTTCGGGAAGAACATCATCCCCCGGCTGTTGGAAGACAAAGTGCCCACCTTCGCCTATCCTTTCGAAGGGTACTGGAAGGATGTGGGGACTTTTGAAAGCCTGTGGCAGGCCAATATGGACCTGTTGTCCGACAACCCGCCCATCAGCCTCAACGACCCCGACTGGCGGATCTATTCCGGGAACCAGTCCCTGCCCGCCCACTATGTGGGACCCAATGCCTCGGTGATCAGTTCTCTCACCGGGGAAGGGGCGGTAATCCTGGGGAACGTGTTCCATTCCGTGATTTTCTACAATGTAACGGTGGAAGAAGGGGCCACGGTCACCGATTCGGTGCTGATGCCCGGTACGGTGGTGGAAAAAGGCGCGGTGGTGGACCATGCCATCCTGGGTGAACGGTGCCGGGTACGGGCTGGCGCAGTGATCAGGGGCGCCGCCGGCAGCATCAAAGTGTTCGGCAACGACCATGTGGTCGCCGGCAGCGAAGGACTGGAACAACCGGTCCAACCGGCAGGCCCCAGCAGAAAGAAGGACGGGAAAGGAGCGGTGGTCAATGGATAACAACATCATCGGGCTCATCAATCTTCAGGGGCCCAATTACATGGCGGAACTGAGCAGGAAACGGCCCATGGCTTCTGAACCTTTTGCCGGGAAATACCGGCTCATCGATTTTGCCCTGTCCACCATGGTCAACGCCGGGGTGGACACGGTGGGGCTGCTGCTGCCCTTCCACAGCCGTTCCGTACTGGACCATGTCCGGTCCGGTAAGGACTGGAGCCTGGCCCGGAAACAGCATGGTCTGTTCTACCTGCCGGTGGACGAGGCCCGGGAAGTGACCAATCCTCAGACCGGGGACATCCGGACTTATTACAAGAATCTGCGGTTCGTGGAACGGGAACGGAACCACTACCTGCTCCTTTCCGGCTGCGATGTGGTCCACAACATCGACTACAACCAGCTGCTCCACTATCACCGGAACCGGAATGCGGATGTGACATTGGTGTACAAGACCCTGGAAGCGGACTGTGAAGGGGACGGATATGTGGTATCCGTCAACGAAAGCGGCCATGTGACCAAACTGGTGAAATCAGAAACCCTGAAGAAGGGGGACAAAATCTACCTGGGGAGCATGCTCCTGGACGGAGGCCTGTTCGTGGCCATGGTCCGCAGGGCCTTTGCCCAGGATCCCAACCAGTATCTTATGGACGTGATGGCCCGGAACGTGTCCCATCCCGGGATCTACGGCTATGAATACCGGGGTTATGCCAAACGGATCCATTCTCTTAAAAGCTATTACGAAGCCAATATGGACATGCTGAACCTGGACAACTGGAAGGCCGTGTACCGGCCGGACCGGAAAATCTACACCAAGGTGAAGGACGAGGCTCCGGCCAAATACATGGCGGATGCCAAAGTCACCAACTCCCTGGTGGGGGACGGATGTGTCATCGAAGGCACCGTGGAAAACTCCATCCTGTTCCGCCGGGTGCGGGTGGGACGGAATGCGGTGGTGAAGAATTCCATCATCATGCAGAACACGGTGATCGGCGAAGAAGCCCGGGTGGACCGGGTAATCTGCGACAAGAACCAGGAAGTCCAGCCGGAAGCGTTTCTCAACGGAAAGCCGGATGCGCCCCTGTGCGTGATCCAGTATGATATCCTCTGACCTGTCCGGCTGCGGAAAAGGAAGGCGGGGTCATTACGAAAACCTGGAAAAATCCAAAACAATTTGTCAGTCTCTTCACCCAGAAGGCCAAGGTCCTGTTCAATGAGGAACCGGAAGCCCTGAGTCCCAAAAAGGTGTACCTGGTGCTGGCCAACCTGGTGAAGGACCTGATCTATGATGACTGGCTGGCTACGGAACAGCGGTACGATTCCCGGCAGGCCAAGCAGGTGTATTATTTCAGCATCGAGTTCCTGCTGGGCCGGCTGCTGGATGCCAACCTGATGAACTGCGGCATGGAGGAACTGGCCCGGGAAGGACTCCGGGAACTGGGGTTCGACCTGGATGCCATCCTGCCCCAGGAGGCGGATCCGGGGCTGGGGAACGGAGGCCTGGGCCGTCTGGCGGCCTGCTTCATCGATTCCATGGCAGCGCTCCAGCTGCCGGGCCACGGGTGCAGCATCCGGTACCAGTACGGTCTTTTTGAACAGCATATTGTGGACGGTCAGCAGGTGGAACTGCCGGATACCTGGCTCCAGGACGGGTTCCCCTGGGAAACCAAACGGTCGGACAAGGCGGTCCATGTCCGGTTCGGGGGGAACTGCTACATGCGCCCGGACGGCAAGGGGGGGCTGGAATGCGTCCATGAGGGATACAGCTCGGTGCTGGCCATCCCCTATGACGTGCCGGTGCCCGGGTACCGGAACCATACGGTGAACACCCTCCGGCTGTGGCAGGCGGAATATGCCCCGGACGGGATCCTGAGCCCCAGCCAGGGCGGGGACTTCCGGAAGATCCTACAGTACCAGGACACCACCCAGCAGATCTCCCGGTTCCTGTATCCGGATGATTCCACGGAAGAAGGCCGGAAGCTGCGGCTGATGCAGGAATATTTCTTCGTGTCCGCCGGGCTTCAGAGCATTGTCCGTCACTACCGGGGGCTCCACCGGGACATCCGGGAATTCCCCCGGCATGTAGCCCTTCACATCAACGACACCCATCCTGCCCTTTTAATCCCGGAACTGATGCGGATCCTTCTGGACGAAGAGGGACTGGGGTGGGAGGAAGCCTGGAACCTTACGGTATCCAGCATATCCTACACCAATCACACCATTATGCCGGAGGCCCTGGAACGGTGGTCCATTCCCCTGTTCCAGAGCCTGCTGCCCCGGGTGTATCTCATTGTGGAAGAACTGAACCGCCGGTGGCTGGCCGCCTACCGGAAGAAATTTCCGGGACGGGAAGACAAGGCGGAACAGGTGGCCATCCTCTGGGGCGGCCAGGTGCGCATGGCCAATCTGGCAGTGGTGGGCAGCCACAGTGTCAACGGGGTGGCGGAGCTCCACACGAAAATCCTGAAGGAAAGCACTCTGCACCCCTTCTATGAGGTGTTCCCGGACCGGTTCAACAACAAGACCAACGGGGTGACCCACCGCCGGTGGCTGCTGGAATCCAATCCACCCCTGGCTTCTCTTATTTCTGACACCATCGGCACGGAGTGGATCCGGCACCCGAAAAAACTCAAGGACCTGATGGCCTACCGGGACGACCCGGCCTTCCAGGAAAAACTGGAACAGGTGAAGCAGGACCGTAAGGATGCCCTGGCCCGGTGGGTCCAGGAGACCAAGGGAATCACCCTCGATCCCCATTCTGTCTTTGACATCCAGATTAAGCGGTTCCATATGTACAAGCGGCAGCTGCTGAACATCCTCCATGTGTATTCCCTGTATCTCCGTCTGCTGGAGGACCCGGAAGCGGTGCCTCTGCCCCAGACCTTTATTTTCGGCGGCAAGGCGGCAGCTTCCTACGGGGAGGCCAAGGTGGTGATCAAGCTGATCCATACTGTTTCCCAGCTCATCGACCGGGAGCCCCGGGTGCGGGAAAAACTGAAGGTGCTGTTCCTGGAAAACTACAATGTGTCCCTGGGCCAGCGGCTGTTCCCGGCGGCGGATGTAAGCGAGCAGATTTCCACCGCCAGCAAGGAAGCTTCCGGAACCGGCAACATGAAGTTCATGATGAACGGGGCCATTACCCTGGGGACCCTGGATGGAGCCAATGTGGAAATCCGCCGGCTGGTGGGGGACGCCAACTGCGTGATCTTCGGACTCCGGGCAGAAGAAGTCCAGAAGTTCTACCGGGAGGGGGGCTATTCCTCCTGGGAACTGTACCGGCAGGATGAGGAAATCCGCCGGGTACTGGAAATCTTCCAGGCCAATCCCCTGTTCAGCCAGCTGTATGAAGACCTGCTCCGGCGGAACGATGAATACTTCGTCCTGAAGGATTTCGATGCCTATCGGAAAGCCCATCAGGAAATCCTCCGCCGGTATCAGGACCGGCCGGGCTGGCTCCGGGCTTCGGCGGTGAACATTGCCCAGTCCGGCCATTTCTCCAGCGACCGGACCGTGTCCCAGTATGCCCGGGACATCTGGAAGGTGAAGCCCGTACGGGTCTGAACCATGGAAAGGAGCCCTTATGCGTCTGAGTGCCATTGATTCATACAGTATGTACCTGTTCCACAACGGGACCAACGGAAACAGCTGCCGTCTCCTGGGAGCCCACCGGACCGTATGGCGCAGGAAACCCTGTGTCCGTTTTTCCCTCTGGGCTCCCCATGCCCAAAAGGTCAGTGTGGTGGGGGATTTCAATCACTGGGATCCGGAAGCCAACCCTATGGAACGGGCAGAAGACGGGGAAATCTGGAAAACCTTTGTTCCCGATCTGCCGGAAGGGACCCTGTACAAATATGCCATCATCACCGCTTCCGGGGAAACCATCCTGAAGGCGGATCCCTATGGATTCCGGGCCCAGCTGCGGCCGGACACCGCTTCGGTGGTGGCTTCCCTGAACTACCGGTGGCGGGACGGAGCCTGGCAGAAGAGCCGGGCAAAATACGATTCCTACCATGGGCCCATGAACATCTACGAAGTCCACGCCGGCAGCTGGCGGCGTCATGAAGACGGCAGCTTCCTGAGCTACCGGGAACTGGCGGACGCCCTGGTGCCTTATGTGAAGGACATGGGCTATACCCATGTGGAATTCATGCCCCTGTGTGAATATCCCTTTGACGGGTCCTGGGGGTATCAGGCCACCGGGTATTTCGCTCCCACCAGCCGGTATGGGAAGCCGGAAGATCTCATGTATCTGGTGGACCAGTTCCACCGGAACGGCATCGGGGTGATCCTGGACTGGGTCCCCGGCCATTTCTGCCGGGATGCCCACGGGCTCCGGTTCTTTGACGGGGAGCCTTTATACGAATCCGGGAATCCCCTGCTGGCGGAAAACAAGGACTGGGACACCATGAACTTCGACTACGGCCGGCCGGAAGTACGGAGCTTCCTCATATCCAGTGCCCTGTTCTGGCTGGAGGAATACCATTTCGACGGTCTCCGGATCGACGCGGTGGCCAGCATGCTGTACCTTGACTACGGGAAAAAGGACGGCCAGTGGCAGGCCAACAAATACGGGGGAAGGGAGAACCTGGAAGCAGTGGAATTCCTCCGGCAGCTGAACACGGCGGTGTTCCGGGAAAAGCCCCAGGCCCTTATGGTGGCGGAAGAATCCACCACCTGGCCTCTGGTGTCCCGGCCGGTGGATCAGGGAGGCCTGGGCTTCAACTACAAATGGAACATGGGCTGGATGAACGACATGCTCCAGTACATGAGCACGGATCCCCTGTACCGGAAAGGGTGCCAGGACCTGATCACCTTTTCCCTGTACTATGCTTTTTCGGAAAACTTCATCCTGCCCCTGTCCCACGACGAAGTGGTCCATGGGAAAAAATCTCTCATCGACCGGATGCCAGGGGACTACTGGCAGAAATTTGCCGGGCTCCGGGCCTTTTACGGGTATTGGATGAGCCATCCCGGGAAGAAGCTGCTGTTCATGGGCGGGGAATTCGGCCAGTTCATCGAATGGCGGTATGCGGAGCAGCTGGACTGGCTGCTGCTGGATTATCCCAAGCATCAGGAACTGCAGGCTTACAGCCGGGCGCTGAACCATTTCTACCTGGACCACCCGGAATTCTGGCAGGTGGATTACGACTGGACCGGCTTTGAGTGGATCAGCTGCGACGACCGGGACAACAGCGTCATTGCCTTTGTCCGGAAGGGACAGGATCCGGATGCGGAAACCGTTGTGGTGTGCAATTTCACCCCGGTGGTACGCCGGGAGTACCGGATCGGGGCCCCGGAACCGGGGACCTGGGAAGAAGTGTTCAACAGTGACGCCGAAGGGTTCGGCGGCAGCGGAGTCCGGTGCGGGACGCTCCGGGAGGACGGCCGGGTGCTGGTGGAAACGGAAAAGGTGCCTTTCCACGGCCGGGAACAGTCCCTGGTGCTGACCCTGCCGCCTCTGGGTGTGCTTTATTTGAAAAAAATCAGGAAAACCGAAGGGGACGGAACCAAGAAAGTCAATCTCCCGGGTAAAGAAAGAAGAAGGTGATTCCCATGAAAGTGTTATTGGCAGCTTCAGAAGCCGTGCCCTTCATCAAAACCGGGGGCCTGGCGGATGTAATGGGGGCCCTGCCGGCCAAACTCCGCCGGGAAGGGGTGGAAACAGCCCTGGTAATCCCCAAATACGCCCAGGTGGCGGAAAAATACGGTGGCCGGATGGAACAGGTGTGGCAGGGAACCGTGGATCTGGCCTGGCGCCGGCAGTACGTAGGGGTGGAAAAGATCACCCTGGAAGACGGGGTGCCGGTGTTCTTCATCGACAACGAATATTATTTCAAACGGGAGGGCCTGTACGGGTTCTTCGACGACGGGGAACGGTTCGCCTATTTCTGCCGGGCGGTGCTGGCCATGCTGCCCCATATCGGGTTCCGGCCGGATATCATCCACAGCAACGACTGGCATACGGGGCTTATGGGAGTGTACCTGAAGGAGGACTTCCAGAAGGATCCCTTCTACCAGGGCATCAAAAGCCTGTTCACCATCCACAACATGAAATACCAGGGCATCTACGGGCCGGAAATCGTGGAGGATGTACTGGGGCTGTCCCGGAGCCTGTTCGACAGTGGGAAAATCGAAAACGGCGGCTGCGTCAACTACCTGAAGGCCGGGATGGAATATGCGGACGCTGTGACCACCGTAAGTCCCTCCTATGCGGAAGAGATCCGGTATCCCTATTTCGGGGAAGGACTGGACGGCTATGTGCGGCTGTGCCAGGGGAAGATCACCGGGATCCTCAACGGCATGGATGAAAAGGCCTATGACCCGGCGGAGGATCCCCGGATCCCCTATGACTATACGGACAAAGACGTGTTCATCCGGAAGCCCCTGGACAAGGAAGCCCTCCAGAAGGAACTGGGGCTTCCGGTGAGCCGGCGGGTGCCGGTGTTTGCCATGATCTCCCGTCTGGTGGAAGCCAAGGGGCTGGATCTTCTGACCTGCATCATGGACGAACTGCTCCAGGAGGACATCCAGCTGGTGATCGTGGGCACCGGGGACAAAGCCTATGAACAGGCCCTTACGGACCTGGCCTCCCGGTATCCGGACAAGGTGTCCGTGAACATCCTGTTCAGCGAGGATCTGGCCCACCGGGTGTATGCCGGGGCGGATTTCTTCCTGATGCCCTCCCGGTACGAAGCCTGCGGCCTGAGCCAGATGATCTCCATGAAATACGGCACCATTCCTGTAGTCCATGCCACCGGAGGCCTGCGGGATTCGGTCCAGAACTTCGAAAAGTTCTCCGGGGAAGGGAATGGCCTGTCCTTTGCCCACTTCAACGCCCATGAGCTGCTGTTCACCATCAAACGGGGGCTCAGCGACTATGAGGAGGACACGGTGTGGGAAAAGCTGGTGCTTAATGCCATGCACAGCGACAACAGCTGGGACAAGTCCGCCCGGGCCTACAAGGCTCTGTATGAAAAAATCGCCGGGCCGGAGGAAGCGCCGACACCGGCTGTGAAGCTGACCCTGGAAGATGTGGCGGTAAAACTGCCGGAAGAGGCACCGGGGGAAGGACTGCGGACCAAAGCTGCCGGCACCCGGAAGCGGGCCCTCCGTAAAACCGCCGCCCACAAGAAGACGGCCCGGAAGACGCCGGTCCGGAAAGCCGTCCGGAAAAAACCGGAGTTCCGGTAAGGGACTCCGGGGATCCGGCTGGAATAGAAAAGGATAAGCATCGTGGAAATTACAGCGTATCATGATTCTCGTCAGACAGCCTGCCGTTTCCCCTTCGGGGCGGTCCCGGGAGGGACTGCCGTGACCCTGCATCTGGTGGTGCAGGGTCGGGGGACGGAGGCTGTCTTTCTGCGTCTCTGGGAGGATGACCGGGAGATCCTCCTGCCTATGGAGTGTACGGAGAAAGAACAGGAAGCCCGGCAGCCGGGGGAGGAACCGGAAGTCAGGTCCCGCCGGTACGTAATCACCTTCACCGTGCCGGACCGGGGCTGCCTGGTGTGGTATTATTTTCTGATCCGACAGGGAGAGGAAACCTGCTGGTACGGCAACAATGAGGCCCAACAGGGAGGAATGGGCCAGCTGTGGGACCGGGAGCCCCCTTCCTTCCAGATTACCGTCTACGACCGGGACTCGGTGACGCCGGCCTGGCTGAAACAGGCGGTGGTGTACCAGATTTTTCCGGACCGGTTCTGCCGGGGAAAGGTGCCGGCGGACCGGTTCCAGGGAAAGCCGGGAGCCCTGATCCACAGCGCCTGGGAAGGGGATCCCTGCTATGTAAAGGACAAAGAGGGCCAGGTGGCCTACTACGACTTCTACGGAGGCACCCTGGAGGGAATCCTGGAAAAGCTTCCCTATCTGGAAGAACTGGGGGTGAACTGTCTGTACCTGAACCCCATTTTCCAGGCCCGGAGCAACCACCGGTACGATACTGGGGACTACAAGGCCATCGATCCCTTCCTGGGTTCTGAAGAAACCTTCCGGATCCTGTGCCGGGAAGCACGGCGCCATGGGATGCGGATCCTCCTGGACGGGGTGTTCAGCCACACCGGGGCCGACAGCCGGTACTTCAACCGGGCCGGGACCTATAAGGGCCTGGGCGCCTGGCAGGGACCCGCTTCTCCCTATTACAAGTGGTACCATTTCCGGAAATATCCGGAAGACTATGGCTGCTGGTGGGGGGACCGATCCCTGCCGGAAGTGACGGAAACGGAGCCTTCCTACCTGGATTTCATCATCCGGGACAAAGACAGCGTGCTCCATCACTGGCTGGATGCCGGAATAAGCGGCTGGCGGCTGGATGTGGCCGACGAACTGCCCGACGGGTTCCTTACCTGTTTCTACCAGGAACTGAAGGCAAAGGAGCCGGATGCGGCCCTTATCGGGGAAGTGTGGGAAGACGCCTCCAACAAGGAGAGCTACGGAATCCAGCGCCAGTACCTGTCCGGGGGGAAACTGGACAGCGTGATGAACTATGTGCTCCGGAACCTGATGCTGGATTTTGCCCTGGGGAAAACGGACGCCCAGGGAGCGGACCGCCGGTACTGGCAGCAGGTGGAGAACTATCCCCGGGAGAATCTGTACGCCATGCTGAACCTTTTGGGGAGCCATGACGTGGAGCGGCTCCGGACTCTGTTGGAAGCCCGGTATGAACCGAAAAAGGCCCGGGCGCTCAACGGACTCCTCCGGGCCTGGCAGATGACCCTTCCCGGGGCTCCGGCAGTGTATTACGGAGATGAAGCCGGGCTCACCGGGGGCAGGGACCCGGAGAACCGGAAGCCCTTCCCCTGGGGGAAGGAGGACAAACAGCTGGAAGGCTGCTGCCGGAGCCTGATCCAGCTCCGCCGGTCTCATACTGCCCTGTCTACCGGACGGTTCCAGACTTTCCGGGCCCGGGGAGACGGGTATGTGTATGGAAGGTTCCTGGAAGGGGGCCGGGACGTGTTCGGCCAGCCGGGTGAAAACGGAGTCTTTGTAATCGCCCTGAACCGGGGAGACCAGCCTCTCCAGGCGGAAGTGGATACGGAAGGCCTGGCGTACGGAGAACTGGAACCGGTATGGAACCTGGGGGACTGGCTGGAAGCAACGCAGCCGGAAAGAAAGCCGGTGCCGGTTACGGGAGGTTCCTTTGTACTGGATCTGCCGCCTCGGAGCGCTGTGGTGTACCGGTGCCGGGAAAAAGCCCCGGAGAAGGCCCCTGGCAGGCTCCTGGAACGGGGCGCCGGGGTGCTCCTCCATCCCACTTCCCTGCCCGGGGAAAACGGCCGGGAGATCCTGGCTTCTGCTCTTCGGTTCCTGGATTTTCTCCAGGCTGCCGGCCAGAAGATCTGGCAGATCCTGCCCCTTAATCCGCCAGGGCTGGGGGATTCTCCCTATTTGTCCCAGTCCGCTTTCGGAGGTCAGGAAGCCCTGTTTGCCGGGGCCTTCCCGCTGCCTCGGAAAGAGAACCCGGAATTTGCCGTATACTGCCGGAAGAACCGGTACTGGCTGGAGGATTATGCCCTGTTCCGGGCTCTCCAGGGCAGGTTTCCCGGGCAGCCTTGGCAGACCTGGCCGGAAGAACTGAAAAACCGGGAGCCGGAGGCCCTGGAGAAAGCCCGCCTGGAACTGGACGAAGACGTGACCAGGGCCGCCGGAGGGCAGTTCGTGTTTTGGAAAGCCTGGCGGCAGATCCGCCGGGCCGCCCGGGACCGGGGCATCACCCTTCTGGGGGATATGCCTCTCTTCGTGGCCCCGGACAGTGCTGATGTGTGGGCTCACCGGGAACTGTTCCAGCTGGACGGGGACGGATATCCCACGGAAGTGGCCGGAGTGCCCCCGGATTATTTCAGCCGGACAGGTCAGGTGTGGGGGAACCCTTTGTACAACTGGCAGGCTATGGAAAAGGAAAACTGGCGCTGGTGGCAGGAACGGTTCCAGGTGCTGGCCACAGAGGCAGACTGGGTACGGATCGACCATTTCCGGGGGTTTGCAGCGGTTTGGGGGGTGAAAGCCGGAGCACAGGATGCCCGGGAAGGCCGGTGGATCCCAGGGCCGGGAGCGGCTCTTTTTGAAGCCGTGGAGCAGGCCGTGACGGATCTGGGCTTTGTGGCGGAAGACCTGGGAATCATCACCCGGGATGTAACGGAGCTCCGGGAAAAGCTGGGGTTGCCGGGAATGCGGATCCTCCAGTTCCACACCCGGACCCGTGAGGACGGGATCAGGGATTTTGCCACGGAACCCGGGTGCCTGGCCTATACCGGCACCCATGACAACAACACCCTGGTGGGGTGGCTTCAGGAAGACCTGGAAGAGGATGACTTCCAGAAGATCTGGGCCATGGTAATGCCCCGGGAAGCCGGAGTGCCGGACCGGAAGCGGGCTGCAGAACTGGTGGATCCTCTCCTCCGGTATCTGTACAGCCGGAACGCCCGCTGGACCATCATCCCTGCCCAGGACCTGCTGGCCCTTCCGGGAAAATACCGGATGAACACCCCGGGCACCCCCACCGGGAACTGGCAGTGGAAGCTGGAAAAAGGCCAGCTGACAGAGAAACTGGCAGAGCGGCTGAGGAAGATGGTAAAGGAATGGGCCCGCTGAGGCGGGCCCATTCTGTCAACAGACAGCTGACAAAAAAACCACCCCCGAAGGGGTGGCTTTTTTTTATGAATCTTACAGATGGAACAGACCCAGCATCAGGCCGCAGGCCAGGGAGATCCAGGACAGGACCCACAGGCGCGGTGCGCAGAAGGTGAGCAGTTCTTTGATGGAGATGCCAGCCAGGCCGCAGGCCAGGAAGGTGGTGGCAGCGTGAGGAGTAACCATAACGCCGTAGTTCTTCCCGATCAGCATGGCCATAGCCATGTTGTGAGGATCAACGCCGAACTGCTGGCCAACGCCGATGGCCAGAGGCAGCAGGCCGAAGAAGTAGGAGTCGGTACCCAGCATCATGCCGATGGGTACGGCGAAGAATCCGAACACATCCTGCAGATGGGGCCCCAGAGCTGCCGGGACGATGGCAATCAGCATCTGGGCCATAGCCTTCATCATGCCGGTCTTGGAGAGAACCCCCAGGAATACGCCGGAAGCCAGCAGAATCATGGGCATGGTCAGAGCGGTGGCAG
>ERZ840096.2874-NODE-2874-length-12584-cov-7.718653_pt1 | contig 12584 bp, 7 predicted proteins | sample MGYA00519878_ERZ840096 | MGnify/ENA primary metagenome ERZ840096 (study PRJEB31850, sample SAMEA3708865) | human gut metagenome | biome: human gut; feature: human-associated habitat; material: faeces | place: China | collected 2014 ...
TCCAGCCATAAAAAAGCCTCCCATTTCTTGTGTCCAAGAAATGGGAGGCAGTTCATTCTTGAATGCCCTGCCGGGGTTTCTGCCAAGCCAAGCCACAGGACCGTGTTTTTCCGGCACGTCATAATGCTCGCGGATGCACCCCTCAAGCCTTCTATAGAGATCAAGGAACTCGCTCGCATTGTCACTTTTGCCCATACCGAAACCTCCTGCAAAAATAGCTTCGGGACGCATTCGCACAGCTAAACAAGCGCAATTATACGTGTGATATCAAACATCCTACATTCGGCCTCGACAAGCGGCATCGAACGCAGGCTTACCGGCATGGGTGCACGCGGGAAAGCCCATACGGCTGACGTACCTCGACCGTCAATCGGCCTCGTACTACCGCTAATCCGTTCCGTCCCAGCAGGTCACACAACGGTGAGATAATGCCCGCGACTATTAACGTAAGCAAGGAGCGCGCTATGGCAGACAACGAGACCAAACCCTCGGCGGACGACGGCCGAGAGGAGCTCGTGGCAAAACAGCTCGCATCCACCAAAATCCACCTCGCGCTCACTCAGGAGCGGGCAGACGTCTCCGGCGCCATCAAGCTCCCGCTCGAACGAGTCCCCCAGCTCGGCATAGCGCTCGCCTCACTCCCCTCGACGTTCCGCACCGTCACCAATACGGTGAGCGTACCCACTCTGCTCCAGGTGACTGACAAATATGGCAATCCGCTTGACCCGTCGAAACTCAACTCGTTCAAGGACGGTAGCGGTCTCACAGGGGGCTACCGCGACGCCGCCAAGGGCCTTGGGCAGGCGCGCTTCCATGTAGTCGAGGGCGATATCGCCACGAGCGTCACGCAAGTGCCCTACGACCCGACGTCGCTGTTCATGGCAGCCGCAATCGCGCAGATAAACCAAAAGCTCGACTCCATCCAGGAGTCCGTCGACGAAATGTTCGAGTACATGCGCCAGCGCGACAAGGCCAACATGCGTGGCAACCTCAAGACACTTGCAGACATCCTCAACGGTTACGGCCTCAACTACGGCAACGCCACCTACATGGCAAACGCCCATATGAAGGTGCTCGACATCAAGCAGTCGTCCGCGCAGGACATGGAACTCTTCCGCTCGCAGGCGCAGGCGGATCTGAAAAAGAAAGGGTTCATCGAGGTGCGAGACGGCTTGGGCAGACGCCTCGACAAGGTGCTCGACTACCTCAAAGACTGCCAGCTCGCCACCTACATCCACGCGTTCTCGCTGTTCCTCGAACCCATGCTCGCCCAGAACTTCGAGCCCGCAAAGCTCGCGGACGCCGCCGCGAAGATCGAGGCCGATTCGATTGCGTATCGCGAGCTCTACACCGAGTGTTACGACGCCCTCGAGACGGGAACTGCCGACACCGTCGATGCGGCACTGCTGGGCAGCATCGCGTCCGCGGGCAAATTGCTCGGTCACGCCATCGCAAAGACCCCCGTGGGCGAACATACGCTCATCGACGAGGCACTCGAGGGTGCAGGAGAGGACATCGGCAGGTTCAACGACAGGCAATCTGAGAAACTCCTCGAGAAGCTCCATCAGGCAAAGACGCCCGACGTTGCGCCGTTCAAGCAAAGCGTAATGGAAGTAGACACCCTCTACAACCATCCCGCGCAGATTGCCGTGGACGCCGAGAACGTCTACATCCTGCCTGCCAAGCAGCGGGAAGAGTAGCGATACGCGACAGGCACGCGCTACGCAGACAGCTAACGCCCCCTACCTCCCCTCCGCCTTCAGCTTCAGCAGCAGGTCACCCAGCTCGGGGCACTTGTTGGAAAGGCGCGTCTGGACTCGCTCGCCCATCACCCACCGCTGGCGGACTTCCTGGGCGCGCGGGCTCACGCGGTATTCCCCGTCCATCATCTGCTTGAGCAGCTTGGCGGTCACGCGCGCATCGGCCAGGGCACTATGGGCGTGGCCCGTCGACTCGTCGAACTCGATGCCAAACCACATCGCCGTGTCACTCAAAGAGACGCACCCGTGGCTGCCCACGTCCATGATCGAGGTGTAAAACGCCTGCAAGTCGGCCCAATCCGTAGGAAATGCGGAAAGGTCGATGTGCTTTGCCTGGCACTCGGTCAAAAGCTGTCGACGGTCCGTCCCGCTCCAGCAAACCACCTGGGCGGAGTAGCGACCGATCCAATCGCTGAGCCTTTTGATCACCACATAGAGCGGATCGGCCATCGCGGTGTCCACGGCCGATATCCCCGTAAGCTCGCGGACGGGAAACGCAACGCCTTCGGTAAATTCCGTCTGCACAAACTGCGAGAACTCGCCCATAACGTTGCCGTGGTAATCGAGCTTGACGGCGCTGACTTCGATAATCTCGTTGCGCAGCCCACGGCGCTGGCGCTGCTTTGGCACCGGCGCAAACTCAAAGTCCAGCACAATCTGGCGCGCAAAGTTCGTCGTATCGATAGCCGAGATACCCGGCGTCTTTTTGTCTGGCACGGTCAGGGCCTTTCTCCGTCAACTGTCGCTCGTTACATAGGCGGCTACATTGCCGTAAGGATAGGCGCCCGTGCGGACACAAAAGCGGGGCGCAATGCCATGCACCAGGCACGCGCCACGCAGACAGCCCCAAGAGAGTCGCTCGCTCTATTCAAATGCATGAAAAAGATTTAGGCCCGGTGACTTGAATCAGCGGTCATCCCGGGCCCATCAGAGCTCACAGAGCTCTTGGTTGCTTTGGTCTCGCTCTTCACGGCGCTTATCGAACTTTCCGAGGCACTCAAGCAGCATTCGAAGCATAACAAGTCGCTGCCATTAAGGCACTGACCTCTTGACCAAGCAACGGCGCTGCCCAGCTCCACTCTACTTGGGCTGCCGTCGACCTCATTCTATCCGCGGGCGCCGGGTTTAACAAATGGATTTTCGGTAATGGAGGCACGGCGCACCCGCAAAACCACCATGCCCCAAATGCCGCCATGGGGATCACTGCCACGCCGTCGTCGCGCGTGTAGGCGATGCCCCCCTTTCCAACCACGACCGCCAAAAACGCCGGCGCGGCATTCTGGGCAGCAGGATTTGAGAGCACTTTCCTCTCCAGCGCCTTGAGATTTCTCGCTCCATCGTCTGCTTTCGCATCACTCAGCTTGACCTCGATGGCTCCCCAGTGCCCGTCGTGCTCAACGATCAGATCGACCTCAAGGCCCTTCTCATCTCGGAAATAATGGACACTGTTGTTGACACCGCCGTAGGTGGAAAGGAACACGCGCACGTCGCGCAGAACGAGGTTCTCAAAGAGCATCCCCAACGTTTGCATATCGCCAAGCAACCGCTCAGGGGTAGCCCCCAGCAACGCCGCCGCAAGTGACGGGTCGCAGAAGTAGCGCTTGGGGCGCACGCGAACGCGGGCCTTCGAGCGCACATACTGGCTTGCTCTCTCGCACAAGCTCGTCCGAAAACCCAAGGTTTGCAGGTCACCGCTCCTGCAGCACCAGCGGGCGACGTCATCCTGCGAAATTACGCCATTCTCAATGCAGTTTTTACGCCGTTTTCATTGTAGGTTTTACGCTCGGCATCCTTGGCGCGGCGCTTGCTCAACCACCGGACCAGCGAATTGCCCGGATTCTGGGACGTGCTTTCCGCCAAAGGGAAAGCGCGTCCCATTCCGAGCATCACATCAGAGCGCGCTTGGCTATCTCCGCTCGCACATCTCGGCAAACGAAATCAGCTTGGCATCTCCCCTGCTCGCTGCAGCTTCCTGACATCCTTGCGTAAAGCCACGCTTCGAGAAGATCACGTAGCTTTTATGCTGCCGCCTAAAGAGCTCGCTTCGGTACACGAGCTTTTCCAGAACATCCTCGCCTACCGGTTCATTGCGCCATTTGCACTCCGCAAACAGCGCAGCGCCCTCGCCATCGTCAACAATCAAGTCGATTTCTTCCTGCGTATGCGTGCGATTATCCGTCCCCCACCAGCGCCCAACGCTTGCCGGAACCACATCGAGCTGGCCCGCGCGTGCGAGTTCGTACACGTATTGCCTGCATATAAGCTCAAAGACCGTGCCCATGTAATCCGATACGTGCGGCTCAATGCGCTCATACGCCATCTCGGCCATATCGTTTTGAATCAGCCCGATGTTCTGCGGAACAAACTTGTACCAGAACCTAAACATCTGATCGCTCAGCAGATACACGGCTCGCTTATTGCTCGTCTCGTTTAGGGGCAGCTCGCGCTCGACAATCCCAAGCGACGCCAGCTTATCCACATAGCTCTTTACGTTGCTCGCAGGGATTCCCGTAGAGCTCGCAATCTCCGAGTTCTTCGAGCGTCCCTGGGCAATTGCCTGTACGATCGCATCATATTGCTCGGGATTGCGGCACTCTTGCAATAGCAGGTTACTCGGCTCCTCAAAGAGATAGCCCGTAGGAGTAAGAAAAAGACGTTTGATGTTGTCCTTGAGCGGTGCGGCAGGATCGACTTTCTCGATATATGCGGGAATGCCGCCCGTCATGCCATAGCAAACCGCAGCGTCTTCGCGACTCATGCTCTGCCACAGGCCGAGGGTCGTCGTAAAATCGAGCGGCATGATCTTAAACTGGGCCGTACGCCTACCGTATAGTGGGCTCTCGTAGCCCAACACCTGTTCCTCCATAAACGAAAGAGACGAGCCGCATAGAATCAGCATGAGCTTGGTCTCTTTGTACAGGTGATCAATCTTGTCTTGCAGCAACGAACTGATCCCGGGATTCGATTGGGCGAGATAGGGATACTCGTCAATCACGACAATCAAACGTTCCGTGCGAGCCATGGTGGCCAATGCATCGAACGCCTCGTCAAAGCTACGAAACGACACGCCTGCAGCACCAACCGAGCCTGCAAGTATCGCCTGGCTAAAGCCGTGCAGGTTTGCCTCTGCATTGGTGCGACGAGCTTGAAAGTAAATAGCCTTCTTGCCTTGGATGAACTCTGTGATAAGGCGCGTTTTACCCACGCGACGACGGCCGTAAATCACAGGCATTTCAAATGAGCCCGTGCCATACAGTCGATTGAGCTCGGACATTTCCGCTGTTCTTCCGATAAACATAGGGCCATCCTTCCTTTACGTTATAGCTAGCTATATTATACCTTCCTATAATATAGCTAGCTATAACGTAATTCGACGACCGACGCACACAAAAGGGGGCAGTACACCACCGCACGTGGACCGCTCCGGAAACTGCACCCCATTCTGAGCGCTCATTCCGGGACACAGTTTCCGCTTCAAACAAAAGGCCCCGGCTCGCGATGGAGTCGGGGCCAAAGGCGCAGCGTATGCAGTTGATGTTGAGCACGAACAGCCCGTCAGCAATGGCTGTCCGCGCCCTACCCTACCCGCGGTTGCGGACACGGCTGTAGGGCGTATCCACCATGGGCAGATCCGGACGCAGCTTGCCGTCAAACGCGCGGTAGGCGTTCTGTACGGCGGGCGCCGTGGGGATCGTTGCAATCTCGCCGATGCCCTTGCCACCATATGCCACGGGCAGCAGCTCGTCCTTCTCCACGTAGATGGCGTGGATATCCGGAATCTCGGGCGCACGGAACAGCCCGAGCGTGCCGTACCTTGCCTGGGGTACGCAGTCCTTGAGCGGCCAATCCTCGGTAAGCGCATAGCCCATACCCATGAGCACGCCGCCTTCGATCTGACCCTGGATGGAGATGGGATTGACAACCTTGCCGGAATCGTGCGCGGCATAGACCTCGCTCACGCGGCCGTCATCATCCAAAATGACCACATGCGTGGCAAAGCCGTAGCAGATGTGGCTCTTGGGGTTGGGAACGTCGGCGCCCAGCTTGTCGGTCGGCTCCAGATACACGTAGCCAAACTCGCATCCCTCAAGCGCCTTGATGGCGGTCGCGGGATCCTGAGGATGCATACCCTGGCCGGCGACGAGCTCCTGCGTGCGCAGCTGATAGGCGCGACCGTCGTCGTACTCGATCTTGACGCCGTCGCCATGCGCGCTCACCGGGGCGGTAGGCGCAGGCTTGCCGGCCTCGATGCCAACCATGGCATCGCGCAGCAGGAAGGCGGCACCGCGCACGGCCTCGCCGGTCACGACCGTTTGGCGCGAGCCAGACGTGGTGCCGGAGTCGGGAGCGTTCTCGGTGGAGCACTCGCCATTGGCGATGCAGCTCAGCGGCAGACCGCAGGCCTCGGCAACGTCCTGCAAAAAGACGGTGTTGCAGCCCTGGCCGATGTCGGACGTGGCGGCGTAGACCACGGCGCAGCCATCCTCGACGCGAATCTTGCAGCGACCGGCATCGGGCAGGCCCACGCCCACGCCGGCGTTCTTCATGGCGCAGGCAATGCCGGCGTGGCCGGGATGCGCGTAGTAGGCATCCTTGACCTCGAGCAGCGTCTCCTTAAGCGCCGTGGAGCAGTCGGCAATCTGACCGTTGGGCAGAACCTCGCCCGGCTCGATGGCGTTTCGGTAGCGAATCTCCCACGGATCCAGGCCAACCTTCTCTGCCAGCAGGTCGATCAGGCTCTCGAGCGCAAACTCGGACTGGCAAACGCCAAAGCCTCGGTACGCGCCGGCGGGCGGGTTGTTGGTGTAGTAGCCAAAGCCGCGAATGTCGGTGTTCTGGTACTTGTAGGGGCCGACGGCATGCGTACAGGCGCGCTCGAGCACCGGGCCGCACAGCGACGCGTAGGCGCCGGTGTCAAAGTTGATCTCGCAATCCAGGCCGGTAAAGTTGCCCTCGGCGTCGCAACCCAGCGTAAAGGTACCGTCCATGGCATGGCGCTTGGGATGGAAAGCGAGCGACTCGGCACGCGTGAGCTTGCACTTCACAGGACGCTGGAACTTATATGCGGCGAGCGCGGCCAGGTGCTGGACCGAAACGTCCTCCTTACCGCCAAAGCCGCCACCCACGAGCATGGTCTCGACGACCACACGCTCGGGTTCGCTATCCCAGCCAAACATGTGGGCGCACTCTTTGCGCGTATCGTAGGCACCCTGGTCGGTCGACTGCACCTTGACGCCGTTCTTGTACGGGAAGGCGACGGCGCACTCGGGCTCCAAGAAGGCATGCTCGGTAAAGGGCGTGGTAAAGCGCTGCGTCACGGTGAACGCGCTCTCTGCCAGCGCCTTGGCGGCGTCGCCGCGCGTCACGTGACGGCTCTGGCACACGTTGTCCTTGAGCTCCACCGTGTTGCCAAAGGCAAAGAAACTGTCGTGCAGGCGCGGGGCGTCGGCAGCCCTGGCCTCGACAATGTTACGCACGGGCTCCAGCGGCTCGTAATCGATCTTTACGAGCTTCTTGGCCTTCTCGAGCGTCGCCTCGTCCTCGGCAACCACCAGCACAATGGCATCGCCCACGCAGCGGGTGATATCGCCCTGGGCGATCATGACGTCCCAATCCTGGATAAGGTGGCCGACCTGGTTGACCGGCACATCCTCGGCGCGCAGGATGCCCACCACACCGGGCAGGGCCTCGGCCTTGGAGGTGTCGATGGAAAGCACACGGGCGCGCGGATACTTGGAGCGCACGGCGCTGGCATAGGTCAGGCCCGGCTGATCGAGCTCGTCGATGTCATCGGGGTACTTGCCCTCGCCGAGCACCTTCTTGCGCACGTCGATACGGAAGGCGCGCTTGCCCACGCCGTAGTCGTCGCCGCGCTCCAGGTCCTCGTCGATCTGCTTTTCGCCGCGGAGCACCGCAGCGGCCAGCGAAATGCCCTCAATAATCTTCTTGTAGCCGGTGCAGCGGCAGACGTTGCCGCGGATGGCGTACTTGATCTGCTCCTCGGTGGGCTCGGGGTCCTCGGCGATCAGCGCCGCGCCTGCCATGACCATACCGGGGATGCAAAAACCGCACTGCACGGCGCCCACGGCGCCAAAGGCGTACACAAAGGCCTCGCGCACGTCCTCGGGCAGGCCCTCGACGGTCACGATGTTGCGGCCGGCGGCAAGGGCGGTGGTCAGCACGCAGGCCTTGACGGCCGCACCGTCCACATGAATGGTGCAGGTGCCGCAAGCACCCTCGGAGCAGCCGTCCTTGGCGGAATGGATGTGCAGGTCGTCGCGCAGGTAGCGCAGCAGCGGTTTGTTTTGGGTCGTCGTGTGCTCGACGCCGTTAACGGTAAAAGTGAATTCCTGTGCCATGGTGATTCCCTTCTACACGCCGGCGGCGATGCCGGTGCGGTCGTGGATGGCGCCATGCGGGCAAACGACGGCGCACATGCCGCACGACAGGCAGTCCGCACCGTCGATGTGGGCACAGTTGTCCTCGATGCGGATAGCGCCGGCAGGGCATTTTTTGGCGCACATGCCGCAACCGATGCAGCTCGTGTCGCAAATCTTGCGGGCGATGGCGCCCTTATCGGTGTTGTTGCAGCGCACCAGGATGTTCTGGTAGCCGGGAACAAAGGCAATCACGCGCTGCGGGCACGCCATGCCGCACAGGCCACAGCCCGTGCACTTGGAGCGGTCCACGCGGGCGATGCCATCAATCAGTGCAATGGCGCCGTGGGGACAGGCCGTGACACAGGCGCCACAGCCAATGCAGCCTTCGCTGCAGCGGGCGTCGCCGCCTGCGGAGGCGCAACCGCTTCCGCAGGCAACGTAGGCCACGTTATGTTGAATGGATTTGGCCATAAGAGACTCGCCTATTTCTTAAGGAGATACGGATAGCTGTCGCGCACGGCCTTGATGGTCAGGCGGACGGCCTCGGGCAGACCGGTGTTGACGGCATCGACCGAGACGGTGCGGACCGTGCCGGCGACGCGAACCTTAAAGTGGTCCTCGTCCACGGCCAGGAAGCCCTCGTTCTCGGAGTTCTCCATGTCCTGATCGCTCCAGAACAGGGTGAGCTTGTCCTTGTAGGGACGACCCTCCTGGTAGGGGCAGAACACGGCGCAGTTGCCGCACTCGTTGCACATGCCGTCGACATGGACGACCTGATGCTTGGCCAGGCCCGGCACCTTAATTGCCACGTTGGCGCGGTTGGGGCACACATCGCAGCAGACCTCGCACACCGAGCCGCAGCCCAGGCAGCGGGTCTTGGTGCAATTGCGCTTGTCGCGGCACAGCGACCCCTTGCGCTCGTAGCAGGCGTCCTCGCGACCGACCTGAGCATTCTGGTCGGCGTACTTGTTAAAGTCCACGCCAGCGATGGCACGGGCGACCTCGGCGGCATCGGCGATAGCCTCGACCACGGTGGCCGGACCGCGACGGCAGTCACCTGCAGCCCAGACGCCCTCAACGCCGGTGGAGGTGGCGGCAAGGCGGCCGCGACGGTCGTGCTCGACGCCCGCGGCGTCGTACAGGCTGGCATCGATGCCCTCGCCCACGGCACAGATCACCGTGGTGGCGGGCAGCTCGACGGTCTCGCCCGTGGCGACGGGGCTGCGACGGCCGCTTGCGTCCGGCTCGCCAAGCTCCATGACGTCGCAGGTCAGCACGGCGCCGTTGAGCGCCTTGGGCGCCAGCAGCTCGCAGAACGCAACGCCGTCGGCAAGAGCAAGATCGAGCTCTTCCTCGTCGGCGGGCATCTGCTTCTTGGTGCGGCGATACACCAGGCGCACGTTCTTCACGCCAGTCAGGCGCTTGGCCACGCGGGCCGCGTCCATAGCGGTATTGCCGGCGCCGATGACCACGACGTCCTCGCCCAGCTCGAGCTTCTCGCCCTTCTTGGCGGCCTCGAGGAACTCCAGCACGTCGAGCTCGGCACCCTCGCCCAGGCCCGCAGAGCCGGGCATCCAGGCACCGGTGGCCACGACCACGTCGGTAAAGCCCTGGGCCTTGAGCTCGTCAATGGACTCCACGTGAGCGTTGAGCTGAACCTTGGCGCCAAAGACCAGGCAGAGCTCGGCGTCGTGGGAGATATCGTCGCTCGCGATACGGAACTCGGGGATCACGTGACGGACCACGCCGCCGAGAGAGTCGCGGGCCTCGAAGATAGTGACGGGCACGCCGGCGCGCGTCAGGAAGAACGCCGTCGCCAGACCGGCCGGGCCGCCGCCGATAACGGCAACGTTGCGCTCGGCGTCGTTGGCAATGGCCTGGGCGCGCAGCTTGGGCAGCACGGCGGTCATGGCCTCGCGGGCGGCCTTGAGCTTGCTGGCGCGGATCTGGGCACCCTCGGGCTCGTAGAACGCACGCTCGCAAGCACGGCCGCAGGGATGCGGGCAGATGGTGCCGGTGATAAACGGCAGGGCGTTGCGCTCGATGATGATGTTGAGCGCGTCCTCGTAGCGGCCCTCGTCAACAGCCGCCAGATAGGCAGGGATATCCTGCTGGATGGGGCAGCTCGTACGGCAAGGCGTGGTAAAGCAGTCGGAAAGCGGGCTCTTACCGGCGACCTTGCGGTCGGGCAGCGGGCGCAGCGGCTTCTTGTAGAGCGGGTTGGTGAGCGAGTCGGTCTGGATCGCAGTCACGGCCTCGAGAGAGACGCCCGCGAACGGCTTGCCATCCAGGTCGGTAAACTCGCCGGCCATCTGGCTAAAGCGCTCGTATCCACCGGGCTTGAGCACGTCGGTCGCCAGGGTAACGGGCCAAATGCCGGCATCATACAGGGCGCGGATGTTGTAGACCGTGGCGCCGCCGGAGTAGCTGATGCGCAGCTTGCCATCGAACTGCTCGGTAATGCGGCGGGCGGCCTCGATGGTCAGCGAGAACAGCGAACGGCCGGACATGTACATCTCGGTGGAAGGCAGCTCGTTCCTCGTCACGTCGACGGGGAACGTGTTGGTCAGCTTGACGCCAAACTCCAGGCCGCGCTCGGCGCACAGGGCAATCAGGCGCTCGAACATAGGCACGGCATCGGCCCACTGCAGGTCCTCGCGGAAGTGCGTGTCATCGAAGACGATGTAGTCAAAGCCCAGCTCGTTGAGGCGCTGGCGGGCAAACTCATAGCCCAACAGCGTGGGGTTGCACTTGATGTAGGTGTTGAGGCCCTTCTCGGTGATCAGATAGGTCGCGATGCGCTCGATCTCCGCCGGCGGGCAGCCGTGCAGGGTAGACTCGGTGATGGAGTTGGAGACGCGCGCCGGGATGGACTCGACAAACGCGGCGTCAACATGCTCAAACTTGTCCAGGTTAGCGAGAGCCCAGGCACGGCACTCGTTCCAGACGTCGGAGCCGCTGGCGTCCTTCATGCCCTCGATGTAGGCGTCGACCTTGGGGCTCTTAATGCCCTCCAGGTCATAGCCCACCGACATGTTGAAGACAAAGCCGTCCGGGCTGCCCAGACCGTACTCGCGAGCGATCAGGTGGCAGGCAAACCATGCCTTCACGTACTCGGCAAAGGCCTGCGGAACCTCGAGCTCGGTCGACCACTCGCAGTTGTAGCACTCGTCCTGAGCCACGATGCAGGGCTTGTTGACGCACTTGGAGAGCTCCTCGCCGTCCATAACCTGGACGGTCTTGAGCTCAAAGAAGCGAGAACCGGCCACATAGGATGCCACGATGTTCTGGGCAAGCTGCGTATTGGGACCGGCGGCCGGGCCAAACGGAGTCTCGATGCGCTCGTCAAAAATGGGAAGCGCGCCCTCCTGGTTGGTCGCGACCATCTTGCGTACGCCAAAGATGGCGTCCTGGGTCTTGTGCTCCTCGATGATCCAGTTCATCAGCTGCGAAAACGGGATCGGCCTCATGATGTCGCTCATAGTGAGCTCCTCTCTGTAACGCCCGGCGAGACCGCGCGGCGGGCGCAAATACGGTGTAGCGCTAGCACAGCGCCGGCGACCCCGCGGAGGCCGCCTATGCGCGCGTCGGATGCGGCGAAACATCCGACGCGCGCGAATCTCCAATTGGAATTAATACACGCGATCGTTGAGCGTGCTCCAGAGCTTCTTGGACTCAGCCATGGTCCACGCGTTGATCTTTTCCTCATCAATGCCAACGAACTCGCGATCCTTGTACAGGACGCGGCCGTTGATGATGGTGGTACGGCAGTTTTTGCCCATCATGCCAAAGAGCATGTGGCCGTCGATGTTCTCCTCGCTCAGCGGCGTAAAGGGCTTGTAGTCCATGACGATGACGTCGGCGGCAGCGCCGGCCTCGAGCACGCCGAGCTTGCGATCGAAGTACTTGCTCGCCATCTTGGCGTTGTTCTCGAACAGCATCGTCATGGCCTCGCACCAGCCCACGTTGGGCATGGCGGCGTTGTGGCGCTGAATGATCAGAAAGACCTTGAGGCTCTCGAGCATGTCGTGGGTGTAGGCGTCGGTGCCCATGCACACGGGGATGCCGCGGCGGAAGAACTCGAGCACGGGGGCGCAGCCCACGGCGTTGCCCATATTGGATTCGGGGTTGTTGACGAGCCAGGTGCCGGACTCCTTGACGATATCCATCTCGGCAGGCGTCACGTGGATGCAGTGGCCGAGCATGGTGTCGGGACCCAGCAGGTTGTGCTGCAGCAGGCGCTCGACGGGGCTGATGCCGCCGCGGTTGAGGCGGGAATCCCACACGTCATTCATGCCCTCACACACATGGATGTGGAAGCCGGTCAGGCCATTGTTGGCCTCGGCCATCTTGTCCATGGTCTCGTCCGAAAGCGTAAAGGTGGCATGTCCGCCAAACATGGCGGCGATCATGTGGTTGTCGTTATCGCGACGCTCCTTGGCGG
>ERZ840096.2884-NODE-2884-length-12543-cov-8.857223_pt1 | contig 12543 bp, 9 predicted proteins | sample MGYA00519878_ERZ840096 | MGnify/ENA primary metagenome ERZ840096 (study PRJEB31850, sample SAMEA3708865) | human gut metagenome | biome: human gut; feature: human-associated habitat; material: faeces | place: China | collected 2014 ...
TTCTCCGACGCACATGTCGCCGGAGAAAATGATCAAAACTCTATTTGCGCCTGCGGGCGCAAACTCTGCGAGGCTTTTTTGACGGTCCGTAGGGGAGGAGCTCTGCTCCTCCCCATTTCTCTCCGTCAGCGAGAAATCTTTTCACAGCGGTAATGCAGGAAGCCGTTCTCCTGCCGGACAAATGCAAACCCGACCTTTTCGAGCACGCGCCGGCTGCGCGTGTTCTTTTCTATGACCCGCGCGGTCACGGCGGTCAGGCCCAGCTCGTCAAAGGCATAGGCGAGCAGAAGCCGCTCCGCCGCTGTACCGATACCGCGGTTTTTCACCGCGTCGTTCTGGAGATGGATGGAAAGCTCGCCCTCCCGCTTCTCCCAGTCGATATGCTTGATGCCGGTCTCGCCCACCGGACGCCCGTCGAGCCGAATGAGAAAATGCCGCCGGTCGGGCGCGCCGTAGCGCTCGAACCGCTTTCGCGTCTCTTCCGGAGAGTAGCGATACGCGGAAAAGAGGCTCATGTCCGCAAACGTGGCCGGGTCGCGCTGAAAATCGCGGTCAAGCTCGTTCATTCCTTCAAGCGTAATCTTTTCCAGAGTAATGTTCATGTCCTCCGCTCCTTTCCTCCGGCGCCGGCGCCAGTCCCCACGCGAGCCACAGAAGCGGCGCGCTCACGACAAGGCCGAGCGCGAAAAATGCCTGCATCCAGTACGCCGCGACGCCCCAGAGCCACGCGGCGCTCTCCCCGTTCTCCCGCGGGCGGAAAAACGTGACGCCCACCATGCCGAGATAAAGCGCGAGCCCCGGCCACCCGAGATTCATCGCATAGCCGAGATACTCGTTGTGCGCGTTCGTAACATACGTTCCGAGCGTCCGTCCCGTCTCCGGCACGAAGCGCGTGAACTCGATGTGCAGCCGCGCCGCCGCCGTGCCCGGCCCGCCGCCGAACACCGGCCGCTGCGCGATGAGCGCGCAGACCTCACGCCAAATCTCCACGCGGTGCGAGCCGAACGAGGCGTCCGCCTCGCCGTGGAGCAGGCGCGAGGCTTCATACAGCGTCCCGCTCTGCCCCGGATAAAAATACACCACGAGCAGCACGGTCAGCGCCAAAGCGCCCTCCGCCGCCAGAATATACCTCCGCCGCCGTCCGCGCGCGAGCTTCGGCAGCATCAGCGCGCATGAGCCGGGCAGCGCGACCCACGCGGACGAGCACTCGCTCCGGTACAGGACATAGAGCGCCATTGCCGCGGGGAGCAGCAAAAGAAGATCGTACCCGCGCTTTTTGACCGCCGTATATACGAGCACCGGCACCGCGAGCGAAAGCACGGAGCCGAGGATCAGGGTATTGCCCACCGTGCCGAGATACATGCCGGAATAGAGCGTTCCCGCGTCGGCAAAGCGCCAGCCGTTCGGGTACAGCCCGAGCGGGTTCCCGCCCGCGATCTGCCAAAGCGCCACGGCGCAGCAGAGAAATACGCTTGCTCCGAACACACGGACATAGATGACCCTTTTCCGTCCCCAGCGGGCTATGCCGAGCGCCGTGAGCGCATAGAGAAACTGCGTGAAAAGCCCGTCGTACCGTCCCGCGCCGAGAAACGTTTTCTCCCGCCACGGGCTGAGCGCCGCGGAAACGAGATTCCAGACGAGGAACGCGCACGTTAGATAGAAAAACGCGCCCGGCTTTTTTGCAAAAAGGCGCGCGCCGATGCAGAGGCACGCCGCGATACCGAGCGCCCAGAGCGCCGTCACGCCGGTATACAGCCAGAATTTTGCCGCCGTGAGGTTCGCATAGCCGTGAAAGCCCGTAAAGAGCGGAAAGAGCACGAGCAGGCCAAGTATGTATTTGTCCGTGAGCCATTCGCAGCGCGTTTCGGCTTTGGTCATGCTTCGTTCCTCCATGGGATGCACTCCCTCAGTCAGCAGCTTTGCCGCTGACAGCTCCCTCATGGAGGGAGCCGGTTTTAAAAAGTATACCCCATCCCCCGCGGGAAAGCAACTTGCCGCGGCTTCTCTCCCGTGGTAGAATATGCCCGAGAGGAAGGTGCGCCCCATGATCTTTGATACCCACGCCCACTATGACGACAAAAAATTCGACGCCGACCGGCGGGAAGTTCTCGCCGCAATGCCGGCAAAGGGCGTTTCGCTCATCGTCGATCCCGGCTGCGACGGTGAAAGCTCCCGCGCGGCGTGCGCGCTCGCGCAGGAGTTTCCGTTCGTGTACGCCGCCGTGGGCTGGCACCCGGAGGAATGGCAGAGCTGGAACGGCGAGAGCATGGCGCTGCTGCGCTCGCTCTGCGCGCAGCCGAAGGTGGTCGCCATCGGGGAGATCGGGCTGGACTATTACTGGGACACCGAGCACAAGGCGCTGCAGAAGGAGATGTTCGAGCGGCAGCTCTCGCTCGCCATTGAGCGCAAGCTGCCCGTGATCGTGCACGACCGCGAGGCGCACGGCGATTGCCTTGAAATCGTGATGAACTACCCCGAGGCGCGCGGCGTGTTCCACTGCTTTTCCGGCAGCGCGGAAATGGCGAAGGAGCTCATCCGGCGCGGCTGGTATCTCGGCTTTGACGGCCCCGTCACTTACAAGAGCAACAAAAAGGCCGCCGAGGTGCTCGCCGTGACGCCGCTTGAGCGCATTCTCGTCGAGACGGACAGTCCGTACATGGCGCCCGAGCCGTGCCGCGGCAAGCGCAACGACTCGTCGCTGCTCGTCTATGTGCTGGAGAAGATCGCCGCTCTCAAGGGCGTTTCCGCGGAGGAAATGACGCGCATCACGCGCGAAAACGGCTGCCGCCTTTTCAGTATCGAAGCATAAAAAACCGCCGTCGGAGGATCGCTCCTCCGGCGGCAGACTGTTATTTATCAATCTCTGTACTTTCTCTGATACATCTCCGACGGCAGCAGCTCGCTGAGCTCCGTCAGGATCAGCTCCGGACCGGCGGCGATCGGGTGGGCGTCGCACAGCGGCAGCTTTCCCGTCAGCGGGAGCTGCAGGTGCATGCTCGCTTCGCCGCCCTCGCCGTTCCGGAGGACAAGAACGCCGCCGTGGAGCCGCGCGAGCCCCTGCGCGATCGTGAGACCGAGCCCCGCATCCGGCGCGCCGGTGAGCGTGTCCTCCCGCCGCGGCGCAAAGGCCTCGGCAAGCTCTTCCTCCGTCAGGCCCGGACCGTCGTCGCAGACGGTAAGCTGGCAGCGGCGGCCGAACTGTCTCAGCCGGAAGACGATCTTCCCGCCGTCGCCGGTGCGGCGGACGCAGTCGGCGATGAGGATGAGCAGGAGCTGCTCGAGCTTGCTCTGCTCGCCGATCACGAAAAGGCTCTCCCCCGCCGGGTCGAACCGGAACGTGATGTTCCGCCGCCGCAGGAAGATCTCCGCCGAGTCCACCAGATCGGCGATGAGATCGCCGAACGAGAGAGGCTTCGGCCACGAGAGCTTATCGTCGGCGGCGAGCGCGTTGAGATCGGCAAGCTGGTTGGTGACATGGAGGAGCTTATAGTAGCTGTGGTAGAGGACCGCGCTGACTTTCGCCCGCTCCTCGTCATAGTCCTCGTCCCAGGTTTCCGGCTCGTCCTTCAGCAGCTGCTCGATCGACAGCCGGAGATTGAACGCCGCCGAGCGCATCTGCCGCAGCGCCGTCGGCGGCACCGGCAGCGTTTCCGGCTCCTCCGTCCGGATCGTGAGGATAAGGATCTCGCCGCTGCGCACGGCGGTAATGTTTCTCGGTGTATCGCCGATGGTGAGCACGGCAGCAAAGCTGTCGCCCCAGCCGGTCTCCTCCAGGTCCGGGAAGCGCTCCGCGGCGCTCTCGCCGGTAACGTCCGCGCCGAACAGCCGGCATGCCGCCGGATTGGAGAACACGATGCGGCCCTGTGCGATGCCGCAGACAGCGTCCCGGCTCAGCCGGAACAGAGGCGCAAGCGCCGCGCCGGAGATTTCCACTTTTTCCATATCAGCAGTTTTCCCTTTCTGCGCTGGATTATTGCCCGTATCATACCACAAATTTTGCGGCGTGGATACTACGATTTTTTGTTTTTTGCGCAGTTTTGGCGTCAGACGCTGTTTTCTATACATATTCACTAACTAACTGTCGAGAATTATTTAATATTGTTTGAAAAAAACACTTGTTCTATGTGCGGAAATGTTGTAAAATGCAGCCGGTTAGAAAAGAGATCAAAAAATTTTTTACAGGAGGATACACACATGATTAGAATTGGTATCAGCGGATTCGGACGCATCGGCCGTCTGGCGGCCCGCGTGGCTCTGCGCCGCGGCGATATGGAGGTCGTTGCAATCAACGCTCCGGACAAGACTCCTGAGCAGATCGCTTACGTTTTCTCCCATGACTCCGTCCACGGCAAGTGGGAAGGCACCGTCTCCTACGACGAGCATCACCTGATCGTTGACGGCAAGCCCATCCTGCTCCTCAGCAGCCGCGATCCCTCCACCCTCGGCTGGGGCGAGCTGAACGTTCCCTACGTTGTTGAGTGCACCGGCAAGTTCCTCACCGCCGAGAGCGTGCAGCCCCATCTGGACGCTGGCGCGAAGTTCGTGCTGATGAGCGCCCCCGCGAAGGACAAGACCCCGATGTTCGTTTACGGCGTCAACCACAAGACCTACACCGCCGATCTGAAGGTCGCCTCCGCCGCTTCCTGCACCACCAACTGCCTCGCCCCCATGGCGAAGGTCCTGCACGACAACTTCGGCATCGTCGAAGGCCTTATGACCACCGTTCACGCCGCCACCGCCACCCAGAGCATCGTTGACGAGTACTCCAAGAAGAACTGGCGTCTCGGCCGCAGCACCTACGACAACATCATCCCCTCCACCACCGGCGCTGCGAAGGCCGTCGGCAAGGTCATCCCCGAGCTGCAGGGCAAGCTGACCGGCATGTCCATGCGTATCCCCGCCCCGGACGGCTCCATCGTTGACCTGACCGTGTCTCTCGCCAAGGAGACCACCTACGAGGAAGTCTGCGCCGCGATGAAGGCCGCCTGCGAAGGCGAGCTGAAGGATGTCATGGCTTACGAGGATCAGCCCATCGTCTCTTCCGACATCATCGGCGAGACCCACTCCAGCATCTTTGACGCGCAGGCCGGTATCGCTCTGAACGGCCACTTCATGAAGCTCTGCGCCTGGTACGACAACGAGTACGGCTTCACCTGCAACATGATGCGTCTGCTTGCTCACATCGCCTCCGTCCGCGGCGAGTAAGTTTAAGCTTCTGCGCGCTCAATTCTCAAGGCATAAACTCAATGCCCCCATCCTGCCCTAAGCAGGACGGGGGCATTTCTTCGGAGGACTTCGGATGAATACGGTACTTCTCGGCAACATCGTTGCGCTCATCGGCGCGGCCATCATGGTCTCGACCGGCTTTCTGAAAACAAAAAAGCAGATCCTCACCGTGCAGTGCTTTCAGTTCGGCGTGCTGAGCGCATCGAACGCCATTCTCGGCGCGTTCACGGGCATCACCGCCAACGTCATCGGCATCGCGCGCAATCTCTTCTGCATGAAAAAAGAGTTCACGACGCCGTGGAAGATCGTGTTCATCGCCGCGCAGCTTGCGCTGCTGTTCGCCTTCAACTCCGACGGCTGGTTCGGGCTGCTGCCCGCGGCGGCCACCTGTGTGTACACTTGGTTTCTCGATCTCAAGGACGCGGTGCAGCTCAAAATCGTCATTATCGTCACGCTGCTCTGCTGGGCGGTCTACGACTTCGTTTTCAAAAACTATGTGACGTTTGCCTTCGATTTTGGCGCGGTCGTGTCCAATCTCATCGGCATCGTCACGCTCCGGAAAGCGGCAAAGCCGGAGTAATTTTCTTCCCCCTTAAGCGCTTGAACCGGACTGTGATTCCCAAAACCTTTTTCTGCCTTCAAACAAGCAGAAAAAGGTTTTTTCGCTTAACAGAAGACGGCAGTTCTCGCGAGCTTTTGTTTCCGCTTTACCTGTTTTTTACGCAGTTCAGGTTTCGCAGTTTACATTCCGCCTTTATACTGAATTATGAGCGCAAAAAGAAAGCCGCTGCCGTACAAGAAGACGCTAAAGCACATACAACGGTTAAAAAGGAGCAATAGAATATCTTTCTTCGGTATTTCGGCGCAAACACTATGTGATATTTGCAATTCCACTTCGTATGAGATAAACTGTTTATGTCATTCAGGCTCATTCTGAATGCCCTCCTTTTGCTTTTTGTGTGCAGTTGGCAGACCGCACGCTTATTCTAAAGCAAAAGGAGTTTTTTTGTCTCCCTCATCGCCAAAGGCTCTTTTGAACCACGCGTCTAACGCGTGGTTCTCGGGTATACAAAAATGTCCGCCGGACGTTCGTCCGGCGGATACTGTTTTCTTTATTCGTTTTCCATAGATGCCTGGATCTGCTCTTCTCTGTACTGGCGGGTGTAGAGGCCGTAGTACACGCCTTTTTTCGCCATGAGCTCGGCGTGGCTGCCGCGCTCAACAATCTTTCCGGCGTTCACCACGAGGATGACGTCCGCGCGGCGGATCGTGGAAAGGCGATGCGCGATCACAAACGACGTGCGCCCGTCCATGACCTTCTCGATGGCGTCCTGGATGAGCCGCTCCGTGACCGTATCGACGGAGGACGTCGCCTCGTCGAGCACAAAGATGCGCGGATCGGCAAGCAGCGCGCGGGCGAAGGACAGAAGCTGCTTCTCGCCGGTCGAGAGGCTGTTGCCGCCCTCGCCGACGTCGCTCTGATAGCCGTCCGGCAGTCTCTCAATGATCCCTTCGGCGGAGACGGCTCTGACCGCCGCTTCGATCTCCCCCATGGTCGCGTTCTCGCGGCCGTAGCGGAGGTTTTCGAGCACCGTGCCGGAGAAGAGGTGCGGCGTCTGGAGCACATAGCCGATGTTCGAGTGGAGCCAGAGCTGGCTGCGCTCCCGCGCGTCGCGCCCGTCGATGAGCACCTGCCCCTCCGTCGGCTCATAGAACCGGCAGACGAGATTCACGAGCGTGGATTTGCCCGCGCCGGTCTCGCCGACGATGGCGACATTCGTTCCCTGCGGCACCTTGAGATTGAAATGCTCAAGGATGTTCTCGTCGCCGTCGGGGTAGCGGAAGGTCACGTCTTTGAACTCGATATCGCCGTGCAGCTCCTCCCAGTTTTCCTTTTTGGGGCTGAACGTGTCGCCGTACTTCTCCACGACCTCCGGCGTATCCTGCACATCGGACTTCGTCTCCATGAGCGTGGTAAAGCGCTCGACGTTGACCTGCACGTTCACAAGGCTGGAGAGCGCCTGCACAAGCCACTGGATCGGTTCCATCATGCCCTGCGCATAGTTCATAAACACGGTGAGCGTACCGATGAGCATCACGCCCTCGCGCGTGACGATGCCGCCGCGCCAGAGGACGAGCGCGAGCGCGAGAGAGGCCGCGAGCGTTGTTGTGGAAATGAAGATCGCGCGGAAGTGCATCGCGCGGACGCTGACCTTTTTCATGTCGGCGGTCAGCTCATCGAATTCCTTCTCCATCTTGTCCTCAACAACGAGCGTTTTCGTCGTCATCGCGCCGGTGATGCCCTCGTTGAAGGCACCGGTGATGCGGGAGTTTTTCTCGCGCACCTGCCGGTGGAAGAACACGAGCTTCTTCTGGAAGTACATGGACGAGATCGCCACGATCGGCACGATCACGAGCACGCACAGCGCCATCTTCCAGTTAAGGATGAGCATCATAACGATGGCGCACACGAGATATGCCGAATGCCACACGCCCTCGGCCATGCTCCAGGCGAGCGTGCTCGCGATGCGGTCGGTATCGGACATGACGCGCGCGTGGACATAGCCGACGCTGTTCTGGTTGAAGTAGGAGAACGAGAGCGTCTGCAGATGGTTAAAGCTCTCGCGCTTGAGATCGCGGCCGACGGACAGCTCCAGCTTGCACGCGCCGAAGGCGGAGATGTAGTTGGAGGCCGTCTGCGTGAGGATGACGACGACATACGCGCCGATGAACCAGACGAGCCCCGCAAGGGTCGAGTCGGCGATGTAATGATCGATGGCGTACTGCTGGAAGAGCGGGATGACCGCGTCCATGGCGCTGCCGTAAAACGCCATAAGCACCATCCAGAAGATGAGCTTGCCGTAGGGTCTCATATACGGGACGAGGTTGGGGATGCCGAACCATTTTGCGCCTTTGGTCTTTTTCTGTTCGTTCATGCTCCTTCCTCCTCTCCGATGGACATCTGCATGTCGTAGATCTTGCGGAAAATGCCCGGCTGGGCCAGCAGCTCCTTCGGGGAGCCGAGCTGACTCACGCGGCCCTTTTCGAGCACGAGGATGTTGTCGCAGTCGAGCAGCGTTGTGATGCGGTGGGAGATGATGATCGTCGTCGCGCCGCCGAGATCACGGTCGAGCGCCGAGCGGATCTTCTCGTCCGTCTCCGTATCGACGGCGGAGAGCGAATCGTCAAAAACGATGACCGGCGTTTTCTTTGTCAGCATACGGGCGATGGCCACGCGCTGCTTCTGGCCGCCGGAGAGCGACACGCCGCGCTCACCGACCATGGTGTCGTAGCCCTGCGAAAAACGGGTGATATCCCCGTCCACGCAGGCGGTGACGGCGGCGGCACGGATCTCCGCGTCGCTCGCGCCGCAGATGCCGATGTTCTCCTGCACCGAGCGGGAGAAGAGGAACGGCTCCTGCAGCACTACGCCGACGTTCTCGCGCACATAACGCGCGGGCATATCGGCAATGTCCACGCCGCCGACGGTGATCTTGCCCTCCGTGGGCGCGTACAGACGGCAGAGCAGAAGCAGCAGGCTGCTCTTGCCGGAGCCGGTGCCGCCGAGAATGCCGAAGCTCTTTCCGGCGGGCACAGTGAAGCTGACGTTTTCGAGCACGTCCGGGCCGTCCTCGCCGTAATGGAAGCTGACGTTTTCAAAGGCGATGTCCTTGTCCATCGGCGCTTCGGCGGCGTTGGGCGCGTCCTGCTCGGTCTCGGCTTCCAAAACCTCGCCGAGACGGTCGATGGAGACGCCCGCCTTGCTCATTTCGGAAATGATGCGGCCGAGACGGCGCACGGGGCCGATGAGCATCGTGTTATAAAGCGAGAACGACACAAATTCGCCCGCCGTCAGATTGCCGTTCACGCACGAGACCGTGCCGAGCACGACCACGAGCAGGATCTGCAGGCAGCTCGTAAAATCGCCCACCGCCCAGAAATCCGAGAGCGTCCGGGTCAGGCTGATCCAGCACTCGGTATACTTGTTGTTCTGCGCCTCGAACCGGTCGCGCTCAAACTTTTCGCGCCCGAACGCGCGCACGACGCGCACGCCCGTGAGGTTTTCCTGCGCGATCGTGGAGAGAACGCCCTCGTTCTCGTCGCACTCGGTAAAGCGCGCGCGGATCTTGTTATGGAAGAGCACGGAGTAGAGCACGATGATCGGCGCGATGACCCACGCGACGATGGAGAGCTTCGCGTTCATCAGCGTCATAAGCGTCAGCGCAAGGATAATGCGCACGATGATCTGGAAAACGGAGATGAACTGCTCCTGGAAAAAGTTTTTAATGCGCTCGACATCGCTCGTGCAGCGCTGGATGATGTCGCCGGTCGGATGCTCGGCGTGCCACTTCCACGGCAGGCATTCAATGTGGTGGAAGAGCCTGTCGCGCGCGGTCTTGACGAGTGTTTCGCCCGCTTTGGCGTTGAACATGTTCGCGCCATAGCGCAGCAGCGCCGCGACGAGACCCGCAAGCGCAAGAATGAGCGCGATGAACCACATGTTCGCGCGCAGAAACGCCACGCCGCCGAGCGACTCCACCCACCGGAGCGCCCACGCGGGCAGATCCATCGGCTGCGAGTCGATCACCGAGTCCACCGTTACGCGGATGACCTGCGGCGCGATCATTTCAACCACCGTGAGCAGCAGTCCAAGAAGGATGCACACGGCGAAGTATTTTCCGCTGCCCTCAAGCAGCGTGCCGAGCACGCGCATCGTGCGAGCGGACTTCTTTTTCTGTTCCAATTTGTCTACCTCTCAAAAAATTTGCTGAGTGGATCGGAAATAAATAGAAGAGTGGGATGGAGTAAAACGGACATTTATTCATTATAGCATACATTTATATTATTACAATTCATTTTTCCGTAAAAAGTCAGGCAATGGCAGAAATACCCCCTTGACGAACGTGTTATAATATTCTATTAGAAAATAGGCTGCTTCCAGCAGAAAGAGGTTATATGTATGACAAAAGTTGATGTATTTTCCGGTTTCCTCGGCGCGGGCAAGACCACGCTCATCAAAAAGCTGATCGCGGAAGCCTACGCGGGCGAAAAGCTCGTCCTCATCGAGAACGAGTTCGGCGAGATCGGCGTGGACGGCGGCTTCATGAAGGACGCCGGCATTGAGGTGACGGAGATGAACTCCGGCTGCATCTGCTGCAGCCTTACGGGTGATTTCCGCGCCGCTCTGCACGAGGTCTGCGAGCGCTACGCCCCCGACCGCATCCTCATCGAGCCCTCGGGCGTCGGCAAGCTCTCCGACATCGTGACCGCCGTGGAGCAGGCGTCGGACGGCGAGCTTACGATCAACGCGCTCTGCACCGTCGTAGACGCGGGCAAATGCAAAATGTATATGCGCAACTTCGGCGAATTTTTCAACAACCAGGTCGAATCCGCCGGGTGCATCATCCTCTCCCGCACCGCGGGCATCAAGGAGGAAAAGCTCGCCGAGTGCGTCGCGCTGCTGCGCGAGAAGAATCCCGGCGCCGTCATCATCACGACGCCGTGGGACGAGCTCTCCGGCGCGCAGATCCTCGACGCGATGGAAAAGCGCGACACGCTCACCGCCGCGCTTGAAAGCATTGAGCGCGAGCACGAAGAGGACGAGGACGAGCACGAGCATCACCATCATCACGATCACGAGCACGAAGAGCACGAGCACCATCATCATTTTGATGAAAACGGCAACTGCTCCTGCGGCTGCCATCACGACGATGACGAGGATGACGACGGGCATGAGCACGAGCATCATCACCACGACCACGATGAGCACGACCACGAGCACGAGTGCGGCTGCGGCCACGACCATGAGCACCACCATCACGATCACGACGAGCACGACCACGATCACGAGTGCGGCTGCGGCCATCATCACCATCACCACGGCCACGACGCGGACGAGGTGTTCACGTCCTGGGGCATGGAAACGGCGAAGAAGTTCACCGAGGACGGTCTGCGCGCTGCGCTCGCCGCGCTTGAGGACGAAGCCAAATACGGCGCCGTGCTGCGCGCGAAGGGCATCGTCGCCGCGAGCGAGGGCGAGTGGATCCACTTTGACTACACGCCGGGCGAGATCAACATCCGCCGCGGCAGCGCCGGTGTGACGGGGCGGCTGTGCGTCATCGGTCACGAGCTGCACGAGGACGCCGTCGCCGGGCTCTTCCGCTGAAAGGGAGAATAAGCCATGGCAAAACAAGTCCCCGTATATCTCTTCACCGGCTTTCTGGAGTCTGGCAAGACGAAGTTCGCCCAGCAGACGCTCGAGGACGCGAGCTTTAATAACGGCGACCGCATCCTCCTCCTCGTGTGCGAGGAGGGCGTGGAGGAATACGATCCCTCAGCGTTCGCCGCGCCGACCGTGTTCACCGAGACGATCGAGAGCGAGAGCGATCTTACGACCGAAAATCTCGCGGCGCTTTTGAAAAAGCACCGCTGCTCCTACGTCATGGTGGAGTACAACGGCATGTGGACGCTCGACACGCTCTATACGAACATGCCGAAGGAGTGGATCGTGGCGCAGGAATTTCTGTTCATCGACGCGCGCACGTTCCTCAACTACAATAACAACATGCGCCAGCTCATGGTGGACAAGCTCCAGAGCTGCGAGCTGGCGGTGCTCAACCGCTTCCCTGAGGGCGACGAGGATCTCAAAATGCAGGCGCACAAGATCATCCGCGCCATCAACCGCCGGTGCGATATTGCCTTTGAAACGCCGGACGGCAAGATCAGCTACGACGACATTGAGCTCCCCCTCCCCTACGATCTCAACGCCCCCGTCTGCGAGATCGGCGACGCGGACTATGCGATCTTTCTGCAGGATATCATGGACCAGCCGGAAAAATACCGGAACAAGACCGTCTCTCTCAAGGGCAAGGCGATCACGAAATCGCGCAGTCTGAAGAAGGGATACTTCTACTTCGGGCGCGACGTGATGACCTGCTGCGCGAACGATATCCGCTTCATCCCGCTCGCCGCGGAAGCCGCGGATACGGAAGAGATCAAAAACCTTGCCTGGTACAAGCTCACCGCCCGCATCGACATCCGCACTCTGCCGGACGTGTACGAAGGCCCCGGCCCGGTGCTGCACATGGTGTCCATCGAGCCGTGCGACGTGCCGGAGCAGGAAGTTGCGACGTTCTACTGAATCAAACAAACCCCGCTCTATAATGCAGAATCTCCCGGCGGACGAATTGTCCGCCGGGAGTTTTCAGCCTGTCGAAAAAGCCTCGCAGAGTTTGCGCCCGCAGGCGCAAATAAAGTTCAATGCATTTTTGCCGGCGGCGTGTACGTCGGCAAAAATACTTCTCGGCTCGCAAACGT